>Ga0207433_10003528_pt1 | contig 30004 bp, 29 predicted proteins | sample YelNatPaOPGAMG01_FD_187559 | JGI IMG/M metagenome (GOLD analysis project Ga0207433, IMG submission 187559) | Hot spring thermophilic microbial communities from Obsidian Pool, Yellowstone National Park, USA - OP-RAMG-01 (SPAdes) (version 3) | ecosystem: Environmental > Aquatic > Thermal springs... | reverse complement strand
CCTGGAGTCGGTGGCCCCTGGAGTCGGTGGCCCCTGGAGTCGGTGGCTCGAGCGAGCCCGACCGCCGCGGCGGTCATCCCGCCGGGTCGGGTGGCTGGCCGGCGGGATGAACCCGGATCGCGGCCTCGACCTCGTCGGCGCTGATCTGTTTGGTGCAAAAGAACCAGTCCTGGCACTCGACACCGTCGACGTGGCCGTCCATCCGCTGCTCGGCGATACCGCAGGTGCTCGCGGTGGGGACGATCACGGGGTCGCCGGGGCGCCAGTCGGCGGGGGTCGCGACGTCGAATCGGTCGGCCGTCTGTAGGGCCTTGACCACGCGTAAGAGTTCGTCGAAGTTGCGGCCGAGGCTCAGCGGGTAGTAGATGATGGCCCGGATCACGCCCCTGGGGTCGATGACGAAGACCGCGCGCACCGCTTTGGTGGAGTCTTCGCCGGGCATGATCATCCCGTATTTCTGCGCGATCTCCATCGACACGTCTTCGATGAGCGGGAAGGTGACGTCCACGTCGCGCATGTCTCGGAACGAGATCTTTTCCTTGATCGTGCGCAACCAGGCGATGTGGCTGGCGAGCCCGTCGACGGACAACCCGACCAGTTCGGTGTTGTACGCGGCGAATTGATGTTGCATCGTGGCGAAGGTGATGAATTCGCTGGTGCACACCGGGGTGAAGTCGGCGGGGTGGGAGAAAAAGATGACCCACTTACCGGAATAGTCGGCGGGGAAGTCGATCTGCCCCTGGGTGGTGACGGCGCTGAACGCGGGAGCGGGATCGCCGATGCGGGGCATGCTCGTCACGTGCGGGGCCGCGTCGATATCAGTTGTCATGGTGAACCTTTCGTGTCAGCGGCGATGCAGTGCGCAACGGCAACTTCACCGGGTGTATTCCCCGGCGTCCCTCCACGGTGTACCGCGCGTCGCGCAGACGACCGGTTACCCAGGGCTATCGGCGCAGACCCGTTGCGGTGTCCACGTCGCTGACCACTTCGCGGTGGCGGCCGACGTGAGATTCGGCGCGCATGCGTACGACCATGTGCGGGTGGTGCAGTTCGAACGCGGGGCGCTCGGAACGGATCCGGGGCAGCTCGGTGAAGTTGTGCCGCGGCGGCGGGCAACTGGTGGCCCACTCCAGCGAGTTGCCGTAACCCCAGGGGTCGTCGACGGTGACCGGCTCGCCGTAGCGCCAGCTGCGGAACACGTTCCAGATGAACGGCAGCATCGATACGCCCAGAATGGACGCACCAGCCGTCGAGACCACGTTGAGCGGCTGGAACCCGTCGGTGGACAGGTAGTCGGCGTAGCGGCGCGGCATGCCCATGTTGCCCAGCCAGTGCTGCACCAGGAACGTGGTGTTGAACCCGATCAACGTCAACCAGAAGTGCAGCTTGCCCAGCCGCTCGTCGAGCAGCCGCCCGGTCATCTTCGGGAACCAGAAGTAGACACCGGCGAAGGTGGAGAACACGATCGTGCCGAACAGCGTGTAGTGGAAGTGCGCCACCACGAAGTAGGAGTCGGTGACGTGGAAGTCCAGCGGCGGGCTGGCCAACAGCACGCCCGACAAACCGCCCAGCAGAAAGGTCACCAGAAACCCGACCGAGAACAGCATCGGCGTCTCAAAAGTGAGCTGGCCCTTCCACATGGTGCCGGTCCAGTTGAAGAACTTGATCCCGGTGGGGATCGCGATCAAATACGAGGTGACGGCGAAGAACGGCAACAGCACCGCGCCGGTGGCGAACATGTGGTGCGCCCACACCGCCATCGACAACCCCCCGATGGCGAGGGTCGCATACACCAGCGTGGTGTAACCGAAGACCGGTTTGCGGCTGAACACCGGAATGATCTCGGTGACGATGCCGAAGAACGGCAGCGCCACGATATAGACCTCGGGATGGCCGAAGAACCAGAACAGGTGCTGCCACAACAGGACTCCGCCGTTGGCCGGGTCGAACACGTGCGCCCCCAGGTGGCGGTCGGCGGCCAGCCCGAACAGCGCCGCGGTCAGGATCGGGAACGCCAGCAACACCAGAATCGACGTCACCAGGATGTTCCAGGTGAAGATCGGCATCCGAAACATCGTCATCCCCGGCGCGCGCAAACACACCACCGTCGTGATCATGTTGACCGCGCCCAGGATCGTGCCCAAGCCCGCCACGATCAGTCCCGTGATCCACAGGTCGGAGCCGGTGCCGGGCGAGTGGATGGCATCCGATAACGGTGTGTAAGCGGTCCAACCGAAGTCGGCGGCACCGCCGGGGGTGATGAAGCCCGCGAGGGCGATCAGGGCGCCGAACAAAAACAACCAGTAGGAGAACGCGTTCAGTCGCGGGAACGCCACATCGGGTGCACCGATCTGCAGCGGCAGCACCAGGTTGGCGAACCCGAACACGATCGGCGTGGCATACAGCAGCAGCATGACGGTGCCGTGCATGGTGAATAGCTGGTTGTACTGCTCGTTCGACAGAAACTGCAGACCCGGCGCGGCGAGTTCGGTGCGCATCAACAGCGCCATCAGCCCGCCCAGGAAAAACATCACATAGCAGGTCACCACGTACATGATCCCGATGGTCTTGTGATCGGTGGTGGCGACAAGCTTGTACACCAAGTTGCCCTTGGGGCCCAACCGGGCTGGAAAAGGCCGCCGTGCTTGCAGCGGCGCCACAGAGCCAACATCGACAGCCATCGCCCCTCCTCCTGAATAGGACGGGCCCGCGAACGGCAGACCCTGATTGGGGACAGCTACCCACGACGGTACCTCCGATGCGGCAGGAATAGAAGGTGTGCGTCAGGGGCGTGACTATGCCCCCCGGGGTATGCGAAGATACCTGTCACGGGACGCAGGGCGCGATGGGAAAAATGCCGGCAGCGCGGTCCCGTGGCAGGGAGGTGAACCCGGTGCCCCCGTGGCGGTTGCGCGACTTTCACGACGACGACCTTGATCAGGCGATCCTGGTGTGGGATCAGAGCCGACATCCCGGTGATCCGGCGCCGGCCTTTCCGGTCTCCGAGATGGTGTCGGCGGCCAAATCGGGGCAGCCCGCCGTGGTCGCCGTCGTCGGCGACGAGTTGGTGGGCATGGCGGTCGCCGAGGCCCGGGGGGAACGGGCATGGATTCTGCTCGTCGGCCTCAACACCCGTTGGCGCAACCGGGGTGTCGGCAGCGCACTGTTGGGCGAGCTCGAGATACGCCTGCGTGCCCTGGGCGTCCGGCGCGTGGGTGCACTGCTGCAAACAGAGGCGACCGGCGCGGCGGCGCTGCGCAACTGTGGCTATCGGGAGCGGACCGATCTGTCGTTTTTCGAAAAGATCGACACCGTCGGCTCCTCGGACGCGGGCCTGCTGGCCCAACTCGGCGCGCAGGCGATGCCCCGCGGCCTGTGGAACGCGATGGGCGGGATGGAATCGGAGAAACAGATCGTTGAGCGGCGGATCGTGCTGCCGCTGAGCGAGCCGAACATCGCCGAAAAATACGGCGTCTCACCGCCGAAGGCGGTCATCTTGTTCGGCCCCCCGGGAACCGGCAAAACCAGCTTCGCCAAGGCAGTTGCGGGTCGGCTCGGCTGGCCGTTCGTCGAACTCCTCCCCTCGCGTCTGGCCGCACCGGATGTTGCGCTGGCGAGCGCGCTGCGAGAGGCCTTCGTGACGCTGATGGAACTGGAAGCCGTGGTGGTGTTCATCGACGAAGTCGAGGAAATCGCCGGATCGCGCTCGGGTGAGCGTTGCGATCCCGCGCACGGCGTCACCAACGAGCTGCTCAAACTGATCCCGGCGTTTCGCCAGCGCGACGAGCGGCTACTGATCTGCGCGACGAACTCGGTGCGCTCGCTGGACTCGGCGTTTTTGCGGCCCGGACGATTCGACTACATCATCCCGATCGGACCCCCGGACGCGACGGCGCGGGCGGCGATCTGGGCCAGATATCTCGGTCCGGCCGCCGGCTCGGTCGATATCGGCGCACTGGTCAGGGCCAGCGAGATGTTCACTCCGGCCGATATCGAGTTCGCTGCACGCAAGGGTGCGCAATCCGGGTTCGAGCGGGAGATCGAATTCCGCCGTGGTGAGTCGGCCCGTACCGAGGACTATCTTGCGGCCATAGCCGAGATCCGGCCCTCGCTGACAGAGGCGGTGCTCGCCGAGTTCACCGAAGACATCGAGCAGCGGACTCGGCTCTGACCAAGGGCCCCGCGGACCGTCCCCGAATTCAATCGCCGGACGCCTGCAAATGCTTGTCGAGGAAGGCAATCTGGTCGGCGACGACGCGCTCGAACGCGGCGCCGACGTAGATGTCGAAATGGCCCTCGGGGTAGGACTTGATCTCGCCGCGCGGGGCCCTGGCCGCGTAGCGCAGCGTGGCAGCCGCGGGCGCCACCGAGTCGAACTCACACACGCAGAACAGGATCGGGCAGCCGATCTTGGCCGCGGAGCGTCCCGGCCGGTACGTCATGACCTGCAACGCGATCCGGGCGGCCACCTCGTTGGTCAGCCGAGCGCCGTTGGGGACCAGTCTCAGGTACCCCTCGTACGCGTCGGGCGTGTTCAGCAACGCCGGCCCGCCGGGCCGGCCGGCCGTGGCGACCATGACGGGCGGCCTGCCCAGCCGGCCGGCCACGGCGTCGCGCACCGCGAGCGCGAAGATGCGCGCGGTGGCCCGCGGGTCGGTGATCGTGCGCGCCGAGGCCAGGCCGTCGGTGAAGGGGCATTGCGCCACGGCCGCGGCGATGCCCGGCAGCCGGGCCGCCGAGGCGATGACATGGCCCCCGCCGAACGACGTGCCCCACAACGCGATTCGCCGTTGGTCGACCCCGTCGAGGGTGTGGGCGTAGGCCACCGCCGCCGCCCAGTCCGCCAGCTGCATGTTGACGTCGAGCACCTGGCGGGGCCGGCCCCCGCTGTCGCCGAAGTTGCGGTAGTCGAACACCAGGCAGGCGTAGCCGGCCGCGCCGAACCGTTCGGCGTAGGCGTCCAGCCGCATGGTGCGCACCGCCCCCAGGCCGTGCGCCATCACCAGCAACGGCGCCGGGCCCCCCGTGGCGGGCCGGTAGAGCCACGCGCTGATCCGGTCACCGTCGGACACGAACCGGACGTCCTCACGCTGCGTCATCGCCGTCTCCCTTCTGCGCGCCGGCGCCGACACCGGTCGCGGTAGGCCTTCCAAAAATAATGGACTAGTGTCTAGAAACGCTTTCGAACGTTCCCCTCAGGACGGAGGCCGCTCATGGCGATCCGCGTCGCCCACGTCGGGACCGGGAATGTCGGTCGGCCGGCCCTGGCCGAACTGATCACCAACCCGCAGTTCGACCTGACCGGGCTGTGCGTCTCGTCGCCGGAGAAGGTGGGCAAGGACGCCGGCGCGCTGTGCGGTGTCGCGCTCGACGACGAGGTCGTCACCGGCGTCACGGCCGTCTCCGACCTCGATGCCGTGCTCGCCACCGGACCCGAGTGCGTCGTCTACTGCGCCATGGGCGACACCCGGTTGCCGGACGCGATGGCCGACGTCATGCGCATCCTGGCCGCCGGAGTCAACGTCGTCGGGTCGTCACCCGGGCTGCTGCAGTACCCGTGGGGCGTGATGCCCGACAAGTACATTAACCGCGTCGAAGACGCTGCCCGGCAAGGCAATTCGAGCATCTTCATCAGCGGGGTCGACCCGGGGTTCGCCAACGACCTCATTCCGTTGGCCCTGGCCGGGACGTGCCGGCGCATCGAGCAGGTGCGCTGCATGGAGATCCACGACTACGCCGGCTACGACGGCGCGGAAGTCATGCGCTACATGGGCTTCGGCCGCCCACTCGACGAAATCCCGATGCTGCTGCAACCGGGCGTGCTCAGCATCGCCTGGGGCACCGCGATCCGGCAGCTGGCGGCCGGGCTGGGCATCGAGGTCGACGAGATCGCCGAGTCCTACCAGCGCGAGCCCGCGCCGGAGGACTTCGACATCGCGGTCGGCCACGTGGCCAAGGGCACGCTGGCCGTGCTGCAGTTCGAGATCCGCGGCATGGTGGGCGGCCACCCCGCCATCGTGATCGAGCACATCACCCGGTTGCGGCCCGACCTGCGGCCCGACCTGCCCCAGCCCGCCTCCGGCGACGGCTCCTACCGCGTCGAGATCACCGGCGAGCCGTCCTACGCCGTGGACATCGTGCCGGGCAGCCGCAAGGGCGACCACAACCACGCCGCGATCGCCGGCGCCGCCGGCCGGGTCGTCAATGCCATCCCGGCCGTGATCGCGGCGCCGCCGGGCATCCGGACCACGCTCGACCTGCCGTTCATTACCGGAAAAGGCCTCTATGCGCCCACCGGGCTGGTGGCCAGCTAAACCGAAGGGAGCCCATCAGTGGGACGGGTAGACGGAAAGGTGGCGCTCATCAGCGGCGGTGCCCGCGGGATGGGCGCCGAGCATGCGCGCCTGCTGGCCGCCGAAGGCGCCAAGGTGGTGATCGGCGACATCCTCGACGACGAGGGCAAGGCGCTGGCCGACGAAATCAACGCGAGCGGCGACGCGGCGCGCTACGTCCACCTCGACGTCACCCAACCCGACCAGTGGGACGCCGCGGTCGCGACCGCCACCGGCGAGTTCGGCAAGCTCAACGTGCTGGTCAACAACGCCGGCATCGTCGCGCTGGGGCAGCTGAAGAACTTCGATCTGGGCAAGTGGCAGAAGGTGATCGACGTCAACCTGACCGGCACCTTCCTGGGCATGCGGGTGGCCGTCGAGCCGATGACCGCGGCCGGGGGTGGGTCGATCATCAACGTGTCCTCGATCGAGGGCCTGCGCGGCGCGCCGGCGGTGCACCCCTACGTGGCGTCGAAGTGGGCGGTGCGCGGCCTGGCCAAGTCGGCGGCACTGGAACTGGCGCCGCACAACATCCGGGTGAACTCCGTGCACCCCGGCTTCATCCGCACCCCGATGACCGCGAACCTGCCCGAGGACCTGGTGACCATCCCGCTGGGCCGCCCCGGCGAGGCCCGTGAGGTGTCCACGTTCGTGTTGTTCCTGGCCAGCGACGAGTCGTCGTATGCGACCGGCACCGAGTTCGTCATGGACGGCGGGCTGGTGACCGACGTGCCGCACAAGGCGTTCTGACCGGTGCTATAACCGCGAGCATGCTGCGCGCGCTGGAGACCGTCGTCGGGCCGGGCCACGTCGTCACCGATCCCGACATTCTGGCCGGCCGCGCCGTCGACTACACCGGGCGCTACCGCGGGCGGGCCGGCGCGCTGGTGCGGCCTGGTTCGGCCGAGGAGGTCGCCGCGGTGCTGCGGGTGTGCCGCGACGCCGGGGCCCACGTCACCGTGCAGGGCGGCCGCACCTCCCTGGTGGCCGGCACCGTGCCCGAGCACGACGACGTGCTGCTGTCCACCGAGCGGCTGCGCGCGCTGGGAGACGTGGACACCCTCGAGCGCCGCGTGCAGGCCGGCGCCGGGGCCACGCTGGCCGCCGTCCAGCACGCCGGCGCCGCGGCGGGCCTGGTGTTCGGGGTGGACCTGGCCGCCCGGGACACGGCCACCGTCGGCGGCATGGCCTCGACCAACGCCGGCGGCCTGCGCACGGTGCGCTACGGGAACATGGGCGAGCAGGTGCTCGGCCTGCAGGTGGCGCTGCCCGACGGCTCGCTGCTGCGCCGGCACAGCCTGGTGCGCAGCGACAACACCGGCTACGACCTGCCGGCGCTGTTCGTCGGCGCCGAGGGCACCCTCGGTGTCATCACCGCGCTGGACCTACGGCTGCACCCCACCCCGTCGCACCGGGTGACCGCCGTCTGCGGGTTCGCCGATCTGGAGGCGCTCGTGGCGGCCGGCCGGATGTTCCGGGACGTCGACGGGATCGCGGCGCTGGAGCTGATCGACGGCCGGGCGGGCGCGCTGATCCGTGGACACCTCGGGGTGGCGGTGCCGGTGGACGGCGACTGGATGCTGCTGGTGGAGCTGGCGGCCGACCACGACCAGAGCGACCGGCTGGCCGACCTGCTCGACGGTGTGCAGCTGTGCGGGGAGCCCGCGGTGGGCGTGGATGTCGCTGCGCGGCAACGGTTGTGGCAGGTTCGCGAGTCGCTGGCCGAGGTGCTCGGCAGCTACGGGCCGCCGCTGAAGTTCGACGTGTCGCTGCCGCTGTCGGCGATCGCCGGGTTCGCCCGCGACGCCGTGGCGCTGCTGGGAACCCACGCGCCCGACGCGCTGCCGCTGCTGTTCGGCCACGTCGGGGAGGGCAACCTGCACCTCAACGTGCTGCGCTGCCCGGTCGAGCGGGAGCAGGCGGTGTACGGGCCGATGATGGAGCTCATCGCCGGGTGCGGCGGCAACGTCAGCTCCGAGCACGGCGTCGGCAGCCGCAAACGCCCGTACCTGGGGATGTCGCGCGAGCCCGCCGACATCGCCGCGATGCGGGCGGTCAAGGCCGCGCTGGACCCGACCGGCTACCTCAACGCCGCGGTGCTCTTCGCCTGACCGGTCTGCCGCGAGGGTGCGCAGTTGTGCGCGCAACACGGCGTGTCACCGGGCAAACACGCACGCCCGCGGGGCCTCAGCTGCCCTTGATGCCGACCGCGTGGCGCAGCTGCGCCAGGAACTGGTCGGCGTCGTCGCTGCGGACGATGTAATGCGAGATGGCGATGCGGATCACGGTCGCCGCCTTCACCGCGGCGTTGGGTCCGGGCAGGTGCCGCTGCAGGCCCTCGCGCATCTCCGGCATGGCGCGGGCGAACTGGGCGATGGTGTGCTCGGGTTCGACGTCGACCATGCGCACCCCCGAGTACGAATGCTGGTACTCGACGATGAAGCGCAGCACGGCGTCGAGCTTGTCGACGCCCTTGAGCCCGGCGGTGGCCCGCACCAGGCCGCTCTCGAAGGTCTGCCGCTCGTAGTTCGAAAACGCCGACAGCAGTTCCGCTTTGGAGGCGAACCAGCGGTACAGCGTCGGACGCGACACCCCGGCCTGGGCGGCGACCTCGGACAAGCTCAGCTTGGTCTTGCCGTTGCGGCCGAGCACCTCGGCGGTGGCCGCCAGGATCCGCTGGCGCGTGGAGGTGTCGGTGTCCGTGACCGACGCCGGCTGGCTCATACCTGAAACTCTACGAACCGGCGCCGGGGCGCCGGCGCACCAGCACCGATTGCTGGATGGCGCCGACCGCGCCCCGCTCGTCGAACAGCGTCCCGATCGTCGTCCCGACGCCGTCGGGGCCGTAGCTGGTCTCGGCGCGAATGCCGATCCACTCGCCCTCGGGGATGCGGAACACGTGCACGGCCAGGTCGGTGTTCAGGAACGTCCACGTGCGGATGTTGAGCTTGCTGCCGATGCCGTTGGCGCAGTCGGCCACCGCGAACAGCCGCTGAAGCGGGGTCATGGTCTCGCCCTTGACGAGGTCCACGGTCGGGCTGATCCAGGACTCGCCCGGGCCCGCGCCCATCGGTTCGGTCAGCCACAGCCAGTCGAGGCTGTGCACGTAGTTGCGGTCCCAGTCCTTGGCCTTGAGGTTGCGGTCGCGGGCCTCGGCCCGCGGCCGGGGTGGGGGAGCCGCGGCGTGCGCCACGGCCGTGGTGTCCTGCCGCTGGAACCGCCACCCGGTGGCGCGCGCGACCGGACGGGGTTCGCCGCCGGGGCCCGGCGCCAGCATCTCGGCGCCGACCAGCTCGATCTGCTTGCCGCCGCGCTGCAGTTGCGCGCCGACCCACAGGTCGCCGTCGGCCGGCACGCCGCCCAGCAGGTCGATCACGACCCGGGTCAGGCGGGTGTCGTCGCGGTGCTCGCACTGCTCCAGGGCCCGCACCAGCAGCGCCGAGACCGGGCCGCCGTGCTGGGTCGCCGCCGACCAGGTGCCGCGCGCCAGGTCGGTGGCCCGGAATTTCTCGCCGTGGGCGTCCGCGTCGTCGATCAGCTCGTAGTAGGAGTCGGTCATGTGCGCCTCTCGGATCTCACGGCAGGCCGGCGCCGGGCGTCTCGACCGTCACGGCGTCCAGGCGGGAGAGCCGGGTGCCCCGCAGTCGCTCAGGATAGGCGTCGGTGCTCGACAGCAGGAACAGCGTGCGGCGCCCGGGGCCGCCCAGCGCGCAGGCGATGGCGACGCGGTCGCCCATGTCGATGCGGTCGGTCACCGCGCCGCCCTTGACGACGCGCTCGAACTGGTGGGCCAGCGTCGTCGCCGTCCACACCCCGCCGTCGGCGTCCAGCGCGATGCCGTCGGGCGGGCCGTCGAGGCCGTCCGCGAAGACGCGGCGGCCGGTGAGGGAGCCGTCCTCGCCGATGCCGAACGCGGTCAGCCGCCGGCCCGTCGACTCGGCGACGATGAGCTCGCGGCCCGGCGTGATCACCATGCCGTTGGGGAGCTCGAGGTCTTCGGCGACGACGGTCGCGGTGTCGTCGGGGTCGAGCCGGATGATGACGCCGCCGCGGCGCGCCTGGGATCCGATGTAGGCGCGCCCGTCGGCGTCGACGACCATGTCACCGAGGTCGGCCGGCGCCAGGGCGGCGAGGTCGGCGACGGGTGTCACGGTGTCGCCGTCGTAGCGCAGCACCTGCCGGTCCCCGGCCGAGACGATCAGCAGCGACCCGTCCGGGCGGAACCCCAGGCCCGCGGGGCGGCGCCCGGGCAGGGGCAGCGTGGTCAGCGAGCCGGCCATCGTCGCGGTGTGCACCGCCTCGCCCAGCATGTCGGAGAACCACAGCAGGCCCTCGAACCAGCGCGGGCCCTCGCCGAAGCAGAACCCGTTGGCCAGCGGCACCGGGATCATCCTCCCGCGCCTTTACAGAACACCCCGAAAGTGTCATGCACCGCGGGTGCCGGTGTCAATGCGGCCGAGCCGGACGCCGTCCGGGCCGGCCTGCGCCCAGGTGTCGCCGACCCGCAGCGGCCGTTCCGGCAGGTCGCCGATGTGGGCGCTGGTCACGAAGCCCAATTGCGTTGCCTTCCCGTGTGTTTGTCGGCCAAGGTTTACAAAACCTACGTAAAGTGTCACGCTGGGCCGTGAGCTGCCGGAGCGAGAGGTGGAGTGCGATTTGAGCAAGGTCTCCGAGGAATCCGAACAGACCGAGTGGACGGTGCGGGGCCTGCTGGACCTGTTCGACGTGCGGGCCGACGGTCAGGACCGGTTCTCCGGCGACACCGGGATCGCCGGCGGCGACGAGCGGCAGGTCGTGGAGGGCACCCAGGTGCTCGCCCAGGCGATCGTCGCGGTCGCCAAACGATTCCCGGACAAGTCGGTGCGCTCGGCGCACGCGGTGTTCTCCCGCGCCGTGGCCGTCGGCCCGCCGGTCGAATTCGTCCTCGACGTCGTGGCCGAGGGCCGGACCACCGCCACGGCGGTCGTCGCCGTGCACCAGAACGGCCGGCGCTGCCTGAGCATCACGGTGCTGGCCGACGTCCCCACCGCCGACGTCATCCGCCACCACCTGCCGCGGCCGGACGTGGCCGCCCCGGCGGATTCCCACGTGTCCGAGATGCCGATGGCCGGGCGGCAGCTGCGGCTGGTCGACGTCGTGGACGTCAACAGCCCCGACGAGGTGGGCCCGCCCGAACTGCACGCGTGGCTGCACTACGACCCGATTCCCACCCGCGACGACCTGGCCAAGGCGCTCGTCGCGTACTTCACCGGGCACCTGGGCATCTCGACCACCATGCGTGCGCACCCGGGCATCGGCACCAGCCAGGCGCACCTGAGGGTGTCCACCGCCCCGATGACCATCTCGGTCGCCTTCCACGAGCCGGTGCGCTGGGACGGCTGGCTGCTCTACACCCACGAGAGCACCCAGGTCGGCTCGGGAATGTCGTACGTGCGCGGCACCGTGCACACCCAGGAGGGCGAGCTGCTGGCCTCGTTCGCCCAGGAGGCGCTGATCCGTCCGCTGCGCACCAGCGACACCTCGATCGACGCGCGCGCACGGTTCTGACGGGCGGACCGATGCGCTTCGCCTTCACCCACCCGATGCACACCCATCCCTACAACCCGGAACTGGTGACCGGGGAGGGCATCGCGACGGTCGCGGCGGCGGCCGAGGCGGCCGGGTTTCACGGGTTCGGCTTCACCGACCACCCCGCGCCGTCGCAGCGATGGCTGGAAGCCGGCGGCCACGACGCACTGGATCCTTTTGTCGCCCTGGGCTTTGCGGCGGCAACGACGATGACACTGCGGCTGATTCCCAACATCGTGGTGCTGCCGTACCGAAACCCGTTCGTGGTGGCCAAGTCCGGTGCGACGCTGGACCTGCTGTCGAACGGCCGGTTCACGTTGGCGGTCGGCGTGGGCTACCTCAAGCGGGAGTTCGCGGCGCTCGGGGTCGACTACGACGAGCGCGCCGAGCTGTTCGAGGAGGCGTTGCAGGTGATCCGCGCCGCGTGGACCACCGACGACTTGTCCTTCTCAGGAAGGCATTTCACCGCGCGGGGCATCACCGCACACCCACGCCCGGTCAGCCGGCCGCACCCGCCGATCTGGATCGGCGGCAACACCGGGTCGGCGCGCCGGCGCGTCGCGCAGTACGGCGACGGCTGGTGCCCGTTTCCCGCGCCGGCCGTGCTGGCGCAGACGGCGGGCACCGCCTCGATCGACTCGCAGGACCGCCTCGCCGCGGGCATCGAGGACCTGCGGCGCCGCTGCGACGAGGCGGGCAGGGACTTCTCGGCGCTGGACATCACGTTCACCAACTCCGCCGGCGGCGGCCCGGGGAGTGACGAATTCGACTCCGGTGCCTACCTTTCCGGCTTGGACAAGCTGGCGGCCCTCGGGGTGAACTGGGTGCAGGTCGGGCTGCCCGGCGACAGTCTGGCGCACGTGCTGGAAAGCATCGAGCGCTTCGGGAAACTCGTCATCGACGCGCGCTGATGGACTTCGCCCGGGTCGAACTGTCGGCCGAGGACCAGGTGTTCCTCGACGAGACGCGCGCCTTCATCGCCACGCACGTCACCGACGAGGTGCGCCGCCGCGACCGGCAGACCGGCGAAAACTTCGACGAGCAGGTGCATCTGGCGCTGGGTGGGGCGGGATACCTGGCCGCGGACTGGCGGTCCGAGTCCGACGGCGGGTTCAGCCCGGTGCGCCGACGGATCTTCCAACTCGAGATCGCCCGGGCCCACACGCCCTGGTACCACTGGGGGACCACGTCGGTGGTCGCGCGGCTGGTGCAGCAGTTCGGCGCGCCGCGGCTGTGCGAGGAGGTGCTGCCGGGGGTGCTGTCCGGCGAGATCCGGCTGTGCCTGGGCTACACCGAGCCCGAGGGCGGCTCCGACGTCGCCACCTGCAAGACGCGGGCGGTGCGCGACGGCTCGGCGTGGATCATTAACGGCGCCAAGATGTTCACCTCCAACGCGCAGAACGCCCGGTACGTCTTCCTGCTGACCAACACCGACCCCCGGGGGTCCAAACACAAGAACCTGACCATGTTCCTGGTGCCGCTGGACTCCGCGGGAGTCGAGATCCGGCCCCTCCGGACCGTGGACGGTGACCGCACCAACATCGTGTACTACAGCGACGTGCGCGTCGACGACCGCTACCGCATCGGCGAGGTCAACGCGGGCTGGACGGTGATGCGCTCGGCGCTGGACGCCGAGCACGGCACCGGCGAGCGCGAGGACCATGGCCTGCAGGACGTCGCGACGATGGCCGGCCACGGTGTGCTGATGGCCGAGGCGGTGGACACCGTCGCGGCGATCGCGTCGCAACCCGGTCGCGACGGGCGGCGCCGCCTCGACGACGCGTCGGTGAAACACCGGCTCGGGCGCAGCTTCGCGCGGGTGGAGGCGGCGCTGTCGACGCCGACCATGTTCGGGCGGGTGGCGATCGGGCAGACGATGCGCGACATCTCCCCGGATCTGATGGACATCCTGGGGGCCGCGGCGGCCCTGCCCACCGACACCGAGGGTTCCGCCGACGACGGTGTCACCGACTACCTTTTCCGGCTGGCCCTTCCGACTGGGATCTACGGCGGCACCCTCGAGGTCTTCCGCAACATGATCGCCCAGCACGCGCTGGGGCTCGGGCGCCCCCGGTACGGCTAGCGGGTGTGGGCAGGCAGCTCGGCCAGCAGCTCGACACGCGTCTCGTCGAAACTGAGGAAGCCCTTGATGGGCAGGCTTTCCGGGGGCGGATCCGCGTAGCTCCACGCGATGTCGTCGACGACACGCCCGCCGACGAAGGCGGTCCAGTACGTCGCAAATCCCTTGTAGTTGCAGTAACTCGACGACTGCGAGCGCCGCAGCGCACCGGTGTCCACCAGGGCGGGATCGACGTAGAGCCGGGGCGCCAGCGCGGTCTCGAACAGGACCACCGTGTCGTCGGTGTCCACCAGCACGGTCCCGTCGACCGACACGCGCAGGCGGCGCCTCGTCGGGCGGCAGTCCACGCGGTGGTACGGGTTCGGCGGGTAGTGCACCAGTTCGCGGCCCTCCTCCAGCCAGGTGTCGACCGCGTCCCACGGGACGTGGACGAAGCCCGGCGCTTCGGGCTCGGGCTCGCTTGGCAGCCCGGCCACCTCGTCGACCGGAAAGACATAACTGAGCGGGCGGCCCCGGCGGTGCACCAGCAGCGCCCGCTCGGTGTCGAGCACCGGCCGGTCGCCGCGCAAGGCCTGCACCCGCCGCGGGTGCGGCTCGACGTAGACCATCTCGCCGGGCAGCGGGGGCGAAAACCGCCCGGCCGGATCGCTGCTGAGTGGACCGCGTCCGGCGACCAGGGTCATGGCACTCCTTGGGGCAATGAGAATTTCGGCGGATATCCCTTATTAAACCCACAGTCCGGTGCCCCGGCTTTCGCTGCCGGCGAAGCCGGCTCATGCCGCCGGTACTGGAAACTCCCGCCATATCGGCGGTCGGGCGGCTCGGTAGCAAACCGCGAAGCGTCGCACGGGCGCCATTGTGACAACGGTAAGGAAACGGCCAGATCACAAACCTTGACCCGATCGTGTTGTGAACGTGACGTTAGGACATCACTGTTACCGAAGTGAAATGGATTGGTGCTGACGCACTTTCCCGGGCCGCTGAGAAGCGCTGAGGAGCGAAGAATGACCCCACTGATGATGTATCCCCCCTGGATCGAGCAGATGGTCCGTCGTGCCTCCGCGGCCCGCCCGGCGGCGTCCGCGGCGCTGCGGCCACTCGCGGTGACGGTGGGCGTCGTCGCCGCCGGAGCGATGTCGCTGGCCCCGGCCCACGCCGACCCGTCCGCCGACCCCATCACCAGCGTGCTCAGCGGCGCCGGCACGGGCGGCAACGGCTCGTTCAGCGACACCATCGCCGGGATCGGGCAGTCGCTGTGTCCGATGCTGGTGCAGCCCGGCGCGCAACTGGCCACGATCGCGTCGCAGTTGTCGGGCAAGCCGGGCCTTCCCCCGGACATGGTCGGGTCCGTCGCCAGCATGGCGATACAGATGGAATGCCCGGGCGTCATGACGTCATTGGCCAACGGCCAAATGCCTTCGGGGTTACCGGGTTTGGGCGGTAACTCGGGCATGTCGCTCCCGTTCCAGCTGCCGGGGGCCGGCGGGGCGCCCGGCAGCCCGCTGCAGCTGCCGGGGCTCAGCCCTGCAGCGCCGAGCCCGTTGCAGCTGCCGGGGCTCGCCCCCGCGGCGCCGAACCCGCCGCAGCTGCCGGGCGTCATCCCGGTGGCGGCGGGCCCACAGCAGGTGCCGGTCGCCTGAGGCCCGCGACGGGCGCCCGGCAGGCGTGGCCCGGGGACCCGCCACCGGCGGGCATCAGCACCGCGGAGTAGGAACTTACCCATGGCCGGACCGGTGGAGGGCATCAAAGTCGTCGAGCTCGGGGTCTGGGTGGCCGGCCCGGCCGCCGGGGCCATCCTGGCCGACTGGGGCGCCGACGTCGTCAAGATCGAGCCGCCGGCCGGCGACCCGGGCCGCATGTTCGGCCGGATGCTGGGCTGCGACCTCGGGGTCAACCCGCCGTTCGAGATGGACAACCGCTCCAAGCGCAGCATCGTGCTCGACCTGACCACCGCGGCGGGCCGCGACACCGCCTTCGAGTTGCTCGCCGGCGCCGACGTTTTCGTGACGAACGTGCGCCCCGGTGCGCTGCAGAGGCTGGGCCTGGACTACGAGTCGGTGTCGGCCCGCAACGCCCGGCTCGTCTACGGCCTGATCACCGGCTACGGCGCGACCGGGCCCGACGCCGACCGCGCCGCCTACGACGTCGCCGCGTTCTGGTCCCGCGCCGGGCTGGCGCACCTGCTCACCCGGCCCGGTGACACGCCCCCGTTCCAGCGCGGCGGCATGGGCGACCACTCGGCCGGCATGACCCTGACCGCGGCCATCTGCGCGGCCCTGATCGCCCGCGAACGCACCGGGACCGGTCAGCTGGTGAGCACGTCCCTGTACCGGCAGGGTGCCTACACCGTGAGCTTCGACCTGAACACCTACCTGCTGACCGGCCAGCAGATCGCCATCGGGCAGCGCGAATCGATGGGCAACCCGTGCATGAACAACTACACCGCCGGAGACGGGCGCCGGTTCTGGATCGTCGGACTCGAGGCCGACCGGCACTGGCCCGCGCTGTGCCGCGCCGTGGGCCGTCCGGAGTGGCTGACCGATCCGCGGTTCGGCGACGCCCGGGCCCGCGCCCAGAACGCGGTGGCGCTCATCACCGCGCTCGACCAGATCTTCGCGACCCGCCCGCTCGACGAATGGGCGCAAGCCTTCGCCGCCGAACCGGATTTCTTCTGGTCCCCGGTCAACACGCTCGAGGACGTGGTCGCCGACGAGCAGTTCCACGCCGCCGGCGGCATCGTCGACGTGCCCGACGGCGACGCCGGCGTGGCGATGGTGGCCACGCCGGCGGACTTCCACGGCACACCGTGGGCACCGCGTTCCGGCGCACCGGAACTGGGGCAGCACACCGACGAGATCCTCGCCGAACTCGAGGCGCGCCGCGGGGCGTGACCCGCCCGTCGGACCTTTACAAATTTGTGGCGAAGTGTCACGCTGTCGTGAGTCGCATCCCAACGCAGGCGCCGACACGCCAGCCCCTCGAGGCGTGCGGCGGTGAGGAATGGATTGATGGTCACTCCCACGTTCGGCATCCGCGCGAGCGGCCGGGCCGCCGCCGCGCGGGCCACCCCCACCGACGCCGCCCCGCTGCGCTACCGGCTCGACGTCGTCGCGGCCAGTGCCGCCGACGTCGTGGAATCGGCCGGGGGCTGGCTCTACGACCGCGTGATGGCCGGCTGGGAGGTGACCGTGCGGCTGCCGCACAGCTGCGACACCCGCGCACTGCGGATCCTCGGCGTCCGGGTGTCGGATTGCCGGTCCGGGTGGTACGAGACACAGATCGCCGATCAGAGCCTGGCCGTCAGCGCCGCGGCGTTCCGGGCCGACCCCCGCGTCCGGCGCCGGGTGCTCGCGTCCCTGGACGGCCGGCTGACCGAGGTCGCGCTGTGGGGTGACGGATGGCCACTGAACGTGGACCGGGCGATGAGCCGGGCCCAGCATGTGCTCAGCGCGGCGGCCCGCACGTTCAAGGGTCATGCCCTGGCCGCCGCCGGAATCGTTGGTGACGCAGTCGCTCCCGTTGAGCCGCTGCGCTGCGATGCGTGGTCCCCGGCCGAGCCGCAGCTGGTCCGGCTCGAGCACGGCAGCGACAAGACGCAGGAGTTCCGTCGCTGACCCGGTCCGACGTCGAGGTGCCGGCCAGCCCGGCGCGCTGCCTGCGCCCGCGCTCCCTGGTCACCGAGCACGGCGCCGAACGCGAGGTCGGCGTGGTGGTGTGCGCCACCGGCCACGCCGCGCCCGACGGGCCGCGGGCCTGCCTGGGCATGGCCGCGCCCGGCTTCCCGAACTCCGTCTACATGCCGTGCGGACCGAACACGAACGTCGGCTCCACCAGCGTGATCTGCACGCGCGAACCCCGGGCCCGCCACGCCGTGAAAGCCATGCGGCACATGCGGCACAGGGACAGGACCTATGTCGCGGTGCGGCCGTCGGCGCCGGCGGCGTTCGCCGCGAAGGTGGAGCGCTGGATGGTCGGCACCGCCCGGACCACGCGCTGCAGCAACTATTTCCGCGCCCCCAACGGGCGGACGCGATGACCGAGCTGGACGGCGCCGAACGGCTCGACCCCGCCCTGCGGGCCGTCGCCACCACGCGCACCGATTTCTCGGTCGCCGCAATCGAACTCATCCGCGAGCCGTTCAACCAGCGGCGCCGGCTGGCCGCCGAACTGACGGATGCGCGGGACGTCGAGGTCATCGACGACGATGTGCCGGCGGAAACCGGGCCGGTGCCGGTGCGGATCTACCGCGGCGGCCCGGCGCCGGCGCCCGCGGTCGTCTACTGCCACGCCGGCGGGTTCGCGCTGGGCAACCTGGACACCGACCACCGCCAGTGCCTGGAGCTCGCCCGCCGCGGCAGCTGCACGGTGGTCTCGGTGGACTACCGGCTGGCCCCCGAGCACCCCTGTCCGGCCGCGCTGGACGACGCGAGCGCGGTGCTGCGCTGGGTGGCCCGCGAAGCGTTCGAACTCGGCGTCGACCCGGCGCGGCTGGCGGTCGCGGGCAGCAGTGCCGGGGCCGCCCTGGCCGCCTGCCTGGCGCACGGCGCCGCCGACGGGTCGCTGCCGACGGTCGCGTTCCAGCTGCTGCACCAGCCCGTGCTGGACGACCGGCCGACCGCCTCCAAAGCCGAGTTCGCCACCAGCCCGGCCTTCGACGGCGAGGCGGCCCAGCTGATGTGGCGCCACTACCTGGGGCCGGCCGCCGGATGGGCGGCCGCCGTGCCCGCCCGCCGCGGCCGATTCGGCGGTCTGGCACCGGCGTTGATCACGTGCGCCGAGATCGACCCGTTCCGCGACGAGGCCGTCGACTACGCGCTGGCGCTGCTGCGCGCCGGAGTTTCGGCCGAGTTGCACGTGTTTCCGCGCACCTGCCACGGCTTCGACTCGCTGCTGCCCGACTGGGAGGTGTCCGAGCTGCTGTTCGCCCTGCAGGGGCACTCGTTGTCCACCGCGCTGCACGGCGCCCCGGGGCCGCCCGCCTGACATCGCTACCTCGAAATCCCCTTCTGCTCAACGGAGTCCGCCCGAGGGCGGGCACCCCCGGGCGGAATGGATCGGCCGCCGCGCGTCCGACATCAGCCGCATCGACGTCGCGCGCGGGGGCAGCACGGGGCCGTGCTGGAATACAGCCATGGCAATTCCGCCCGCACCGGAGGGGCTCACCAGCGACGACTTCCCGGTGTTGTGGCCGGTGGGCACCCGGTGGGCCGACAACGACATGTTCGGCCACCTCAACAACGCGGTCTACTACCAGCTTTTCGACACCGCGATCAACGCCTGGATCAACACCGGCACCGGCCTCGACCCGATCACCACGCCCGCGCTGGGCATCGTCGCCGAGTCGGGCTGCCGCTACCTGTCCGAGCTGGCCTTCCCCGACAGCCTGGCGGTCGGCGTGGCGGTGACACGGCTCGGCAACAGCAGCGTCACCTACCGGCTGGGCGTGTTCCGGCCGGGCAGCGGCCGAGGTGATGCGCGGCCGATCACCGCGCTGGGCCACTGGGTGCACGTCTACGTCGACCGGGACACCCGCAGGCCGGTGCCGATTCCCGACCCGATCCGCGCGCTGCTGTCGACGGCCCGTGTGGGCCAATAGATATGCTTCGCCCATGCCAGTTCTGAGCAAGACCGTCGAAGTCGGCGCCGACGCCGCCGCGATCATGGCCATCGTCGGGGACTTCGAACGGTACCCGGAGTGGAACGAGGGAATCCGCGGCCTGTGGGTGCTCGCCCGCTACGACGACGGGCGTCCCAGCCAGCTGCGGCTCGACACCGTGGTGCAGGGCATGGAGAGCACCTTCATCCAGGCCGTCTACTACCCGGGGGACAACCAGATCCAGACGGTGCTGCAGCAGGGTGACCTCTTCTCCAAGCAGGAGCAGCTGTTCAGCGTGGTGGAGACCGGGGCGGCGAGCCTGCTGACGGTGGACATGGACGTCGAGACCGCGATGCCGATCCCTGCGCCCATGGTCAAGCAGCTCCTCAACCAAGTCCTCGAACACCTCGCCGACAACCTCAAGCAGCGAGCCGAACAGCTGTCCGCCTAGCGAGCAGCCACGGCGAGATGCGGGTCAGTCGAAGATTCCGGCGCGCTCCAGCATCTCGGTGAGCCGCTGCGCGGCGTCGGTGAACTGCCAGACGGTGTGTTCGGTGACGGCGGCGGCGTCGCGGCGGCGCAGCGCGGCGATCAGCCGGCGGTGGCTGGCCACCGCGGCCGCGCCCCACTCCGGGTCGCCGGCGTACACCAGCGCCGGCATGTAGCGCGCGGCATTCAACAGGAACCAGGCCAGCTTGATCCGGCCGCCGGCGTGGTTGAAGACGCGGTGAAACGCGAACTCGATGTCCGCGATGGCCTCGGCGTCCGCGGACCCCACGGCCGCCGCCAGGGCGTCGTTGGTGCGCTCGAGCTCGTCGATCTGGGCGTCGGTGATGTGCGCCGTGGCCGCGGCCGCCAACTCCCTGGCGATCGTCTTCTGCAGCCAGAAGATGTCCTGGATGTCCTGGCGGGTCAGCGGCAGCACGACATGGCCGCGGTGCGGCTCCAGCTGCACCATGCCCTCGCCGCGCAGCTTGAGCAGGGCCTCCCGCACCGGCGTGACGCTGACCCCGAGCTCGGCCGCGGTCTCGTCGAGGCGGATGAACGTTCCCGGGCGCAACGTCCCCGACATGATCGCCGCCCGCAGGTGGCCCGCCACCTCGTCGGACAACTGCGCCCGGCGCAGTGGCCGCCGTCTCCTCGGCCGGGTCGATATCGGTGCGTTCACGGGGTTTGCCAGGGCTTTCGGGGGCTTGTCACGGAACCGTCGAGACAATAGTGTGACCTACACAACACCATGTTTAATCAAATATCAAACTGGCGCAAGCGGTGCGCGAGTGAGGGGAAGGCGTTGAGTTGACCGCGCAATTGGCCGGCCACCGGACACAACCGACTCAGGGCGCACAGGCCCGGGATCTGGCGCACGAACAGCCTTACCGGGCCCGCAGACAGAATTGGGTCAACCAACTCGAGCGGCACGCGCTGATGCAGCCGACCGCGACCGCGCTGAGATTTCTCGGCAGGACGGTGACGTGGGAGGAACTGCACCGCCGGGTCTCGGCGCTGGCCGACGCGCTGAGCCGGCGGGGAGTCGGTTTCGGCGACCGGGTCATGATCCTGATGCTCAACCGGACCGAGTTCGTCGAGGCGGTGCTGGCGGCCAACATGCTCGGGGCCATCGCGGTCCCGCTGAATTTCCGCCTCACCCCGTCCGAGATCGCCCTCCTGGTCGAGGACTGCGAGGCACGGATGGTCATCACCGAGTCCGTACTGGCCCCGGTGGCCGCCGGGGTCCGCGACATCCAGCCCCTGCTCGAGACGGTCGTCATCGCGGGCGGCCCGGCCGAGGGTGCTCCCGACGACGGGGTGCTGGGCTACGAAGACCTCGTCGGCGAGACCGGTGCCGCCCACCAACCGGTGGACGTCCCCAACGAGTCGCCCGCGCTGATCATGTACACCTCCGGCACCACCGGCCGCCCCAAAGGCGCCGTGCTGACGCACGCCAACCTGACCGGCCAGACGATGACCGGCCTCTACACCATGGGTGCCAGCATCAACGACGACGTCGGCTTCATCGGCGTCCCGTTCTTCCACATCGCCGGAATCGGCAACATGCTGACCGGGATGCTGCTGGGTGTGCCGACGGTGATCTACCCGCTCGGCGCGTTCGAGCCCGGGCAGTTGCTCGACGTGCTGGAGGCCGAGCGGGTCACCGGCATCTTCCTGGTTCCGGCGCAGTGGCAGGCCGTGTGCGCCGAGCAACGGGCGCGGCCCCGCGACCTGAGGTTGCGGGTGATCTCGTGGGGCGCCGCGCCGGCGCCGGACGCGCTGCTGCGGGAGATGTCGGCGACCTTCCCGGGGGCCCAGATCCTGGCCGCGTTCGGCCAGACCGAGATGTCGCCGGTGACGTGCATGCTGCTGGGCGAGGACGCGATCCGCAAGCGCGGCTCGGTCGGCAAGGTGATCCCGACGGTCGCCGCCCGCGTCGTCGACGAGAACATGAACGACGTGCCCGTCGGCGAGGTCGGCGAGATCGTCTACCGGGCGCCCACGCTGATGAGCGGCTACTGGAACAACCCGGAGGCGACGGCCGAGGCGTTCGCGGGCGGCTGGTTCCATTCCGGGGACCTCGTCCGCATGGACGCCGACGGCTACGTCTGGGTCGTCGACCGCAAGAAGGACATGATCATCTCCGGCGGCGAGAACATCTACTGCGCCGAGGTGGAGAACGTCCTGGCGAGCCACGAGCGCATCGTCGAGGTCGCCGTCATCGGCCGCGCCCACGAGAAGTGGGGCGAGGTGCCGATCGCGGTCGCGGCCGTCACCGGTGAGCGGCTGAGCCTCGACGAGCTGGACGAGTTCCTGACCGAGCGGCTGGCGCGCTACAAGCATCCCAAGGCGCTCGAGATCGTCGACGCGCTGCCGCGCAATCCCGCCGGCAAGGTGCTCAAAACCGAACTGCGGGTTCGCTACGGGACGCTGGAAATTTCTCAAACACGCTCCGCGGCAATAGATTCCACCAACCAAGAGGAAGACGAAAGAAAACTGTAACGTTTGCCCGCTGCTGACGAAGGGTTAATTGTGCGGATGCGGTTCACACGTGCATGGCCATCGGGTACATTCCTGTGGTCTTCGTTACTACTCGCGAGTAGTCGGGCTATGGTCACACACGTCGGGCGGCAAGGAGGGGGCGTGCGACACGATCCACGGGGGTCCCTTCGGCCAGGCGGCGCCGGCGTGAGGACCCCGCGGTGACGGCAACCTCGACGGGTCGCCGGGGCCCCTACCTGATCGGCTACCTGCGCGATCAGCTCCAGACACCGCTGACGGTGATCGGCGGGTTCTTCCGGATGTGCGTACTGACCGGGAAGGCCCTCTTCCGCTGGCCGTTCCAGTGGCGCGAGTTCGTCCTGCAGTGCTGGTTCATCATGCGGGTGGCGTTCTTGCCCACGATCATGGTGTCGATCCCGCTGACCGTGCTGCTGATCTTCACCCTCAACGTCCTGCTGGCCCAGTTCGGCGCGGCGGACCTGTCGGGGGCCGGCGCGGCGATCGGGGCGGTCACCCAGCTGGGCCCGCTGACCACGGTGCTGGTGGTCGCCGGCGCGGGTTCGACGGCGATCTGCGCCGACCTGGGGGCCCGCACCATCCGCGAGGAGATCGACGCGATGGAGGTGCTGGGCATCGACCCCATCCACCGGCTGGTGGTGCCCCGGGTGATCGCCGCGACCCTGGTCGCCACGCTGCTCAACGGGCTGGTGATCACCGTCGGCCTGGTCGGCGGGTACCTGTTCGGGGTCTACCTGCAGAACGTCTCCGGCGGCGCGTACCTGGCCACGCTGACCACCATCACCGGCCTGCCCGAGGTGATCATCGCGACGCTCAAGGCGGCGATATTCGGACTGATCGCCGGGCTGGTCGGTTGTTACCGGGGGCTCACGGTGCGCGGCGGCTCCAAGGGCCTGGGCACCGCGGTGAACGAAACGGTGGTGCTGTGTGTGGTAGCCCTGTATGCGGTCAACGTGGTGCTGACCACGATCGGTGTGCGGTTCGGGACGGGGCACTGACATGTCGACATCTGCTGTGCTGCGCGCGCGCTTCCCGCGAACGGTGGAGAACCTCAACCGCTACGGCGGAGCGGCCGGGCGCGCGGTCGACGACATCGGCCGGATGGGGTGGTTCGGGGCGGTGGCCGTCGGGCATATGCCGCATGCGCTGCGCAACTACCGCAAGGAGACGCTGCGGCTGATCGCCCAGATCGGCATGGGCACCGGGGCGATGGCCGTCGTCGGCGGCACCGTCGCGATCGTCGGTTTCGTGACGCTGTCGGGCAGCTCGCTGGTCGCGATCCAGGGGTTCGCGTCGCTGGGCAACATCGGTGTGGAGGCGTTCACCGGGTTTTTCGCCGCGCTGATCAATGTGCGCATCGCGGCCCCGGTGGTGACCGGCATCGCGATGGCGGCCACCGTCGGCGCGGGCGCCACCGCCGAGTTGGGTGCGATGCGCATCAGTGAGGAGATCGACGCCCTGGAAGTGATGGGCATCCAGTCGATCTCGTTTTTGGCCAGCACCCGGATCATGGCCGGGCTGGTCGTGATCATCCCGCTGTACTCGCTGGCGATGATCATGTCGTTCCTGTCCCCCCAGATCACCACCACGGTGTTCTACGGGCAGTCGCACGGCACCTACGAACACTACTTCCGCACCTTCCTGCGCCCCGACGACGTGTTCTGGTCGTTCCTGGAGGCCATCATCATCACCGCGGTGGTGATGATCACCCACTGCTTCTACGGGTATGAGGCCGGCGGCGGACCGGTCGGCGTCGGCGAGGCCGTCGGCCGGTCGATGCGCTTCTCGCTGGTCTCGGTGCAGGTTGTCGTGTTGTCGGCCGCGCTGGCGCTCTACGGCGTCAACCCGAACTTCGCGCTCACGGTGTAGCCGCCATGCCCGCCCAGATCAACAAGCAGCACAACCCGCCCTACAAGCTCGCCGGCGTGGCGGTGCTGGTCGTGGCCGCGGTGGTGTTTGCGTTGGTGTACGGGCAGTTCCGGGGTGATTTCACGCCCAAGACGAAGCTGACGATGCTGGCGTCGCGGGCGGGGCTGGTGATGGATCCGGGGTCGAAGGTCACCTACAACGGGGTACAGATCGGCTTGGTGGCCAACATCGCCGAGACGCAGCGCGACGGCAGGCCGGCGGCGAAGTTCACCTTGGACGTCTATCCGCGGTATCTGCATCTGATCCCGGCCAACGTGACCGCCAACATCGAGGCGACCACGGTGTTCGGCGGTAAGTACGTGTCGCTGACGACGCCGAAAAACCCGACGCCGCAGCGGATCACGCCGTCGACGGTGATCGATGCGCGTGGTGTGACGACCGAGATCAACACGTTGTTCCAGACGATCACCTCGATCGCGCAGCGGGTGGATCCGGTCAAGCTGAACCTGACGCTGAGTGCGGCGGCCCAGGCGCTGTCGGGGCTGGGGGAGAAGTTCGGGCAGTCGATCGTCAACGCCAACGCGGTGCTCGACGACGTGAACCCGCAGATGCCCCAGATCCGCGACGATGTGCGGAAGTTGGCGGATCTGGGCGACACCTATGCCAACGCCTCGCCGGATCTGTTCGACTTCCTCAACAACGCGGTCATCACCTCGCGCACCCTCAACGCCCAGCAGAAGGACCTGGATCAGGCGTTGCTGTCGGCGGCGGGCTTTGGTAACACCGGTGCGGAGCTGTTCGACAAGGGCGGTCCGTATCTGGCGCGTGGGGCCAAAGACCTGGTGCCCACCGCGCAGCTGCTGGACACCTACAGCCCCGAGATCTACTGCACGTTGCGCAATTACCACGACATGGAGCCCAAGGCCGCCGCATTCCTCGGCGGTAACGGCTACTCGCAAAACAGCCACACCGAGGCGCTGTCCGGGCTGGGGCTGGTTCTCAACCCGCTGTCGCTGGCCACCCTGGCCGCGGTGACGTTGGGTCAAGGCGCCCTGGTGGGTCTGGTCGGCGGCGCACCCAACCCCTACATGTACCCGGAGAACCTGCCGCGGGTGAACGCTCACGGGGGGCCGGGCGGCGCCCCGGGCTGCTGGCAGCAGATCACCCGCGACCTGTGGCCGGCGCCCGAGCTGGTCATGGACACCGGCAACAGCATCGCACCGTACAACCACCTCGACACCGGTTCGCCGTATGCGATCGAGTACGTCTGGGGACGCCAGGTAGGGGATAACACGATCAACCCATGAAAATCACCGGTACCCTCGTCCGACTCGGCATCTTCTCGTTGGTGCTGCTGCTGTTCACCGTGATGATCGTCGTGGTGTTCGGCCAGATGCGCTTCGACCGGACATACGGGTATTCGGCCGAATTCAGCAACGTCAGCGGGTTGCGGGCCGGCCAGTTCGTCCGGGCCTCCGGGGTGGAGGTCGGCAAGGTCAGCTCGGTGCACCTGGTCGACGGCGGCAAGCGGGCGCGGGTCGACTTCGCCGTCGACCGCTCGATCCCGCTGTATCAGTCCACGACCGCGCAGATCCGCTACCTGAACCTGATCGGTGACCGTTACGTCGAACTCAAACGCGGCGAGGGCGAGGGCGCCGAGAAGGTCCTGCCGCCCGGCGGGTTCATCCCGCTGTCGCGCACGTCGCCGGCACTGGACCTCGACGCACTGATCGGCGGATTCAAACCCCTGTTCCGGGCGTTGGACCCGGAGAAGGTCAACACGATCGCCACCACGCTGATCACGGTGTTCCAGGGTCAGGGCGGCACCATCAACGACATCCTCGACCACACCGCGCAACTGACGTCGCAGCTCGGCGAGCGCGACCAGGCGATCGGCGAGGTCGTCAAGAACCTCAACATCGTCCTGGACACGACGGTCCGGCACCGCCAGCAATTCGACCAGACGATCAACAACCTCGAGGTGCTGATCACCGGGCTCAACGACCACCGCCAGCAGCTGGCCGGCGGGACCGCGCACATCAGCAACGCCGCCGGAACCGTGGCCGACCTGCTGGCCGAGGACCGTGCCCTGCTGCACAAGACCCTCAACAACCTGGACGCGATCCAGCAGCCCCTCATCGACCAGCGCGAGCAACTGAACGACTACCTGCACAAGGTGCCGACGGCCCTGAACATGATCGGACGCGCCATCGGCTCCTACGGGGACTTCGTGAACTACTACGCCTGCGACATCACGCTCAAGCTCAACGGGCTGCAGCCCGGCGGGCCGGTCCGCACGGTCCGGCTCTTCCAGCAGCCGACGGGGAGGTGCACCCCGCAATGAGAAGCCTCGAACCCGCCAACCGGCCCCGGATCGGCCTCATGGGCATCCTGGTCATGCTGCTCGTCCTCGGCGTGGGCCAGAGCTTCACCAGCGTCCCGATGCTGTTCGCCAGGCCCAGCTACTACGGGCAGTTCACCGATTCCGGTGGCATCAGCACCGGCGACAAGGTCCGCATCGCGGGCTTGGACGTCGGCAAGGTGGAGGGCCTCGAGATCGACGGCGACCACGTGCTGATGAAATTCTCGATCGGGACCAACACCATCGGCACCGAGAGCCGGCTGGCCGTCAAGACCGACACGATCCTCGGCAAAAAGATCATGGAAGTCGAGACGCGGGGTTCGCAACGGCTGCGGCCCGGGTCCACCCTGCCGATCGGCCAGAGCACCACCCCGTACCAGATCTACGACGCGTTCTTCGACGTCACCAAGGCCGCCTCCGGCTGGGACATCGACACGGTCAAGCAGTCGCTGCACGTGCTGTCGCAGACCATCGACCAGACCTACCCGCACCTGAGCGCCGCGCTGGACGGCGTCGCCAAGTTCTCCGACACCATCGGCAAGCGCGACGACCAGATCAAGCACCTGCTGGCCCAGGCAAACCAGGTGGCCGGCGTCCTGGGTGACCGCAGCGAGCAGGTCGACCGGCTGTTGGTCAACACCAAGACACTGCTGGCGGCCTTCAACGAACGCGGCCAGGCCATCAACGCGCTGCTGGGCAACATCGCGGCCTTCTCCGAGCAGGTCAAGGGGCTGATCAATGACAACCCCAACCTCAACCACGTGCTCGAACAGCTTCACCAGATCAGCGACATTTTGGTGCAGCGCAAAGACGACATCGCCACGGGGCTCACCGAGGTCGGCCACTTCCTGCCCTCGCTGAACGAGGCCATCGCGTCGGGACCGTTCTTCAAGGTGGTCCTGCACAATCTGGCCCTGTACCAGATCATTCAGCCCTGGGTCGACGCGGCGTTCAAGAAGCGCGGCATCGACCCGGAGAACTTCTGGCGCAGCGCCGGGCTGCCGGCCTACCGGTTCCCCGACCCCAACGGCACCCGCTTCGCCAACGGCGCTCCACCACCGGCTCCCCCGGTGCTCGAGGGCACCCCGGACCATCCGGGACCGGCCGTCCCGCCCGGTTCGCCGTGCTCCTATACGCCGGCCGCCGACGGGCTGCCCCGGCCCGACAACCCGCTGCCCTGCGCGGGCGCGCTCACCGGCCCGTTCGGTGGCCCGGGCTTCCCGGCACCGATCGACGTGCAGACGTCGGCGCCGAACCCCGACGGCCTGCCGCCCACGCCGGGCATCCCGATCGCCGGACGCCCCGGTGACCCGCCGCCGGACGTGCCGGGCACCCCGGTGCCGCTGCCGACGCAGGCACCGCCGGGCGCGCGCACCGAGCAGCTCGCGCCGGCGGGCCCGGTACCGCCGCCGTCGACGTTCGCCCCGGGCCTGCCGCCCGGACCGCCGGCCCCGCCCGGGCCCGGCGAGCAACTACCGGCGCCGTTCATCAACCCCGGCGGCACCGGCGGCAGCGGTGCGGCGGGGGGAGGTAGCCAGAATTGAGCACCATCTTTGACATCCGCAATCTGAGACTGCCCACGCTGTCGCGGGCCTCGGTCATCATCGGGTCGCTGGTGGTGATGCTGGCCCTGGTGGCGGGGTACGTCGGCTTCCGGCTGTACCAGAAGCTGACCAACAACACCGTGGTGGCCTATTTTCCCGACGCCAACGCCCTCTATGCCGGCGACAAGGTGCAGATCATGGGCCTGCGGGTGGGGTCGATCGACAAGATCGAGCCGGCCGGCGACAAGATGAAGGTGACCTTCCACTACGAGAACAAGTACAAGGTTCCGGCCAACGCCTCCGCGGTGATCCTCAACCCGACCCTGGTGGCCTCGCGGGCGATCCAGCTGGAGCCGGCCTACAAGGGTGGCCCGGTGCTGGCCGACAACGCGGTGATCCCCGAGAACCGCACCCAGGTGCCGGTGGAATGGGATGAACTGCGCGACAGCGTCACCAACATCGTGTCCAAGCTGGGCCCCACCAAGGAGCAACCGACCGGGCCGTTCGGCGAGGTCATCACGGCCTACGCCGACGGGCTGGCCGGCAAGGGCAAGCAGCTCAACACCACGCTCAACAGCCTCTCGCAGGCGTTGAACGCGCTCAACGAGGGCCGCGGCGACTTCTTCGCGGTGGTGCGCAGCCTGGCGCTGTTCGTCAACGCGCTGCACGCCGACGACCAGCAGTTCGTCGCGCTGAACCAGAACCTGGCCGACTTCACCACCCGGCTCGCCAGCTCCGACGGCGCTCTGGCCAACGCGGTGCAGCAGTTCGACGGCCTGCTGGCCGCGGTGCGCCCGTACCTGAAGCAGAACCGGCAGGTGTTCGCCAAGGACTTCGACAACCTGGCGACCGTGACGAACACGCTGCTGCAACCGGATTCCCTCAACGGGCTGGAGACCTTCCTGCACGTCGGTCCGACCGCATTGTCGAACGTCAACCAGGTCTATCACCCGTCGCACGGATCGGTCGTCGCCGTCACCGCGATCGCCAACTTCGCCAACCCGATGCAGTTCATCTGCAGCGCGATCCAGGCCGGCAGCCGGCTGGGCTACCAGGAGTCGGCCGAGCTGTGCGCGCAGTACCTCGCGCCGATCCTGGACGCGATCAAGTTCAACTACCCGCCGTTCGGGTTGAACCTGTTCAGCACCGCCGAGGTGCTGCCCAAGGAGGTCGCCTACTCCGAGCCGCGGCTGCAGCCGCCCGACGGGTACAAGGACACCACCGTCCCGGGCATCTGGGTGCCCGATACGCCGACGTCGCACCGCAACACCCAGCCGGGCTGGATCGTGGCCCCCGGGATGCAAGGGCAACAGGTGGGGCCGGTCACGGCCGGGCTGTTGACCCCGGACTCGCTGGCCGAACTCATGGGTGGCCCCGACATCGCGCCGGTCCAGTCCAACCTGCAGACCCCGCCGGGGCCGCCGAACGCCTACGACGAGAACCCGATCCTGCCCCCGATAGGGCTCAACGCGCCGCAGGTGCCCATACCGCCCCCGCCGCCGGGCCCGGGCGTGGTCCCGGGTCCCGTCGCGCCGACACCGGCGCCCGTCGCCGCGGGGCTGGGCCAATGAGGGGAACGATGAGCGCGCTACGCGCGAAGAGTGCACCGAATCGTCGGGCAATGAGGGGAACGATGAGCGCGCT
>Ga0207433_10003516_pt1 | contig 30047 bp, 33 predicted proteins | sample YelNatPaOPGAMG01_FD_187559 | JGI IMG/M metagenome (GOLD analysis project Ga0207433, IMG submission 187559) | Hot spring thermophilic microbial communities from Obsidian Pool, Yellowstone National Park, USA - OP-RAMG-01 (SPAdes) (version 3) | ecosystem: Environmental > Aquatic > Thermal springs... | reverse complement strand
GGATTGGAAGGCTGCACTAAACCGGTTTAGTATCCAGTTTGAAGATCGGATGCTGTAACTAGAGAGGAACCCCGTTTACACAAAATTCCGGACACCCTCGCTACACGCTGCGAATGACCCACCCCGTCTGTGCATCGATCAACACCACTCTCGTGGTCTCGCCATGCATGATGCTCACGTGATAGATGCTCCCGCTTGCGCTGCCTATCGCAAAAGAGCTCGCCGCATCTTCTGCCGGATCGCCCAGCAATTCGCTGTCGGAAATCCTGACCCTCAGGCTTTCTTCCTGCGGACCACGGTTGCCGTCGGCGAATGCGATGGATGAAGTGAGGGCGATCACGCCTGCGGCGGCAGGCAGTATTTTCTTGAATTCCATGACGCTTCCTTATATTTATTGTTGGCGGCCCCGGCGTTGCTGCGTACGCGGAGCCCAGGCAATCAGTGCCAGTATGATTGCCATTCCCCGGAATAGTTCAGGAGAAAATCGGAAATCCCAGAGACGCGGCACGCATCGGGTTTCCCGGCTCTCCTGGAAAATTTTGCATGATGCGCTCTGCCTGTTTTAATCTGCTAACGACATCACGACCGGGAGACGAGCATGCCGATCCGCATCGTAAGACTGGGCAGTCCAAGAACAAAGCATGAAGGCCTGCGTATCGGCACAGTACGGCGGCCGCCGCGCGGCGTGCCGAAATCGGAATATGCGGCACAGGACTGGTATGACGTGTGGTACCCCAACCTCGCGCCGAGCCCGGACACGGTGAGGCTCGCGCATGAGGCGCAGACGCAGCAAGACTGGCAGGCGTTCTTCAGGCAGTACCGCGCCGAGATGGCGACGCCCGATAACAGCCGCACGCTCGACCTGCTCGCCGCGTTGTCGCACCAGGCCGATTTTTCGGTCGGCTGCTACTGCGAAGATGAAGCGCGCTGCCACCGCTCGGTGTTGCGCGAGCTGCTCGCCGCGCGCGGCGCCAGCATCAAAGACTGACTAAGCTTCCGCCGCCAGCATGCGCTCGACGTAGCGCGCGATCAGGTCGATTTCCAGGTTCACTTGCGCGCCCGCTTTGAGTTCGTGCAGCGTGGTCACCTGCAGCGTGTGCGGGATCAGGTTCACCTCGAAGTCGTCGCCCGCCACCTGGTTCACGGTAAGGCTCACGCCGTTGATGGTGATCGAGCCCTTTTTGGCGATGTATCTGGCGAGCTCGTGCGGCGCGCGCACCACCAGCCGCCAGCTTTCGCCAATATCGTTGAACGCCACCACTTCGCCCACGCCATCGACATGGCCGCTCACCAGGTGGCCGCCCAGGCGGTCGGACAGGCGCAGCGCCTTTTCCAGATTCACTTTCGCGCCCGGACGGTCGAGGCCGACGGTGCAGTCCAGCGTCTCGCGCGAGACATCGACCACGAAGCTGTTGGCGACCTTGTGCACCACGGTCAGGCACACGCCGTTCACCGCAATGCTGTCGCCGAGCTGTACATCGTCCAGGCCGAGCTGATGCGTGCCCACGGTGAGGCGCAGCCCGCCCTGCCGGTCTTCGATGCGCGCGAGGGCGCCCACGTCTGCCACAATGCCACTGAACATTGCTATCCTTTCCTGATTGTGGCCAGGATGCGCAAGTCGCGTCCCACTTGGCGCAGATCTTTCCATTCGAGCTCGATGCGCTGCTCTAGGCTGGTGAGCTCGCCCAGCCGCGCGATGCCGCGCGCCATGTCGCCCAGCAACTGCGGCGCAACATACAGCAGCAGCTCGTCGACCAGCCCCGCCTGCAGCAGCGAACCGTTGAGCTTGCTGCCCGCTTCCACCAGCACTTCGTTGCAGCCCTGGTCGGCCAGGTCGCGCAACACGGCCTGCACGTCCACCTGACCGTCTACCCCCGGCAGCAGCACCACGCGCGCGCCGGCCGCTTCGAGCGCGAGTATCTTCGGCATGTCCTGGGCCGCAGTGTAGATGACCACGCCCGGCTGCTGCAGCAACCTGGCCTGCGGCGGCAGGCGCAGCGCATTGTCCACCACCGCGCGCAGCGGCTGCCTGGCGTGTTCGATGCCGCGCACATTGAGCTGCGGATCGTCGGCGAGCACGGTGCCGATGCCGGTGAGCACGGCACAGGAACGCGCGCGCCAGTGCTGCACGTCCTGCCGCGCGGCATCATGGGTGATCCATTTGCTCGCGCCGTTGGCAAGCGCGGTGCGCGCATCCAGGCTCATGGCTATCTTGCTGCGTACCCAGGGCAGGGCGCGCGTCATGCGCGCGACGAAGCCGATGTTGAGTTCCTGCGCGGCGGCCTGCATCAGCCCGCTGTCGACCGCGATGCCGGCCGCGCGCAGCTTGTCCAGGCCTTGTCCTGCCACTTTGGGGTTGGGGTCCTGCATCGCCGCCACCACGCGCGCCACGCCGGCCTCGATCAAGGCATCGGCACAGGGCGGGGTGCGCCCGTAATGGCTGCAGGGCTCGAGCGTGATGTAGGCGGTGGCATTGCGCGCCGCCGCACCTGCCGCGCGCAAGGCATGCACCTCGGCGTGCGGCTCGCCCGCGCGCTCGTGCCAGCCCTCGCCGACCACGCTGCCATCCTTGACGATTACGCAGCCGACGCGCGGATTGGGGCTGGTGGTGTACAGGCCGCGCTCGGCCAGTTGCAGCGCACGCGCCATCCACTGACTGTCCGCGGCGACGATCATGTTCAGCTGGGCTTGCGGCGGCGGGGCGCCTTGCGCACGGCGGCGACGGCTTCGGTGAAATCGCCCACATCCTGGAAGCTCTTGTAGACCGAGGCGAAACGGATGTAGGCGACCTTGTCCAGCTTGAGCAGCTCCTGCATCACCATCTCGCCGATCTGGCGCGAAGGAATTTCGCGCTCGCCCAGCGCGAACACCTTCTGCTTGACGTGGTCGATGGCGGCATCGACCAGCTCGGTGGACACCGGGCGCTTGTGCAGCGCACGCGTGAAACTGGTGAGCAGCTTCTCTTCGTCGAAATCGCTGCGCGTGCCGTTCTGCTTGACCACCTGCGGCATGCGCAGCTCGACCGTCTCATAGGTGGTGAAACGCTTGTCGCATGACAGGCAGCGGCGGCGACGGCGGATACTGTCGCCCTCTTCGCTCTCGCGGGTATCCACCACCTGGGTATCGGGACCTTTGCAAAAAGGACAACGCATGCGACACCTCTCTCGGCAATCCTGCCGTCAGAAAATTACGCGCCGTATACCGGGAATGCCGCAGTCAGTTTCCTGACTTCGCCCGCCACGCGCGCGATCACCGCCTCGTCATGCGGCGCGTCAAGCACGTCGGCAATCAGGTTGGCCAGCTTCTCGGCCTCCAGTTCCTTGAAGCCGCGCGTGGTCATCGCCGGCGTACCGATGCGGATGCCGCTGGTGACGAAGGGCTTCTCGGGATCGTTGGGAATCGCGTTCTTGTTGACCGTGATGTGGGCACGGCCGAGCGCGGCTTCGGCGTCCTTGCCGGTGAGCTGCTTGGCGCGCAGGTCGACCAGGAACACGTGGCTGTCGGTGCGCCCGGAAACGATGCGCACGCCACGCTCGACCAGCACCCTGGCCATCACGCGCGCGTTGTCGATCACCTGCTTCTGGTATTCCTTGAATTCGCGGCTGCCGGCTTCCTTGAACGCCACCGCCTTGGCCGCAATCACGTGCATCAGCGGGCCGCCCTGCAGTTGCGGAAAGATCGCCGAATTGAGCGCCTTCTCGTGTTCCGCCTTGGACAGGATGAGGCCGCCGCGCGGACCGCGCAGCGTCTTGTGGGTGGTGGTGGTCACGAAGTCGGCGATGCCCACCGGGTTCGGGTAGAAGCCCGCGGCAACCAGGCCCGCATAATGCGCCATGTCGACAAACAGGTAGGCGCCGACGCTGTCGGCGGTCTGGCGGAAGCGCTTCCAGTCGATCACCAGCGCATAGGCGGAAGCACCGGCCACGATCATCTTCGGCTTGTGCTCGCTGGCGAGGCGCTGCACCTCGTCGTAGTCGATTTCTTCCTTGTCGTTCAATCCGTACTGCACGGCGTGGTACAGCTTGCCGCTGATGTTGACGGTGGCACCGTGGGTCAGGTGGCCGCCGTGGGCGAGGCTCATGCCGAGGATGGTGTCGCCGGGCTTGAGCACCGACACGTACACCGCCTGGTTGGCCTGCGATCCGGAGTGCGGCTGCACGTTGGCGTATTCGGCACCGAACAGCGCCTTGGCGCGATCGATCGCCAGCTGCTCCACGATGTCCACGTATTCGCAGCCGCCGTAGTAGCGCTTGCCGGGATAACCCTCGGCATATTTGTTGGTGAGCTTGCTGCCCTGCGCTTCCATCACCGCCGGGCTGGTGTAGTTTTCCGAGGCGATCAGCTCGATGTGATCTTCCTGACGGCGGTTTTCATCCTCGATCGCCGCCCACAGTTCGGGGTCGGTATGGGCAATGGTGTTTTTGCTGGAGAACATGGCAAGCCTTCCAAATAACTGAAATGGGGAAAAGAAAGGCGCGCATTCTAGCATGCGGGCGGCTCGCGCCGCCATTTGCGACAAAAGCGCCTAGTGCCCCGCCACCGTCATGTTTTCGATCAGGATCGACCCGCTCTGGCGCGAGCCGTGCACCTGCAGGTCGCGGCCCACCGCCACAATCTGGCGGAACATGTCCTTGAGGTTGCCGGCGATGGTGATTTCCTCCACCGGGTACTGGATTGCGCCGTGCTCCACCCAGAAGCCCGCGGCGCCGCGCGAATAGTCGCCGGTGACGTAGTTGACGCCCTGGCCGAGCAGCTCGGTGACCACCAGGCCGCGCCCCATCTTCTTCACCAGGCCGTCGAAATCGAGCTGGCCCGGCTGCAGCACCAGGTTGTGGCTGCCGCCCGCATTGCCGGTGGTCTGCATGCCGAGCTTGCGCGCGGAATAGGAGCCGAGGAAATAGCCCTGCAACACGCCATCCTCCACCACCGCACGCCGCTGCACGCGCACGCCCTCGGCGTCGAACGGGCTGCTGGCAAGGCCGCGCGGGATGTCCGGCACGTCGTCGATGCGGACATGCCTGGCGAACACCTGCTGGCCGAGCTGGTCGAGCAGGAAGGAAGACTTGCGGTACAGGCTGCCGCCGCTCACCGCGTGCGCGAACTGGCCGAGCAGGCTGGCCGCCACCGGCGCCTCGAACAACACCGGCACCTGACAGGTGGGAATGCTGCGCGCCTTGAGGCGGCGCACGGTGCGTTCGGCGGCGATGCGGCCGACCTCTTCCACGCGCAGCATGTCGGCCGCATGGCGAGCCTCGCTGTACCAGTAGTCGCGCTGCATGCCGTCACCCCGGCCCGCGATCACCGCGCAACCCACGCTATGGCGCGAAGTGGCATAGCCGGCATTGAAGCCGAGGCTGTTGGCATACACGAACTGCCCTTCGTGCACATGCACCGTGGCCCCCTCCGAATTGCGGATGCGTTTGTCGGCGGCAAACGCCGCCTGCTCGCACTCGCCGGCCAGCCCGATCGCCTGCTCCACGTCGAGCAGCCACGGGTGGTAGAGATCGAGATCGGGGAAGTGCGTGGCCAGCATCTGCTGCTCGGGCAGGCCGGCGCAATCGTCGCTCGCGGTATAACGTGCAATGTTGAGCGCGGCATCCACCGTGTCGCGCATCGCCTGCTGAGAAAAATCCGAGGTGCTCGCGTTGCCGCGACGCTGACCGAGATAGACGGTCACGCTGAGCCCCTTGTCGCGGTTGTATTCGATGGTCTCCACCGCGCCCTGGCGCACGGTGACCGACTGGCCGAAGCCTTCCGACACCTCTGTCGCACAGGCGCTGGCTCCCTGCTGCTTCGCATAGCGGACGATATCGGCGGCCAGGCCGTGCAGCGTGTCGGCGGCGAGCGAGAAGCGGTGTGCGGTCTGTACGATCTTCATATGCGGAAATTCAGCAAAACGGATTGTGGGAAGGCGTTATCATAACAACATCCATTTATTCTTACGCAGCCATGCACGCCGACGAACAGCACGACAACCACGAGGAAGGCCAGGAAGCGCCGCTCAGCAAGACCCGCCGCAAGCAACAGATGCACGATCTGCAGCACATCGGCGAGCGCATCGCCGCGCTCGGCAACGACAAACTGGCCGAACTCGATCTGCCGGAGCGCCTGCTCGATGCGATCCGCGAATACAGGCGCATCAACAAGTTTGGCGCACAGCGGCGCCAGATGCAGTACATCGGCAAGCTGATGCGCGAGGTGGAACCGGGCCCCATCGTCGCCAAACTCGACGCCTGGGACGGCGTCTCGGTGCAGCACACCGCCTGGCTGCACCGCATCGAACGCTGGCGCGACCGCCTGCTGGAGGAGCCGGATGCGCTGACCGAACTGCTGGCCGCCCATCCCGACACCGACGCCCAGCACCTGCGCGCGCTGATCCGCAACGCGCACAAGGAGAAGGAACTCAACAAGCCGCCGAGGAGCTACCGCGAAATCTTCCAGGCATTGCGCGAGATCATGCCGGAGGACTGAATGCGCGGCCGGCGCAACCTATAACTTTTGCCAGACAGAATAAGCAGTTATAATATCTCCGTGAATTTTCCGCAGTGAGACGATTTTGGCCAAGCGCATAGATGGACCGCAGGAATCGGCCGCAGATGAGCCTGACCATCCGGCCATCGAATACAGCACGCTTTCCGGCGCCGATCAGGAAAAAATACTGCATCTGCAGCAAGACATCCTGATGTCGGTCGCCCGCGGTGCGGATCACATGGAAACCATCAACCAGATCTGCCGCCTGGAAGAACAATTGCTGCCCAATTCCGTCGGCTCGGTCATGCTGATGGACGATCAATATGAATTCCTGAACGTGTATGCCGCACCCAGCATACCCCCCGAAGGTGTCGCCCAACTCAACGGCCTGCGACCGGGGCCCGGCGGCGGTTCCTGCGGCAACGTGATCTATCGCGAGGAACCCCAGTTCGTCAGCAACACCTTCAACGATCCGCGCTGGGACGATCTGCGGCAACTGGCCCACAATTTCAACCTGTGTTCCTGCTGGTCAGTGCCGATCTATTCGGCCGGCCGGCGCAAAATCATCGGAACCTTTGCCCTTTCCAGCTTCGAACATCGCTCGCCCAGCCCGTTCCACCGCAAGCTGCTGGAGATCGGCTCCTCGATCATCGGCATCGTGCTGGAACGCAAGAATGCCGAGCAGGCAGTGCGCATCGCGGCCACCGTCTTCGAATCCCAGAACGGCACGATCATCACCGATGCCGCCGCCAACATCCTGCGCGTGAACCGCGCCTTCACCGAAATGACGGGCTACACCAACGACGAAGTAGTCGGCAAGAATCCGCGCATACTCAGCTCCGGCAGACATGATGCACGCTTCTATGCAGCAATGTGGCAGCGCCTCCATGAGACGTGACATTGGGAGGGGGAAGTGTGGAACCGCCGCAAGAATGGCGAAGCCTACCCGCAACTGCTCTCCATCACCGAGGTCAGGAATGCTGACGGGCAGGTGATCAATTACGTCGGCGCCATGACTGACATCACCCAGCGCAAGCAGTCAGAGGAGGAAATCCAGCGGCTTGCCTATTACGACCACCTGACCGGGTTTCCCAATCGGCGCATGCTGCTCGACCGGCTGCAGCATGCCCTGGCATATGCGGTGCGCGGCAGCCGCTCCGTGGCGCTTCTGTTCATCGATCTCGACAACTTCAAGATCCTCAACGATACCCTGGGCCACGACAAGGGCGACTTGCTCCTGCAGCAGGTTGCCAAACGCCTGACCGATTGCGTGCGCGACACTGATACGGTAGCCCGCATCGGCGGCGACGAATTCGTGGTCATGCTGGAGGATCTGAGCGGCACCGACATCGACGCCCCTGAGCAGGCCAGGCTGGTCGCCGAAAAAATTCTAGCCAGCCTGGCAGTGCCGTTCCAGCTTGCCCGACATGACTATACTTGCACCTCTTCCATCGGTATTGCGCTTTTCAACGGCCAGCAACAGGAATTCGAGGAACTGCTCAAGCAAGCTGACATTGCGATGTATCAGGCGAAGAGCGCCGGCCGCAATACGTTGCGCTTCTTTGACAGCAAGATGCAGGATGCAATCAACATGCGCGTGGAGATCGAAACCGAATTGCGATGCGCCCTGGACAAAGGTCAGTTCCAGCTGCACTACCAGATCCAGAAGAACCATCGGGGCGAAGCTCTCGGGGCCGAAGCGCTGATTCGCTGGAACCATCCGCAGCACGGCATGATGCCGCCCGCACAATTCATCCCGGTGGCGGAAGAAACCGGGCTGATCCTGTCCATTGGCCACTGGGTGATCGAAAGTGCTTGTGCCCAGCTTGCGGCTTGGGCGCGCCATCCGCATATGCGCAAGCTGGCACTGGCCGTGAATGTGAGCGCACGCCAATTTCACCAGCCCGGATTTGCCGATCAGGTAAAGCAGGCCATCACCCGCCATGGCATCGCCCCAACCCTGCTCAAGCTGGAGCTGACCGAAAGCCTGTTGCTGGAAAACATCGATGACACCCTGCAGACCATGAATATGCTGAACGCGATCGGCGTCCAATTGTCGCTGGATGATTTCGACACCGGCTATTCGTCGCTGCAGTACCTCAAGCGATTGCCGGTCGACCAACTGAAGATCGACCGGACTTTCGTGCACAACATCGTGACCGACCCCAGCGACCAGGCGATCGTGCGCACCATCATCGCCATGGCCAACAGCCTGTCCCTGGATGTAATCGCCGAGGGCGTGGAAACGGCAGAACAGGAACGGCTGCTGCTGAACAGCCAGTGCACCAGCTACCAGGGATTCCTGCTGGGCAAACCGTTGCCGGCCGACCAGTTCGAATCGCTGCTGTCGCACTAAGCGGACGCAACCGGTGACCGGGCCTCTACCACACATAGTTCTGGAAACCGGCAATTCGCCACAGCACAGCATCATCTGGCTGCACGGCCTCGGCGCGGATGGCGAAGACTTCGTGCCGGTGGCCGAGCAGATGCAACTGCCGGTGGCGGTGCGCTATGTGTTTCCGCACGCCCCGCTGCAGCCGGTGACCGTCAACGGCGGCCATGTGATGCGCGCCTGGTATGACATCATCGCGCTGGATATCGGCGCCCGGCAGGACGAAGCCGGCATCCGCGACTCGCAGGCCGCGATCGAACAGCTGATCGCACAGGAACGGCAGCGCGGCATCGCCACCAGGAATATTTACCTCGCGGGATTTTCACAGGGCGGCGCGATCGTGCTGCACACCGGACTGCGCCATGCCGAACGGCTGGGCGGCATCATCGCACTGTCCACCTATCTGCCGCTGTCGTCGAGCGTGACCCAGGAAGCGAGCGCCGCCAACCGCGGCCTGCCGATTTTCATGGCGCACGGCAATGCCGACCCCATCGTGCCTCACAGCCTGGGGCTGTCGTCGGCGCAAAAATTAATCGACCTGGGTTATGCGCTGGACTGGCACGAATACGCGATGCCGCATTCGGTGTGCCTGGAGGAAATCGACGACCTCGCGCGCTGGCTCGCGCAACGGCTGGTTCAATAGGCTTCCGCCTCGGACGAGGTGTCCTGCTCGATCTTGCGGAAACGGGCGCAGTCGTAGTCCTCGCCCTTTTCCACCAGCGCCAGCGGCATCAGCAGGTATTTCCGGTCCTGCACGTGCATGTGCAGGCTGCGGTTGATGGAAAAGGTGTCCGGCTTCATCAGCAGCCAGGCCTCGCCGTCGTCGTCGTCGCTTCTGACCAGCCATAAGGCGGGCTCGTCGTCGTGGCCCGCCATGCTGCCCTCGCGCAGTGCCACCCCCTGCAGCCTGCTGGCCAGCATTTCCACGCCAACCTGCAGGTTGTTGTCGCCGTCACGGCCGAGACGACGCACCACGGCGGCCCCCCAGTGCGCGACGTTCTCCGGCCGGATGCCAAGCAGCAGGCCGATGCGCACTTCGGCGGCACGCCCCGCCGGCAACACGCAGCGGAAGCCGTTGCTGCTGATTTCCTCGATTTCCCAGCGGTCGATCTGGCTGCTGCTGAAATTGAGACCCACCTCGGTCTGTTCCAGCACCCCGGCAAAGCCGCCCGCCACGTGCAGGTTGACGCTGATGCTGCGCCGCGGCGCACGCCGCATCGGCGGCGGCGACGACCACTGCGCAGCCAGATGGCGCGCCACCGCAAGTACCGCCCCGGCTTCATAGGTGCCGCCGAGATTGATGTCATCAGGCACGATGCCTTTGTCCAGCGTCTTGATGATCGATTCGAGCTGCGCTGGCACCGCGCCCAGGCTCACGAAACGCTGGCCCGGTTGCACCGTGCCCTCGCCGGTATAGCGCAACGGCGGCCGGGGCTGGATCACGGTGAAAGAGAGCAGCGTGCCGGCCACCGGCTGCGCCTGCACCGTGTAGTTGCGGCACAGATGCGCAGTGAGCCGCTCTGCCAGATGCACCTGCTGCGGCTGGAGCGTGCCGGTGCCGGAAATCCACCACAACAGGGCACTCGTGAATTGGCAGCGCACCGAATCGCCGGCGCCCAGCCCCGGATACAGCGCAACCGGTTCCTCGACATATTTCCCGGCCTCGGCCTGGCCGTAGCACACCGCAAGCAGCGCCCACACCTCGGGATCGGGCTGCAGATAGCGCACCGCCGCACATTTCAGCCGGCCAATCGCGGCCTGGATGGCGCGCGCATTGATCAGCGGCAGCAACGGCTTGAGCGCGGCACTGCCCTTGTCGCCGTCGCGGCAGCCGATCAGCACCTCGCCATAGGCGGCGGACAATTGCACATAGAATTCGTTGAGCGCCGCCCACAGGCGGTTTTCCTGGAATCTAGAAAGGGCGCTGGAAGCATACAGCTCACGCGTCAGCTTGCGCTCATATGGACGCACGGTTTCGTCGAGCAGGCGCAGCACGGCAAACTGCGCGTCCAGACGGAAATTCTCGTCGGCACGCACCGACTCGAGCCAGCCGGTGATTTCCTGTACCGTTTTCAGCGTATCGTTCTTCGGCAACTCGCTCATCAGCTGCTGCGCCGACTTGGGATCCGCCAGCGGATGGTCGGATTTCCTGCCAAACAGCCCCAACATAATTCCCCTCGATTATGTAACTTGACGTTGCAGATGCGCTGCCTATATAAGCACAAATCAATAGCCTTGAACATATGCTCGACCGCCTGCCATAACGATCCTGATGATTACCCTGCTGCTCGAGGGCACCCCGTTCCCGCCAGTGGAACGGGCGCTGCGCGATCCCAACGGCCTGCTTGCCGCGGGCGGCGACCTGTCGCCGGCACGCCTGCTCGAGGCCTACCGTCACGGCATCTTTCCCTGGTTCAACGCCGACGACCCGATCCTGTGGTGGAGCCCGGACCCGCGCATGGTGCTGTTCCCGCAGGAATTCAAGATATCGCGCTCGCTGCGCAAGACGCTGCGCAACCGGCAATATGAGGTGCGCGCCGATACCGCCTTCGAGCAGGTAATGCGCGCCTGCGCCGCGCCGCGCGACGGCCATCACGGCACCTGGATCCACGACGAGATGATCGCCGCCTATAGCGCACTGCACCGCATGGGACATGCGCATTCGATCGAGACCTGGATCGCCGGCGAACTCGTTGGCGGCTTATATGGCATGGCCATCGGCCGCATGTTCTACGGAGAATCCATGTTCAGCCGGCGCAGCGACGCCTCCAAGATCGCGCTCGCCCACCTCGCCGCACAGCTCGCGCGATGGAACTTCGGCATGATTGATTGTCAGATGAATACGCGCCACCTGGCATCGCTAGGTGCGCGCGAAATCCCGCGTGCGGAATTCATCGCCCGCCTGCAGGAATTGGTAAACTACCCGGACCTCGCTATGCCCTGGAAACTCGAGCATGACCTTGTTGAATGAAATTCCGCTGTCGGCGCTGCAGCTCTACCTGACCGCTCCCTACCCCTGCAGCTACCTGCCGCAGCGGCTGGCGCGCTCGCAGGTCGCCACCCCAAGTTTCCTGATCTCGCCGCGCGTCTATTCCGAGCTGGTGCAGCGCGGCTTCCGCCGCAGCGGCACCTTCACCTATCGCCCGCGCTGCGACACCTGCCACGCCTGTGTGCCGGTGCGCGTCGACATTGCCGGCTTCGCGCCCAGCCGTTCGCAGCGCCGCGCGCTCAAGCGCCACCACAACCTGCACGCCTCGCTGCACACGCTGGACGACCACGAAGAATATTTCCAGCTGTACCAGCGCTACCAGCAGGCCCGGCACAGCGACGGCGAAATGGAAAGCGACAGCCGCGAGCAGTACCGCAGCTTCCTGCTGCAGAGCCATGTCGATTCGATGCTGGTCGAATTCCGCGAGAATGGCGTGCTGCGCATGGTCAGCATCATCGATTTGCTGCAGGACGGCATCTCTTTAGTGTACACCTTCTATGACCCGGACGTGCCCGGCAGCAGCTACGGCACCTATAACGTGCTGTGGCAGCTCGATCTGTGCCGCAAGCTGCAGCAGCCCTATCTCTATCTCGGTTACTGGATCCGCGAAAGCCGCAAGATGGCCTACAAATCCAATTTCGCGCCGCTGCAGGGACTGCTGCAGGGCGTGTGGCAATATCTCCCCGAGGAAACCGCCTGATGTATCGCCTGTTGCGCCCGCTGCTGTTCACCCTCAATCCGGAAACCGCCCACCATTTCACGCTCGACGGCCTGCAGACCGCCTATGACCTCGGCCTGCTGCCGCTGCTGGCGCGCCGTCCGGCGGACGATCCGCGCACGGTGATGGGACTGCGCTTCCCCAACCCGGTGGGGCTCGCCGCCGGCCTCGACAAGAACGGCGACTACATCGACGCGCTGGGCGCGCTCGGCTTCGGCTTCATCGAGATCGGCACCGTCACCCCGCGCCCGCAGCCCGGCAACCCGCAACCGCGGCTGTTCCGCCTGCCGCAGGCCGAGGGTATCATCAACCGCATGGGCTTCAACAACCACGGCGTGGATGCGCTGGTGGAAAACGTGAAGCGCGCGAAGTATCGCGGCATCCTCGGCATCAACATCGGCAAGAACGCCGATACCCCGATCGAAAATGCGGCCAGCGACTACCTCACCGGCCTGCGCAAGGTGTACACCCATGCCAGCTATGTCGCGGTCAACATCTCCTCACCCAATACCAAGAACCTGCGCCAGCTGCAGGGCGGCGACGAACTCGACGCACTGCTCGGACAACTCAAGCAGGAACAGCTCGCCCTGGCCGAACTGCACGGCAAGTACGTGCCGCTCGCGGTGAAGATCGCGCCCGACCTCGACCAGGAACAGATCGGGCAGATCGCCGCGTTGCTGATCAAGCATCGCATCGACGGCGTGATCGCCACCAATACCACGTTATCGCGCGCGGGCGTGGAACACCTGGCGCATGGCAGCGAAGCCGGCGGCCTCTCCGGTGCGCCGGTGCGCGACAAGTCCACCGCGGTGATCCGCCAGCTGGCGACGGAGCTCAACGGCACACTGCCCATCATCGGCGTCGGCGGCATTCTGCAGGGCACGCATGCGGCGGAAAAGATTGCGGCGGGTGCGGCACTGGTGCAGCTCTACAGCGGCCTGATCTATCGCGGCCCGGCGCTGGTCGCCGAATGCTGCAAGGCATTGCATAACCGAGGGGGATGATATGCGCATCGGGGTACCGAAAGAAATCAAGGATCACGAATTCCGCGTCGGCCTCACGCCGGAAGGGGTACGTGCACTGTGCGACGCAGGGCATGAGGTGCTGGTGGAAACCCGGGCCGGCGCCGCCATCGGCTTCAGCGATGCGATGTATGTGCAGGCCGGTGCACAGATCGTGCCGGAACCCGCCGCGGTGTACGGTTGCGAACTGGTGGTGAAGGTGAAGGAGCCGCAGCCTGCCGAAGTGCCGCTGATCCGCAAGGAACTGACGCTGTTCTGCTACCTGCACCTGGCCGCCGCGCGCGAGCTTGCCGCGCAACTGGTGCAGAGCCGGGCCACCTGCATCGCCTATGAAACGGTGACCGACAGCCAGGTGCACCTGCCGCTGCTGACCCCGATGTCGCAGGTGGCGGGCCGGCTGTCGGTGCAGATGGGGGCCTGGGCACTGACCATGGCCAATGGCGGCAGCGGTGTGCTGCTCTCCGGCGTGCCCGGCGTGGCGCCGGCCAAGGTCACCATCCTCGGCGGCGGCGTGGTCGGCACCAATGCCGCGCAGATCGCGCTCGGCATGGGCGCCGATGTCACGCTGCTGGAACGCAGCCATGCCACCATGCAGCGCCTAGAAGACGTATTCGGCGCACGACTGAAGACCGTGCATTCCGAACCGGCTGCGGTGGAACGCTGCGTGCAGGAAGCCGACCTGGTGATCGGCGCCGTGCTGATCCCGGGCAAGCACGCGCCCAAGCTGGTCAGCCGCGAGATGGTGCGCAGCATGCGGCCCGGCTCGGCGATCGTCGACATTTCCATCGACCAGGGCGGCTGCGTCGAAACCGCACACCCCACCACCCACAGCGCCCCGCTCTACGTAGAAGAAGGCGTGGTGCATTATTGCGTCGCCAATCTGCCGGCAGCCACCGCGCGCACCTCGACGCTGGCCCTGACCAACGCCACCCTGCCCTATGTGCTGGAACTGGCCAACCAGGGCATCCAGCGCGCACTGCTGGAAAACCCCGGCTTGCGAAACGGCCTCAACGTTTGCGCCGGGCACATCACCCATCCCAATCTGGCGGACGACCTTGGCTACCCGCTGCAGCCGGCAGCGGCAGCACTGGCCGACCTGTCCAGCTGAGCGTCCCGGCACCGCTGCCTGGTGGAGCAGGCGCGGCAGCAGTTTTTCTGAATACGTACCCCCACTTATTGACTTGCATACCGCTGCAGGGCACCCTGCATCACAACTTCCGAACATCCATTTCAGACCTCGGACATGAGTATAACCAGAATCAAAATAGTGCCACTTTCCGATGCCGAGCCAAGCATGGTACTGCAGCGCGACGTTGTCGACGCGCGCGGCCGCATCCTGCTGCGCACCGGCGTCGCACTGACCGAACAGACCATCGCCAGCCTGCAACGCCGGGAGATCGGCCACATCTGCATCGCGGTCGCTGACCAGCGCAACGAAGATGAACTGGCAAAGGAACGCCGCCAGACGGTTGCACACCTCAACGAGCTGTTCCGCAATGTCCGCCGGGAAGGCTATATGGGTGCGCTCTACCATATGGTCATGAAACACCGGCTGAAGGATATGGCGCTATGAGCGCAACCTGCGATATCTCGCTGGACTCCATCCTCCAGAATGTCGGGATGCTGCCGAGCCCGCCGCATGCCATTCTTGAAATCATCCGCACGCTCGAAGACGGGGATGCCTCCGCCGAGACGCTAGCCAGGAAAATCGAAGCCGACATGGGCCTGCTCGCCCACGTACTGCGCCTGGTAAATACCTCATACTACGCCACCGAAGGCCGGGTGAGCTCCATCCAGCAGGCGATCATGCTGCTCGGGTTGAACGAGATTCGCAACCTGGCCTGCATGCATGGCATCGCAGATTATTTCCAGGAGCAGGGTGCAACCAATTTCGACTACAAATCCTTCATCTGCCACAGTGCCGGGGTCAGTTGTGTGGCCAGGCAATTGGCACGGCCGGCCTTGCTCAACCCGGATACGGCCTTCGTGGCCGGCATGCTGCATGACATCGGGCAACTGGCCCTGGCGATCACCCTGCCCCAGCAATTTGAGCGCGTGCTCGACTATCGCCGGACACACAATTGCACACTGGAGGAGGCTGAACTCGCGATCATCGGCATAGATCATGCACAAGTGGGCGGCAACCTGATGCGACACTGGCACCTGCCGGAAGAAATCTGCGAGGCCATTGCCTATCACCACCAGACCGCCGACATTGCAATGTTCTGTTCACCCATGTCGGATCTGCTGCATGTCTCCGAGGTGCTGGCCCATGCGCTGGAGCTTGGCTCATCGGAGCAGGTACCATTCATGGATGAAAATGCCATTCCCCGGCTCGGGCTCACGCGGGAGCAACTGGCACACTCGTTCGGCAAGATCGAAGAGGACTATTGCGACTTGCTCAACATCCTCGGCATTCACTGAACCTGCGCCGCAGGGAATTTTTCAGAAAAACTCGTAGCCCACGCGCAGCAGCAAGGTGCGCGTCGGCGCCCCCTGGTTGATGCCGTACACGGTGCCCACGCTGTATTCCACTTCATCGCCGTTTTCCGAACGCAATTCGCCGTAAATCACCGGGCCGATCTGATGCGCGTTGTCGCCGGGGCGGTTGTAGTATTCGAGCCCCGGCGAAACCGATGACCTGTCGAAATTCATTTTATAGCTGACACTGTAGGCCGAACGCAGTACATACTTGTCGCTGGCCGCCCCCCCCAGATCCTTTTCCCAGATCAGGTTCAGGCGCTGGTTTACATGGCCGCTCCATTTCTCGAACAGCGGCCCGAACTCCACCCGGTTTGCAAGATCCGGCTGCTTGTTGAACACGTAAGACGCCTGGAATCCCATATCCGCCCAGTATTCACCGCGCTCGGTCAGCTGGAAATTGTTCTCGAATTCATAACCCGAAGGATGCATCGCCTGCCCCGGATCGCGATTGAACTGGCCGATATACAGTTCGGGTTTCCACCAGCTGGTCACTGCGTGCGACACGGAAATATTGTAGCCGCGCGTGCCGTCGAGACTGGCCCGCGCATCCTGATAGGCAAAGCCGTACATCTCAACTTCGCTCTGGCCCTGCGTGATGTAGGGCGAGTACACGATGTAATCGTTGTCCGCCTCGGCGCCGCCCGCCAGACAGCCGAGCAGGCAGCCGAAGAGCGTCGTTGCCAGGCTCAGCTGGCTACCGCTACTTGTTCTCATCCGTCAGTACTCCCCTTTTCCTTTACCACGGCTCGGGCATGCCACGACCGGCTGCCCATCCCTGCCGCATTCATCCCGCCCTGGCAATTCTTTTCGCGGGGCGCATCAGCGTCAGCATGGTCAGCAAGGTGCCGACATAAAACACGATCTCGATGCCCGATGGCCGGGCGATGTAGCCGACCAGAATGTGCAGCAACTGCCCGACGATGCTGCCCTGGTTCAGAATGTGCGAGGTGTCCCACAGGCCATCGCCCAGCGCAGGCAATACGCCGGCTTGATTGAGGAACCCCGCCGCCTGCGCCGCGAGGCCGGCCGCCAGCAACAGGATCAGCCAGCGGGTGACGGAAAAGAAATGCCCCACCGGAATGCGCAGCAGGCCGAGATAGAGCAGCAGACCAACCAGCACACCGGCAACTACGCCGCCCAGTCCGCCCAGCACCATGCGCGCGCCCTGTTCGCCGTCGGCGGCGATCGCCCACAGGAACAGGACGGCCTCCGAACCTTCACGCATCACTGCCGCCAGGGTAACCACCAGCAACGCGAACAGCGGCCGGCTGCCCTCCTGCACTGCGCTGCCGACGGCACCGATCGCCGCTGCCAGCTGCCGGCCATGGGAACTCATCCACACGTTGTGCCAGGTCAGCATCACCACCGCCCCCAGCAGGATCACCGCATTGAGGATGGCCTGGCCGTTGCCGGAAAACTCTGCGGATGCCACATTGGCGAGCACGGCCACGCCGCCGGCACCCAGCAGGCCGAGGAGAACGCCGCCGGCCACCCAGCGCTCGCGCCCCGCAATGCCGCGGCTGGCACCAAGCACGATGGCAATGATCAGTGCCGCCTCCAGCACTTCGCGAAACATGATGATGGCCGTCGCAAGCACGTTATTGCCCCTTGCCGTCGGCCGGGCGTACCACGATCGTGCCCTGCATCGCATGATTGAAGTCGTTGAAGAACCGGTAACGGCCCGGTTGCAGCGGACCGACATAGATCGTGTTCTCGCTGTGCCCCGCGATCACCGCCTCGCGCGACAAGTCGTAGCTCTCGAATTCCAGCGGTATTCCATCCTGATTGCGCACCACCAGTTTGAGTTTTACCCCGGCCGGCAACACCAGCTCCTGCGGCAGGAATTGCCGATCATGCACCACCAGCACCGGGGCGTCCTGTTCGGCCAAGGCCGGCAACGCCAGAAACCACATCCCTAAAGCAGCCAATACGCAACGAACCGACATACCCCCTCCTTGGTAAGATTTGAAAAAACGTGTAACATGGACACAATGTAAACGAGAATCATTCTCATGTAAAGAGTTGCTAATGAAAAAATCGCCGCACCGCCTCCCGGAGGACGCATGAGCACACCGGACAACCTCAAGACTGCAGGCCTCAAGGCCACCATGCCGCGCCTGAAGATACTCAGCCTGTTCGAGCAGAATACGGCGCAGCACCTGAGCGCAGAGGACATCTACAACACCTTGCTCGGCGAAGGTTTCGATATCGGCTTCGCCACGGTATACCGCGTACTGACTCAGTTCGAGCAGGCGGGGCTGCTCACCCGCCACCATTTCGACAATGGCCGCTCGGTGTTCGAGCTCAACCAGGGCGGGCATCACGACCATATCGTGTGCCTGCAATGCGGACGGGTCGAAGAATTCTTCGATGCGGAAATCGAGAAGCGCCAGCACAGGATCGCCAAGGAACACGGTTTTGCCATCCGCGAGCACTCGCTTTACCTGTATGGCGACTGCACGCGCAGCCCGTGTCCCTACCGCAAATGATGCGCTCCCCCTGATCACCGCTTTCCGGCATATTCATATAACCCGCCCGTGGTTGAAGCCCCGCCGGATACGGGGGATAATCCTGCCTCTTCGGATTGAGGCCGCCATGGTCAATTACTTGCTCATCCTGCTGGGCACGGTGTTCGTCAACAACATCGTGATGGTGAAAATCCTCGGGCTGTGCCCGTTCATGGGAGTTTCCAAGAAACTGGAAGCCGCCGTGGGCATGGGCGCGGCCACCACTTTCGTGCTGACGCTGGCCTCCGGTGCCAGCTACCTGATCAGCCACTACTTGCTCGGCCCCGACCTCGCCTACCTCACCACGCTGTCGTTCATCGTGGTGATCGCGGGCATCGTGCAATTCACCGAAATGGCGATCCAGAAAACCAGCCCCGAGCTGTACCAGGTGCTCGGCATCTACCTGCCGCTGATCACCACCAACTGCGCGGTGCTCGGCATCCCGCTGCTCAACGTGCAGGCCAGGCACAATTTCATGGAATCGCTGTTTTTCGGCATGGGCGGCGCACTCGGCTTCACGCTGGTGCTGGTGCTGTTCGCCGGCATCCGCGAACGGCTGGAAGGCGCCGACGTGCCGGGCGTGTTCAAGGGATCGGCCATCGCCATGGTCACCGCCGGGCTGATGAGCCTGGCATTCATGGGCTTCTCGGGATTGATCAAGTAATGCTGACCGCGCTGTTCGTGATGACCAGCATCGCTGTCGTGCTCGGCGCGGTGCTGGGCTATTCCGCGCTCAAGTTCAAGGTCGAGGGCAACCCGCTGGTGGACAAGATCGATGCGATGCTGCCGCAGACGCAATGCGGGCAATGCGGCTATCCGGGCTGCAAGCCCTACGCCACCGCCATTGCCGCAGGCGAGGCGGACATCAACAAATGTCCGCCGGGCGGCGAGGAAGGCATCCACAAGCTGGCGGAACTGCTCGGCGTGGAATTCAAGCCGTTCGGCGAAGGCGTGCAACCCAAGCCGAAGTCGGTGGCCTTCATCGACGAGAACACCTGCATCGGCTGCACGCTGTGCCTGCAGGCCTGCCCGGTGGATGCGATCAGCGGTGCCGCCAAGCAGATGCACACCATCATCGCCGCCGAATGCACCGGCTGCGAGCTGTGCGTACCGCCCTGCCCGGTGGACTGCATCGACATGATCCCGATCGCGGAAGACGTGAACAACTGGAAGTGGCGCTATCCGGTATACACCCTGGCGCAGACCTCATGAGAAAGCTCTACCGATTCCACGGCGGCGTGCACCCGCCGGCCAACAAGACGCAATCGACGCAGACGCCGATCGCGCAGGCAGCGCTGCCGTCGAAACTGGTGGTCGCGCTGCACCAGCACGCGGGCGGCAGCGCCACGCGCCCTGCGGTGCAGCCCGGCGACCATGTGCTGAAAGGACAGCTGATCGGCCTGCCCGAGGGACGCATTGCGAGCGCGGTGCATGCGCCGACTTCGGGCATGGTGCTTGCGGTGGACCGCCAGCCGGTGCTGCACCCGTCGGCCCTGCCCGACCTGTGCGTGACCATCGTGCCGGACGGCAAGGACGAATGGATCGCACACCACGGCAGCGACTATCGCGAGTTGCAGCACAGTGACCTGCGCCACCAGCTGCGCATGGCGGGCATTGTCGGCCTCGGCGGCGCGGTGTTCCCGAGCGACCTCAAGCTGTACGCCGGCAAGCACAAGATCAAGACCCTGGTACTCAACGGTGCCGAATGCGAACCCTACATCACCTGTGACGACATGCTGATGCGCGAACGCGCCGCAGAAATCCTGCGCGGCGCCGAGATCATGCAGGCGCTGCTGTATGCCGAGGAAGTGCTGATCGGCATCGAGGACAACAAGCCCGAGGCCATCGCCGCGATGCAGCAGGCGCTCGCCGCCGGCGATTACCGCAACATGGAAGTGATCGCGGTGCCCACCGTTTACCCGGGCGGCGGCGCCAAGCAGCTGATCCGCGTGCTCACCGGCCTCGAAGTGCCGCACGGCGTGCGCACCACCGAGATGGGCGCCCAGTGCTTCAACGTCGGCACCGCCTACAGCGTGTACCGCGCAGTGGCACACGGCGAGCCGCTGATCTCGCGCATCGTGACCGTCACCGGCAATGTCGAGCGGCCGCAGAACTTCGAAGTGCTGCTCGGCACCCCGCTTGCCGAACTCGCGGCACAGGCCGGGGTGAAGCCGGACACCGACGGCTACATCATGGGCGGGCCGATGATGGGCATCGCCGTGCCCTCGGCGCAGGCCGGGGTGACCAAGGCCGCCAACTGCTTCATCGCCACCTCGCGCGCGCTGTTCCCGCCGGCACCGCCCGCGCTGCCGTGCATCCGCTGCACGCGCTGCGCCGAGGTATGTCCGGCCGACCTGCAGCCGCAGGAACTGTACTGGTTCGCCAAGGCAAAGGAGCTCGGCAAGGCGCAGGAATACCACTTGTTCGACTGCATCGAATGCGGCGCCTGCAGCTATGTCTGCCCCAGCCATATCCCGCTGGTGCAGTATTACCGTTTCGCCAAGAGCGAGATCTGGGCACACGAAAGAGAGAAGGATGCGGCCGATATCGCGCGCGAACGCCATGAATTCCGCCTCGAACGGCAGGAACGCGAGAAGCGCGAGCGCGCCGAGAAACTCGCGCAGAAGGAACGTGCCGCGGCGGCGGCCAAGGCCGCAGAACAGCCGGCCGCCGCAGCCGGGGCAGCGGCAGCAGCAACCCCTGCAGCGGCCGGACAACCGGAAGATGCCGCACAGGCACTGATCCAGGCGGCGATCGAACGCGCCAAGGCGCAGGCCACGCTGGTCAAGCCGAAGAACACCGACAACCTGACGCCCGCCCAGCTGGCGGAGATCGCCGAAATCGAGGCGCGCCGGGCCAAGATCCGCGAGATCGCACGCACCGACAACGACAAGGAACAATAGGCATGCTGTCCTCGCCCTTCATCAGCAAACCCACCAGCGTCAGCGCCATCATGCTGCGCGTGCTGCTCGCCCTGCTGCCGGCAGTCGCGCTGTATGTGTGGTACTACGGCCCGGCCATCCTGGTGTCGATGACGCTGGCCAGCGTCACCGCGCTCGGTGTCGAGGCGCTGATGCTCAGGCTGCGCGAGCGGCCGCTCAAACCGTTCCTGGCCGACAATACCGCGCTGCTCACCGCGTGGCTGCTCGCGCTGTCGATTCCGCCGCTGGCGCCCTGGTGGCTGGTGGTGGTGGGCACCGCATTCGCGATCAGCGTGGCCAAGCACCTGTATGGCGGCATGGGCAACAACCCGTTCAACCCGGCGATGGTCGGCTATGCCGTGCTGATCATCTCGTTCCCGGTGCAGATGACGCACTGGCTGTCGCCGCTCGACCTCGGGCAGGGCGGGCTGGGCTTCGGCGCACAACTGCAGTACATCTTCGCCGGCGTGCTGCCCGACGGCACCAGCCTCGATGCGGTGACCATGGCCACCCCGCTCGACACGCTGAAGACGCAACTGCACCTCGACCGCGCCGTCGCCCAGATCATGCAGATGCCAATCTACGGCCACCTCGCCGGCAAGGGCAGCGAAATGGTGGCGCTGGGCTTCCTCGCCGGCGGCCTGTACCTGCTCGCCGCGCGCATCATCACCTGGCACATCCCGTTCGCCTTCTTCGGCGGCCTGCTGTTCACCGCCGAACTGTTCCACCTGGCCGACCCCAATCACTACGTGTCGCCGCTATTCCATGCCGCCTCCGGCGCTGCGGTGATCGGCGCCTTCTTCATCCTCACCGACCCGGTGACCAGCCCGACCACCCCGCGCGGCAAGCTGATCTTCGCCGCCGCCGCCGGCTTCCTCACCTACATCATCCGCGTGTTCGGTGGCTATCCCGACGGCATCGCCTTCGCCACGCTGCTGATGAACATCGCGGTGCCGCTGATCGATGCCTACACCCAGCCCAGGGTGTTCGGCCGCAAGAAGGACCCGCAATGAAGCGCACGCTCGCCAAGGCCTCGTTGCAGACCGCGCTCAACCTGCTGTTCTTCACGGTGATCGGCACCACGGTGCTCGCCTTCACCTACAGCCAGACCAGGACCACCATCGCGCACAGCGAGGAGCAGGAGCGGCTGGCGCTGATCGCGCAAATCCTGCCGCCGGGCATCGCCGACAACGACCTCATCCACGACACGCTGCAGATCAGGCCCGACCCGCTGCTCGGCACCACGGATGACACCACCGCCTACCGCGCGCGCCTGAACGGCGAGGTCACCGCCGTGGTACTGCAGGCGGTGGCACCCGATGGTTACGCCGGACGCATCGACCTGATCCTGGCGATCCGCAGCAACGGGCAGATCAGCGGCGTGCGTGTGGTGTCGCACCACGAGACACCGGGCCTGGGTGACTACATTGAACTAGCGAAGAGCCCGTGGATCAAGGGTTTCGACGGCAAGTCGCGGCAGGACTACACCGACGCCGACTGGAAAGTGAAAAAGGACGGCGGCAAGTTCGACTTCATGGCGGGCGCCACCATCACCCCGCGCGCGGTGGTGAAGGCGGTGCACAAGGCATTGCAGTATTTTGCGCAAAACCGCGCTACACTGTTGGCACCGGCCGGCACGCCGCGGGGCTAGGAGGCGAAGATGAAAATCCAGGAAATCAGGGAAATTTTTCATAACGGCCTGTGGAAACAGAACACCGGCATCGTGCAGCTGCTCGGCATGTGTCCGCTGCTCGCAGTGAGCAGCACCGTGGTCAACGGCGTCAGCCTGGGGCTGGCCACCGCGCTGGTGATGGCGCTGAGCAACGCCAGTGTGGCGCCGATCCGCAACGTCATCCCCAACGAAGTGCGCATCCCGGTCTACGTCCTGATCATCGCGGTGCTGGTCACCGTGGTGCAGCTCAGCATGAACGCGTATGTGCACCGCCTGTACCTGGTGCTCGGCATCTTCATCCCGCTGATCGTCACCAACTGCATCGTGCTGGCGCGTGTCGAATCGTTCGCCTCCAAGAATCCGCCGCTGGCGGCCGCGCTCGACGGCCTGGCCATGGGGCTGGGGCTCACCGCCGTGCTTGCCGTACTCGGCGGCATGCGCGAACTGCTGGGCAAGGGTACGCTGTTTTCCGGCCTCGACCTGGCGCTCGGCGACTCCGCCAAGGGCTGGGTGCTGCACGTGATCCCGGACTATCACGGCTTCCTGCTCGCCGTGCTGCCGCCGGGCGCCTTCATCGGACTGGGCCTGCTGATCGCCGGCAAGAACTGGCTCAACCTGCGCGCCGCACGCCGCGCCAGCAAGCCCATCGCCATCATGCCGGTCGAAGGCGGCTGCTCGCCGGCCGCCCATCACGGATGAATGCAGAAAAGCGCCGCGCCATTTTCACGCGTTTCCGCGCTGCCAACCCGCACCCGACCACCGAACTCGAATACAAGACACCGTTCGAACTGCTGGTGGCGGTAGTGCTGTCGGCACAGGCCACCGACGTCAGCGTGAATGCGGCGACGCGCCAGCTGTTTCCAGTCGCCAACACGCCGCAGAAAATGCTCCAGCTCGGCGAAGCCAAACTGCGCGAATACGTGCAGCGCATCGGCCTCTACCAGACCAAGAGCAAGCACCTCATCCAGCTCTGCCGTCTGCTGCTCGAGCGGCATGGCGGCGAGGTCCCGCAGACGCGCGAGGAACTCGAAGCGCTGCCCGGCGTCGGCCGCAAGACCGCCAACGTGGTGCTCAACACCGCCTTTGGCCAGCCCACCATCGCGGTCGATACGCACATTTTCCGCGTGTCCAACCGCACCGGCCTCGCCCCCGGCAAGGATGTGCTCGCAGTGGAACAGAAACTGCTCAAGTTCGTACCGGACGAATTCAAACACGATGCACACCACTGGCTGATCCTGCACGGACGCTATACCTGCCAGGCACGCAAGCCGAAATGCGGCACATGCCTCATCCACGACCTGTGCGAATACAAGGAAAAGACCGCCTGATGTTCAATCCCTCCAGAGACGAAGCGCGCAACTTCCTGTTCGAGTCCTGGCGCAAGCGCTGCGCGGGGGAACTGCTGACGCCGCTCGAAGATCTCACCGCACAACTCATAGCCAGGCATCCCGAGTACCACCAGCTGTTCGGCGATCCCGGACACCACCAGGACAAGGACTACGCGCCGGACGGCGACACCGTCAACCCGTTCCTGCACCTGATGATGCACCTCACCATCGAGGAGCAACTCTCCATCGGCCAGCCGCACGGCATCCGCGAACAGTTCGCGCGGCTTACCGAAAAATACCAGTCAGAACACGAGGCGCAGCACGCCATGATGGACTGCCTGGGCGAAATGATCTGGCAGTCGCAGCGCAACGGCACGCCGCCCGATGGCGCGCTCTACCTCGCCTGCCTGGCACGGCAATAGCCCTCCCACCATCCCGGTCAAACATATCCGGAATTTGTATCTATTCCGGCGCTCATCTAGAATCGCAGGCAGGCACTCATAACACCTGCCGTACACCGCGAACAGAATCGCTGTCCCGGTCCGGGCCAGCCTAGACAGAGCAGGCGACAACATGACGAGCGCACCCCACATCCTTGCCGGTTCGCCGCAGCCGGAACTCTCGCGCATCTCGAAATGGATGCGCTTCGGTTATTTCCTGCCGTGGCTGGTGTTAGCCGCCGGCCTGCTGACCACCTACCTGCTGTGGGATATGGTGCGGCAATCGACCATACAGGACCGCCAGGATTACTTCGATTTCCGTGTGCGCGAAGTGCTGGACAAGACCCAGCAGCGCCTGCAGGCCTATACCCAGGTGCTGCGCGGTGCCAAAGGCCTGTTCGTCGCCTCGCACAATGTGCAGCGCGACGAATTCCGGCAATACGTCGATACCCTGAAACTCTCCGACAACTTCCCGGGCATCCAGGGCGTGGGCTATGCGCTCGTCGTGCCGCCCGCCGAACTGGTGAAACATATCGCCGCCATGCGCCGCGAAGGATTTCCGGCATACACCATCAAGCCGGCGGGCACACGCGAGCTGTACACCTCGATCATCTACCTGGAGCCGTTCGCCGAACGCAACCTGCGCGCCTTCGGCTATGACATGTATTCCGAGCCGGTGCGCCGCGCGGCGATGCAGCGTGCACGCGACAGCGGTCAGCCGGCGCTGTCCGGCAAGGTGCTGCTGGTGCAGGAAGCGCAGCAGCATGTCCAGTCCGGCTTCCTGATCTACCTGCCGGTGTACCACCAGGGTATGCCGCACACCACAGCGGCCGAGCGCCGCGCCAGCCTGGCGGGCTGGGTCTATGCGCCGTTCCGCATGGGCGACTTTATCCACGGCATCTACGGCGAACGCGCGGCCGATCTCGACATCGACATCTATGATGGCACGGAAGTCGCCGACCCGAGCCTGATGTACGACTCATACAACGACCTGCACGCCCCGTACCAGCCTGTGCCGCACTTCACCGCCACGCGCCGCCTCAATTTCGCCGGCCACACCTGGACCCTGGTGATCCATTCGATGCCGAGCCTCGACGCCCACCTCTCCGACATGCGCATGGGCCTGATTGCGGGCGGCGGCGTCATCACCAGCCTGCTGCTGGCGCTGCTGGTATGGCTGCTGGTGAACGGCCGCCGCCGTGCGGTGCGCCTGGCACAGCGCATGAACCATGAACTGATGGCGAGCGAGCGAACGCTGCGCGACAGCCGGGAGAAGCTGCAGGGCGTGCTGGACAACGCCGCCGTGGGGATCGCCTGGGCCGACGAGCAGGGCAACATCAAATACGCGAACCGGGAGTTCACCAGAATCTTCGGCTACACGCTGGCCGACATCCCGACCGTCGAGGCCTGGTACCGCCAGGCCTACCCGGATACCGATTTCCGCGCACGCATGGTCGCCCAATGGCAGACCGACCTCGCAACCGCACGCCAGCAGGGCAGTGCCATCCCGCCGCGCGAACTCGATATCGCATGCAAGGACGGCTCGATACGCCATGTAATCCTCACCAGCGCCTGGGTCGGCACCAATATCCTGGTCAGCTTCAGCGACATCACCGAGCGCAAGCGGGACGAGCAGAAATTGCGGCAATGGGCGCAGATTTTCGAGCATGCGCAATGGGGCATCGTCGTCGGCAGCCCGGACGGCCAGCACATCCAGCTGGCCAATCCGGAATTTGCGCGCATGCTTGGCTACTCCATGGACGAACTGCTGAAACTGTCGGTGTCCGATTTATTCCCGCCCGAAGAACTCCCCAAGGTACAGGAATACATCCGCATCGTAAACGAGACCGGCCACCAGCTCCTCGAATCGACATACCGGCGCAAGGACGGCTCGACCCTCCCGGTGCTGATCAACATCACCGCGATCAAGGACGCACAGGGCCGGGTGCTGTACCGCGCGGCCAGCGTGCAGGACATCAGCCAGCTCAAGGCCGTGGAGAAGGCGCTGCAGGACAGCCGCGCCCTGCTGCAAGCCACCCTCGACAACTCGCCCTACCTGATCTGGCTGAAAGACACCGCCGGCCGTTTCATTGCGATCAACCAGGCCTTCCTCGACAGCACCGGCAAGCAGTCCGCGCTCGAGGTGCTGGGCAAGACTGATGCCGACCTGTGGCCGGAACATCTGGCCATGAAATATCAGGCGGACGACGAAGAGGTGATCGCCTCTGGCCGCCAGAAAATGACTGAGGAGCAGGCACTCGACCAGGGGCGCTCGGTGTGGATGGAAACCTTCAAGACGCCGGTGTTCGATGCGGCGGGCGCACTGTTGGGTGTCACCGGTTTCTTGCGCGACATCACCGAACGCAAGCTGGCCGAGGAAAAAATGCGCCACCAGGCGTACTACGACATGCTGACCGAATTGCCGAACCGCGTGCTGTTCTCGGACCGGACGCAGCAGGCGATCATCCACGCCCGGCGCGAGAAGGCCCATCTCGCCGTGATGTTCCTCGACCTCGACCGCTTCAAGTCGGTGAACGACGTGTTCGGCCACGACATCGGCGACGTCCTGCTGCGCGAGGTGGCGCGGCGCATCCTGAGCTGCGTGCGCGAATCGGACACCGTGGCGCGCATCGGCGGCGACGAATTCTGCGTGCTGCTGCCCGGCATCGAAAACGAGAAGGATGTGGCCATCGTCGCCGAGAAGATCCTGCACGCACTGCGTCAGCCGTTCCTGCTGAAGAACCATTCCATCCGCATCGGCTGCAGCATCGGTATCGCCAGTTACCCGGCCGATGGCAGGGATGAAACCACGCTGCTCAAGAACGCGGACATCGCCATGTACTGGGCCAAGGAACGCGGGCGCGACAACTTCATGGCGTACCACCCGGAGTTGAAGCCTCCGGCAGAACAGGGCTAGCCAGCCCTACTTGCCGAGCAACCCCTTGAGCGCCATGCCCGCACCAACTACCGGGCCGCCCACTGCGCCGATCGCCGCGCTCTTGGCCAGCGCCAGCATCAGCTTGGCATTCAGTTCGGCGATGATCGCCTTGGTCACCTGCGCGGAAGTCGCCCCGCCGCTCTTGCGGCCGATGCCATGCAGCTCGATGTCCGGCAGGCTAAGGTCGAAGCTGCCGTTGTAGTTGACCTTGGCATTGCGGATGATGAAGCTGTCGATGATCAGCTTCTTGCCCGTCCCGCCCGCGCTCTTCTGTTCCTTGCCGCTGCCCGCACCGAGGTACTGCTCGACGTTGTGCTGGATCGCATCGAAGTTGGTGCCGTGTTCACCCTTCTCGTAGACGATGCTGGGCGCATCGATCAGCACCTTGTGAATCACCACTACGTCCTTGGCGATGCTGGCCGGCTCCAGCTCGATGCCGACCACGCCCGCCTTCAGCGCATAGTCGGTCTTGAAGCCCCTGGGATTGCCGAGGAACAGGCCGTTGATCTGCCCTTTGCCGTCGGTGGCGGCAATGTTCACGCTGCTCACGCGCACCTCGGCCTGGGTCATCTCCGGCCCGAATTTCTCCACCGCCAGCTTGACCAGCCGGCCCAGCGGATTGTTGAGCATGAAATAGGCGGCAATCCCCGCCACCGCCAGCACCACCAGCACCATCAGGATTTTTTTCATGTGCGTCTCCTGTCATTCAATCGGCGTAACGCTGCCGCAACGCCGCGCGCTTGAGATAAGCCTCGCGGGCGATCTGCACGTCCTCGAGGAAATACGGCAACTCCTTCAGCAGCAGCGCCTGCGGCCCGTCGACCAGTGCCTTGGCCGGTGCCGGATGGAAATCGACCAGCACCATGTTGGCACCGGCCAGCACGCCCTGGGCGGTGACGTGCATCACGTCGAGGATGCCGTCGGGCGAAGCGGCGCGCGTGCCCACCGAATGCGAAGGATCGATACACACCGGCATGCGCGTCAGGCGCTTCACCACCGGCACGTGCGCGAAATCGACGAAGTTGCGGTGCGGGTCGCCCATGTTGGTCTTCATGCCACGCAGGCCGAACACCACGTTGCGGTTGCCCTCGGAAGCGAGATATTCCGCCGCATTGAGCGACTCGTCGAGCGTGATGCCGAAGCCGCGCTTGAGCAGCACCGGAAACTGCTGCTGGCGACCAACGATCTTGAGCAGCTCGAAATTCTGCGTGTTGCGCGTGCCGATCTGCAGCATCACGCCGGTCGGGTTGCCGGTCTGCTCCAGCGCCGCGCGAATTTCCTCGAGGTGCGATTCATGGGTGATCTCCATCGCGATCACCTTGATACCGTACTTGCCGGCCAGCTCGAACACCCAGGGCAGGCAGCTCTTGCCGTGTCCCTGGAACGCATAGGGGCTGGTGCGCGGCTTGTAGGCGCCCATGCGCGTGCACACCTGGCCGTTGTCGCGCAGCGCCTTGAGCATCAGCTCCACATGTTCCGGGTTGTCCACCGCACACAGCCCGGCAAACACGTGCAGCGTGTCCTGGCCGAAGCGCACCCCGTTGTATTCGAAATGGGCCGGGCGCGGGTCGTCTTTATGGCGGCCGAGGATGCGGTATTCCTCCGACACGCGCACCACGCGCTCGACGCAGGGCAGGCTCTGCATCTCCTCGAGGTCAAGCTGCTGCGTTTTGCCGATCAGGTAGATCTCGGTCAGCACCTGTTCGGCGCCGTGCTCGGTGTGTACGCGCGCCTGGATGCCCGGCAGCCCGGCCAGATGGTCCATCAGCTGGCGGAACTCGGCGCCCTGCTGATCGGTGTTGGAAGAGAGAATCAGGATCATGTCTAACCTTTGCGTCTAACGGGAGAGGATGGCCCACTGCTGCGGCCACTGGGCCAGCGGGTCGCGCGCGAAGCCGCTCTTGCCGAACTGCTGCCAGCGGCCGATCACGTAGCACAGCAGCAGATTGGCCATGGCGCCGGCATCGGTGTCCGCCGCCAGCCCGCCCTGGGTCATGGCGATGCGCAGCGCCTGCTTGAGCGTGGTCTCGATGCGGTCGAGGAACTGGTTGATGCGCGCCTGCAGCCGCTCGTCCTCGTTGACCAGCGCATCGCCGATCAGCACGCGCGTCATGCCGCGGTTCTTCTGCGCAAAGCCAAGCAGCAGCGCGAGGATGCCCTCCGCC
>Ga0207433_10003502_pt1 | contig 30130 bp, 12 predicted proteins | sample YelNatPaOPGAMG01_FD_187559 | JGI IMG/M metagenome (GOLD analysis project Ga0207433, IMG submission 187559) | Hot spring thermophilic microbial communities from Obsidian Pool, Yellowstone National Park, USA - OP-RAMG-01 (SPAdes) (version 3) | ecosystem: Environmental > Aquatic > Thermal springs... | reverse complement strand
GCGCTTATTGGTGCGCTTGGTATGTTGGCATTGGACACCTCGTAAGAGTTCGGAAAATATTGGAAAGACAGAACGAGCAGTTCAGCGCTGGATTCTAATCTGGCGGGGATCGCCGGAGCCCCGCAGACCCACACGGCGCACCGTGTCACGCCATTGGAAACAATGTATGCATCTGGCGTTTGCGAGAAATAGGCTCCGAGAAGGTTGGTTCGATCTATGGATCTGCCAGCTCCAAATGAGGCAGACGATGAAACTAACCCTGAATCTGGGTTGAGCCGAGCAACCGACGTTCAGAATCTGACTCTTTTCGATGGAAGGCCGTCTTCTGGGACGCCAGGAGAGCAAGCAGTCGAACCGGGCTCCGAGCTGCGTACCGCACAGTCTTCGGTTCAAGTCGCGCAAACTTCAGCTGATGAGGAGTTTCCAGCGCACGCCTCTCTCGGAACTCAGGCTGTTGCGGTTCCAGCGCCAGCAGCAGCTGCGACGAACGCCCAGCAGGTGAACTGTCAGCAGAATGTTCCTCAAGCAAGTCCGCCTGCCGTGCCGGAAGAGGCGTGGGCATACGCCACCGAGGAGGAAAGCAAGAATGTGTTTGCGGAACTACGATGCTTCAGTGCCAGGGACCTCCCCTGTAGAACTTTCATATACAGATCAGGAGCGACTATACCGGAGAGGGCCTGGCTGGACCTCGTGCCTGGGCAAACCCGCTTCATAGAGATCATTATCCCTCTAGAGTTTTACACAGTCTTTAATCCCGCTTTTCCCAGAAAGCAGCTATGGGGTCGAGGGCCATACACGATAGATTCCGATATTGTAGCAGCACTTGTGCAGAAGGGATACATGGAGCCGCTTCTGTATTACGTGGTGCCTCCAGGCGCATACCCGTACACTGAAAGAGTTCTCTTCGGGCGAGCCCATGAACACGACATAGAGTCCATGGCCCCGGGCATGAATATGGTAGAGGGACTTGGTATCTCTGCTGGGAACGAGCGAGTTGAAGGCGCTACGTCGATGCTCTGGGCGAGCGGCCCCGACCCCACAGCAACCGTGGAATCGGGCCGAAAGCAGCCGTCCGCCTCTAGAGAACTAGTTGCTCGCTTGAAAATTCGTCGATTGACTCCTGGCCGAAAGGTTCTGTACCCGTCGTATATTCACAATGAGGTCTACTCACGAAAATGGATTTACTGGGGTGACGATAAAACAGAGCCATTCGCAGAGTTCGAGATCTCTCGAGCGGAGCTGCTGGTACCCACGCGAACTGAATCACAGGCTCCACTACATCCCATGGAATGCATCGGATATCGGCTAAGAATTTGGAAACGCGAAGAGTTAAGTCAACAAACTAGTCTTGAGCGGAAGGTCTACAGATTTTTGAAACTCTCCTGTGATGGCTTGTCGCTGAGCTCTCCAATTATGAGCGCTGCGACGGCAGCTGCATTCATGCATGCAGCGGGGGACCTGCAATCCCCCATGCAAGCATCTCTCATCAACGGAATGGATGTTGCGAAACGCCGCAGGATTGCTTTCCTCCATGACCACACATTCCGCTTCAGCCTGAGTATGGAACCGTGTCTTTCTTATGGGTTACATTTGATTTGCGACCGGGGCTCCCGACAGGATTTGCGCTTGTCCTCACGCCTCGTTACCGAGGTTGCATACTTTGAGAACGCGGAAGGTCGTAGATTCGAACTTTCTCAAGGATCAATGGACGCAACTGGAACGCCCTTGTACCGTTTCATGGAAGTTCCGAATCCACATCTCTTAGACCGCAAACAAATGATCTCTGCAGGTGTACCGCTGCCGCCTGCGCTTGTTCGTGTACCACCCGAGCTTGCGGAATTTGGCGAGGGGGCCGAGTTTGTGGCCTGGTCGGATGTCGCATTCGGCGCCGATCACCTTCGCGTCAAAGGTGTCGTCCTGCCGAAAATCACAGGCGTTTTTTTCATTACGCGCCCTCCCCATGCGAAGAACAGAAGCACGAAAACTCAAACGGAAAATCCGACGAATGCAGTAATTGCTCATGAACGGCATACACTCAATGAATCCGAGAGTGCAGAGAGCAGCATCGGGCATGTGCAATATGAGGATGCTACCGAGCTGGCGTCTCGAGCCAACAAGGTTGATCAGACATCTGGTGGTGCCCCGCGCGACAACGATGGAATCAAGCGTGACAAGAGCCTCTCAAAACGATCTTCTGGCGTCTAGTTTTCAGCGCGTGATGTCGTTTGCCATTCATGCCAAAACCGCAACAGTCTAAACTTGCCGTGTACTCAGAAATATCGAATGACGAAACACGATTTTCGTTCGCCAGCTGCCCAGGAATACTGCTCCCACTATACAGATATAAATACGGTGACCCGAACTTGTTGTTTCGCTGGGTCATACCATATCGCACCATACGCGTGCTTGACCTTGGCTAGAATCCAACACCATCTCTACTGGGCAATGACTTTATTTCGTCGCAAGCCTTTAGCGTTTCATCAACATGCCCATAATGAGTATGAGATAATGGCCTCGAAGGTTTGCTCGCCACAAAAATGATTAATATTCGCAAAGTACGATACATTTCCGGAATTTGATCAAAGTGTTCCAGTCGCGGTGCAGAAAGTGCTTGCGCGTACACTTTCAGATACGTTCACACGGTTGCACGTTTCTTTCCGTCGACTGCCGTACCGTCTGACGTTAAGGTAGCTTACCATATACCATCTTCTGCACCTGTCTCCTAGTCATTCCCATCTTCTTTAGCTGATTCAGCGCGCGGACATGCTCGGGATGTGTCCATGCCGTCCTCAACGAACCGACGAAAATCATACAGAATCAAATACTGCTATCGATTTGCACTCTCGTTACAAGAGCAAGCGTGCAGCAGCTGCACCCTGCAGTACGTCCAGCGTCAAAACCTTCCATAAAACGAGGCGGATTATTGGCCATTGCGTGTTCCAACACATTCCAGAAGTTGACGAATATATGCTTCGTGGCTGCATGGAATGAAAACCTCTGGCGACTCCAGCGCAGTGCCATGGAAACCAGCCAAGCACCTTCCGCACGAGCCTTTGTACTCTAATGTGTTCTCGCAAGCCTAGAATCCCTTCTATCAGTACCCACTTTTCTTGAAAAGTGCGCTCAGAACACAACGGATCCAACGCTCACGAGATGCGCTTCATGCAGCACTCGAGATTGACCCGCATATGTTTTTGATTTTCTCGTTGGTTCGGCACTTTCTTGGCACCTGCTCTGTAGACTTATCAATCTCAGATGTAGTGTGGCGGCGTCTAGTGGTAGTGACGGAAGCATGTGTGCGATTTTCGGATCTCACAATGCGGTGAAATTGCGTCTTTTAATGCGATGATCATTTGCGTTTTCCACGGAGGTTTGCCCTACGCTCACGGGCTTCATCTGCGCGACTCTTCTGAGCGAATACTCTGTCAGCTGCATACGCACGCGCATACTGTTCCGTTCGATCGAGGATCCGTGGAACGCGATATTTCGATTATGAAACACGTTCCGTATACGAAATCCAGGCTGGTGCAGGAGTTGCGAAACTCCGATCTCCCCAGCCGCACTTCGTACAAAGCGCTGATGCGCTCTGCGCCCGGACAGATCGCTGCGACGACGTTCGACAAAGTCCAGGACTCGCTGGCGTGCTAGCAGAAGAGATGTGCGCCCCTGGGAGCATATCCCGTGCGAGGTATCGCGCTGCTGTTGAGCTCCGTCTCGTCGATTGCAACAAACATAGAAGGTTCGCCATTGAACCGATTCGATGATTGCAAGTGACGAGCTCAGCAGAGTTTCGGGACGAGCACGGAAAGGAATCGTCATCGGGCGACGTCGACTTGTTCTCTTCGTCAATCCAGTCAGCGCAAATGGCAGCGCCCACGAGTTGCATCAATAAAAGAGAGACCGAACACCTGGCGAATGCCTGAATTGAACGTGCGACACAAACGGAACGGAGAAGACTGGATGCCTGTATGTATGCATTGGACAATGCTACGGGCTATTTTAGGAATCGTCGTCTGAGCGCGTTGCGAATAACCTTGATTCCGGTGAAGTAATGGATGTCAGCGGCGAAGCGCCGCAGGGGCCGCTCCGAACACACACGACTGGGAGTCCTCCCAGGACTTTTGAATTCGTAGGCGCTTATTGGTGCGCTTGGTATGTTGGCATTGGACACCTCGTAAGAGTTCGGAAAATATTGGAAAGACAGAACGAGCAGTTCAGCGCTGGATTCTAATCATAGACCAGTTCGGCCTCCGACCAAGCGTCCGCGGCATGTGATCAGTAAAACCAAAAGGGTTCTAGGTGCATGGCGGGTAAATGCGTACTCACTCACAGACGCCTCCTAACCTGTTTCCACCGACCGGATGATCTTGGCTTCAAATTTCCTCGGACGTTTTGAGCCTGAGAGGCTGTCCCACAAAGTCGGATCGTCGCAGCTTCTCCAGTCTCGTCTTCAGCACCGTACATCTTCTAATATTGCTGGCGGCGTTGAGGTCTCGGTTCACGAACTCCGTGAATGCGCCACGGCCGATCGATCTCATCAATACAGGGATTCCTCGAAATCGTGTCCTCTGTGCCACAACGGTCTCGTCGTCGTCCCGTCGGGCACACACACTTACTCGCCCATATTTCCTTTTTTCTTCTTCGTCGCTTGCTCTTTTTCGCTCAATGCTCGATGAGAAGTGGACTTTTATTGTTGTTTGGCAGCTGATATTCACAAGGATTCCAGGATCGTGGAATCCCATATCCATAACGTTCCCTTGGATTACTCATTTCTTCAGAATGAACGTACTTGTCTTTGCCTTTAGGTGAGGAACTCCCACGGAGCTAGAAGGACTTGGAGAAGAAAGAGACGTGTGCCCTAGCTTCACCATGCTGAACGCTTCAGCGATTCACCCACGGGATCCATCATTCCTTTTCACGTTACGAAAAACTCTTTAGATGAGGTTGAACCACGAAGAGTACGGAGGAATGAAAAGCACATCTACCCTGATAGAATCGGCAAAAGCTCGAACACGAGGGGAATGGTGAAATGCCACGGTGTCCAGTGGAAAGACACTGCCAGATGTCACGTGAAAAGTCTTCAATGTTTGGACGATGTGATTGGAGCTGTTGGATGAGCGTTCTCTACGAGCGAAACTGAGGCCTCCAAATGAATGCTCTGCAGCTAGAACAAAAGATGATATCCTTGTTGCCCACGAGCTCGATCGTACGCAAAACGGGTCCCCTTCCGTGAATACCCATATACGCTCCGATCGTTTCTTCCGAAGCAAATCTCATCGAATGAAACAATGAACCGGCGTTGCTGTGCTTCATACAGATCGTGACCTTCCAGGAAAGTTCTCGTGGTTGCGATTTCGATGCAAAATAGCCATGCGTGAAATTCAACTGTATCCCAGTGTTTTCAGAACCACGCGAACAATCTGTTGAGAGACAGAGACGCCTGTGGCGTCTACGATCATCGCTTTTGCCTTCCGCGAAAGGTGATCAACAGTTCGTTCTTAACCATTGACCGTGAGCAGTCTTCCACAATATCGGTATTTGGCGCGGATAGCATTTTCTTGTTTCTTCATTTCAGTGTTTCTCATCCATCAGAGTACTTTTGTATATCTGATCTGAAAGAGGAATCCTGTCCTCTTTGCATGCTTCAGTAACAAATATATCCTACAGGCTAGTCGTCTACAATCTATACGGTGCATTGCATCCTGATGTCGATCTCCTGCTCCACACTGCGAAAAAGCACTCAATCACATGCAGCGCCGTTGGAACAGAACTGGATTGAAAGTCCCGAAGAATGCTGATCACTGGTGTTCCGAGCTCCCTGCTCACCATACGACGTCAAGTGAGAAGAACGCAGTTGTTTACGGCGAGTTCATGTTGTCTAAAGCGGAGCAGAGTTTGGAGTATGTTCCCTGCTATGCTTTCTTGGTATTTTTACGTCTGAGTGCGCATAGCGCACCGGTTCAGCTGTACCCAGTTAGAGATACCGCAACACGTCCGAAGCTAACTTGCAACCGTGTGCAGATGTTTGCGAGTAGCTCCGGGGCGTCTTCTAGGCCTAGAGGGCACGCTATGACTCGTTTTAGTGCTGACGGGTTTCTGCTTTGCCGCAGAATAGTTCAGCCGAAACTGAAACTCGGAACAGCGGACTTGAGGGTTCGGCAACGCTGGCGGCTGAGACGCCTCCGTTCTGCGGGTCCGCAACGCCAGCAGGAAGGCTACATGCTCCTGGACGGTTTTTTTCGGCAGTTTCAGAGTGTGGTAGAGGGTTTGCGCAGGCTAGCGCCGCTATCTGACGCAACGAGCGCGCCACCGGTTAAGCTGCGACTGCGCAAGTTAGACCCAACTCCAGAGCTTTACAACATAGAGGAGGAGGGTCTGGTCCCGCTCGTGCTCGTTGCTGGTGCAACTGGACGCACTGGGCGCCTTGTCGTCCGCAAGCTACTTCTCCAGGGTTTCCGGGTGCGTGCACTCGTTCGGGACCTGCGCCCTGAAACACTCGATGAACTCGGTACCGGGTGCGAGTATGCAAAAGCGGACCTACTCGATAAGGACTCCGTACTGGAGGCGCTGTACGGTGTCGATAAAGTAATATGTGTGGTTTCTGACGAGGCGGAGCGTGAGACGGAGGCCATCACAAACCTAATTCGAGCATTCCAAGATGCGAGGTTTTTGGAGTTTGGTCGCAAGGACTCGGCCAAAATTACGATTTTCAAGTTTAACAAGCCTAGACATTTTGCACTGTGGGCGCGTCCTGAAAATCTTCAAACTGCTGTTGTCAAGGCTTATCAGAATGAAGTGGGTAACGTGGACCAGCTTCTCCAGGATAATAATGAGGACCAGAGCGCTCCAGTAATGCCGCAGGCCGCAATGGAAGAGAGCGGGCGCCTGCGGGATCCACTTTCGTCAACTTTCTTCCAACTGAACGACTTTGGTAACGCTGTTTTTCATGGAAAAATACGCGACATTTATAGAGGTCAAGCAGAGGTCTTCACAACGAGCTTCGCGCGCAAACCGCTGAACTTCCAGGGATTCTCCGGTTTGATTCTGCGTTGTCTCGGTGACGGCCAACGCTACTCGCTGATCATCCGAACCAAGTCCGGCGATAGGGCAGGCATCCAGTTCATTTCGACGTTCTCTACTACTCCATCCAGAAAGTGGATTACGCTGCGCTTCTCGTTCCCTGACTTTATCCCTCAGCGCACGAGTGATGGTGCCCTCTTGCAAGCAGAAATTCGCGATGCTAGTGTCTACGACTTTTCAGAGATCACGCAAATCGGCTTTCTTTATGAGGCTCGAAATAACTTGAGCATCCGCTCACTTAGTAACCCTGGCTCCCGCAAGGGCACTTTCATGCTTACCCTAGACTATATGAAAGCTTTCCGTACTCAAGATGAACCCGAGTTCGTGCTCGTTTCTTGTATGGGCACCCACGCGGATATGGAAGAAATCAGCCGCAAGCGATCCATCGAGGATGCGCTGAAAGCCGGTGGTCTCTCCTATTGCATTATACGAACTGGTGTGCTCACTGACGAACCGGGCGGCGTAACCAGCATCACGTTCGATCAGAGTCAGATACAGGGCCGAGGCCTCCCATCGGGCGTCGTTGTATCGGAGATCGTTCGAACGCCATTCACGAAAAAAATATCCCGGGCGGATGTTGCGGATGTATGTGTCGCGAGCCTGCTCGATGCACGTGCGTGCAATGTTACATTCAATGTGTTCTCGAGTGCGTACGCACCCACAACCAGGATCCCAACGCGGAACTATAGTGCGTTGTTTGAGACGCTGAAGCCAAATACCTAGTCCGGAAGCCACTCATTGAAGCGCTTTAGAATTCAATCGAATCTAGGCATCATTCGTGATTGAATAAGCGCTTCAGCTCCTTGCACGCATCATTTTCATAACCAGAGCGTGCCGGGAGCTTGCGAGCACATCGTATGCCTTGCGAGCTGGTTGGCGATGCGGGTACCCGTGGCCTACAGACAGGCGGCGGTGTTGATCGCTTTCCGCTGAGCTTTACCTATCGGATTTTGGCAAATTTATTTTAGGGATGGAAAAATACGCTTCGTTATTGCAATGGCGGGCGCATCACTATCTTATCTTGGATGTTTAGAGCTGGGGCAGGTTTCATGCCTGCTGCAAAGGTGCCTGCGCGCGCACACACACGTATACATACAGGAGCGCTATCGTCGCCGCCGAGGCAGGCTATACGAAGCGAATCCCCATCGGAGTCCCGCTGAGCTTCGCACGAACGTGTCTAAGGAGAAGAGTCGCCGCGATCAGGGCCCGTGCACGCCCGTCCTGTGCGTCGTCGTCGTCGTTGGGGCGAAACGCTCAGCGTGCTTCCATAGATGCTGTGTGCTGGGCGGTGGCTTTCAAGTCAGCAACGATATCCGCAGCGTACCTACTGAAATGGATGTGTTCGTGAAGCTCCAAACGCTCGCCGTCCAGAACGACGCGCAGTATATTGGGGTTCTCATTCGCAGCGGCGAAGCGCTCGCGAATTCCAAGAAGAAACGACTGCAAGGCATGGAGGAAAGTAGCTGGTCGCTTCGTGAATGCACTCGGGAGTAGCCATAGACCAGCGCGAACCAACGAAATGCACACATGGTCTCCCTGAAGGGGTTCGACATGCTCTTGCGCGATCAAGGGGATCTGGGGAATGAACCGCTTGCGCAACAAAGACAGGTCCTCAGTGCACAGCAGTCTTTTGCATCCCAGCATACTGCCGACCAAATCGGCCCGGCTATTGAGTGCTTGCTCTACGACAGAACCACCTTCGATAAACACATCGACGCGATCACTAGGGACGAGGCCAAGTTTCTTTCGTAACTTCTGCACCCGGTTCACAATCTCCCGTGCAATGCCATCCAGAAAAAGTTCGTGATCTATACCGAGGTTCAGGATGACAATCATGCCATTCAAGACGTCGCATTCAACGTCCTCGCCTTCGCGGAGCGCCTCCCTGTTGACATCCCGATTAATGAAGATTTCATCAACCGAAATCTGGTAACGGCCCTGGCACACAGTTGCAGAGCGTTCGCGCTCAACTTTTGCGACCTGCATAGGCGTCCAGCTTCGAATCTCCGCAGTTGCTTCCTTGAATGCTGACCCAAGCCTCCGCCCCAGAAGTTTGCCATCAGGTATCGCCCTCCGGGAGATGTAGCGGTCTTCGTCTGTGCTGTACACAACTTGTTTCACATTCAATTCCCCCCGGACGTACTCCTCAAGACTCGCAACATTTTGCAAGGTCTGCTCGTTGTGATGAATCACTGTCAGCGTGTGCAAGGGCTGCTTGAGAGCGACATTGCGTCGCTCTCGTATGGCTCTTCCCAGTGTGATTGCAAGCTGCATGTGGCGCACTTTTTCTTCAAAGACGAGATCAACCGCTTCCTCGTCACTTGAAGGTAGAGGCAGGAAATGCACCGAGTCTGCGGTCTGCTCATATAAGCTTACCAGAGGAAGGCTGCGGAGCGTCTGATACGTCCATTCAGCCATGAATGGAGCAAAAGGCGCCATAAGAACCGCAAGTCTGCTCAACAAGTCCCCGAGCGTACAAAGCGCTACGGCCTGATCCAAAGCTGAGCGAGCGCCTGAGCCTTTCAGCCGCGGTCGATTCAGACGCACATACCAGTTCGTGAGCGACTCGATGAAAAGGAGTAACCGGGGTACCACAGTGTACAGGCGATAGGCTCGCATTTCTTTGTGAAGAAAACTGATCAGGGAGGCCAAGAGGGATAAAATCCAGCGATCCATGGGGTTGCTGCGCTCAGTCGTGCCTTTTGCCTGACGAAGAAGCGTGTCCGCTTCCGCGTTGGCTTCAGCGAATGCTGCAAAGTTCTGGATGAAAAATCTAAAAGCGTTATACCAAGGCAACATCACGTCTCGAACGATGTCCTTGACTCCAGTCTCCTTGAAACGAAGAGGCTCCCCACGAACCACGGGGGAGTTGATCAAGTACAAGCGCAAGGCGTCAGCTCCAAAATTCTCTATCATATCCATCGGATCTGGGTAGTTTTTCAGACGTTTGCTCATTTTCTTTCCATCTTCAGCAAGAACGAGGCCATTCACGATCACATTCTTGAACGGGGGTTCGTTGAATAGCGCAGTTCCGAGCACCATGAGCGTATAGAACCATCCTCGTGTTTGGTCCAGACCTTCAGCGATGAACTGCGCGGGGAACATGCCTTTCTGGAAGAAATCTTCTTCATGTTCGAATGGGTAATGAACGCTTGCATACGGCATCGCGCCGGACTCAAACCAACAGTCAAAGACTTCTTCCACTCGTCGTAACACATTTCCTGGATTCTGCCGGCTTCGTATCTCGATCGAGTCTATGTTATGGCGGTGTAAATCACTTATCGAGCCCGTGGGCAGACCCGCAAGCTCTTCGAGCTCAGCAATCGATCCAACGACAATGATTTCATCGCCGGTACGATCCGTCCACACGGGAAGAGGCGTGCCCCAATAACGGTTCCGGCTTACGTTCCAGTCGCGTGTATTCTCAAGCCAGTTCGCGAAACGATGTTCCCGAATCACTTCCGGCACCCAGTAGGTTCTCGCATTGCAATCCAAGAGGCGATCCCTGAATTTCTCAACAGCTATGAACCACGACGGAACGGCGCGATAAATCAGTGGCGTATCACTGCGCCAGCAGAAAGGGTAAGAGTGGGTGTAGGTCTCGTGCTTCACGAGTCGACTGAGGGTCTTCATCTTACGTATGAGACCCCGTTCTGCCTCTTTGATATACATCCCACGAAAATCATCCACAGGTTCTGTGAACTTGCCATCTTCGTCCACGGGGCACGGTAACCAGACAGGTCGGTCCGGCCTTCCTCCTGCACAGCCGATCACTCCTTCTCTCATGCAGACTCGATAATCGTCTTCACCAAAAGCTGGCGAGAGGTGCACGACACCAGTCCCGCTATCTGCGGTCACGAAATCATCGCCCAAGACTCGGAACGGGTCTCGGAGAAGCTCGCGGAAGCGCGAGTCCTTGTAATAATCAAACACAGGCTCGTAATGTAAACCAACAAGCTCATATCCGTGATGCCTCGCGATGATCGTAAATTCGCATGCACTTGAGTGTTTCCGTGCATCATTCATTTTGAAGATGCTACCTAGGCGGGCCTCTGCGAGGATCCATACCCGGTCCTCACGGGAATGATCTCGAACGCGCACATATACCAATTCCGGATGAACACAGAGGGCGACATTGCTCGGCACAGTCCAAGGTGTGGTGGTCCATGCCAGAAACGAGGCGTGATCAGGATCATTCAACACAGGAAAAGAAATCGTGATCGCGGGATCCTGAACTTCCCGATAGTTCAAGTTCGTCTCAAAATTACTCAAAGGCGTGCTGCATGCTGTTGAAAACGGCATGACTTTGAAGCCGCGATACACTAGTCCCTTTTTGTGAAGCTGGCTGAACACCCACCATACCGATTCCATGAACGATGTGTCCATGGTGCGGTATCCGTTTTTAAAGTCAATCCACCGTCCCATTCTGGAAACGATCCTCTCCCATTCTCCCGAGTATCGTAGAACGATTTTTCGGCATTCTTCGTTATAAGCTGCGATACTGAGTTTCAAAACATCTTCCCGTGAGCGAATGCCAAGTTTCTGATCGATTTCGTACTCGACTGGAAGGCCGTGACAATCCCAACCGAATCGCCGGGGAACCTGGTATCCGGTTTGGTAAGCATAGCGCGTCACTGTATCTTTAATAGTCCCGGCAAGAAGATGCCCGTAGTGTGGCAGGCCCGTGGCAAATGGCGGGCCGTCGTAAAACGTGAAGAGCGGTTTCCCGACAGCTAACTCGTTTGAGCGCTCAAACGCTCTCGAATCGTTCCAAAACGAGAGCACAAGCCTCTCGCGATCGGGAAAGTTAACGGCCTCCGGTGCGATCTGCTTCACTTGCGCCGAAGTTAGTCTCCCGCCGCAAGAAAACTGCTCCATGTCCCTAAAACTAAAGCGTTCTGTCGTTCTACAGTTCTCGATCTTGGGTATTCTCTGGCTTCACGTAAGTGTGTCAAGAACAGGTGACGGACCCAGGAGGGTGCGTGCTCGATCTAAAACTCGCCCAGCGTTTCGAGTACCTGCCTGCAGCCAGACACACAGATATGCTGCAAGTTTAGTGGTAAGTGTTTTCAAACTAGAGCACGCGCTACCTCTCCAGTGCCTACTCGCAAGCAGGTTCACAGATAGTCATCAGAGGCGTTATTCGAGAGCTGCGTTGTATCGCGGCCGTCGTTCGCGGCCGTGGACACATCCAGTTCCATCCATGTGTGGATACCATAAAGCAGGCCTCCTAACTCGAACTTGCAATCAAAATATTGGATCTTCTCTCTATGTCATCAACACTTTTATTTGCGGGATTTTTCTCCGACTGCTTCCTTTTCCTCTATATTATCTCCCGTTTTCAATACGCCGGTTTTTGCTGTCTCCCGGGCTCCGAAGACAGCAGTCCAGAGATATCGACATTAGCGCTAAAGCCATGGCTTTGCTGCATCAGGCCACTTTCGATGCATTCCGCGCTCAGACAAAAGCAGCAATTTCTGCTTCGTCTGCCATTCCCGTCTGCGTTTTATAATGCCTCGGGGCGTTCCTCGCGGGGATGACACTCGACTGTGGCCGCGGATCCCCAGGAGTCTACTGCACCCCCCCCCGCTCCGAGCACTGCCTTGTGGTGCATGAGCGCCTGCTTCATCGCTCAGTACATGTCCTTGGAGGGTGCAGGGGCTCCCCTCGATGCCCTCCTCCGTTTCGGAGCCTGGTGCCGTGCCCAACGATCACAGACTTCTTCAGCGCTATCCCTTTCGCGAGTACTCTGTCCTCTGCAAATGCAAGCGTACGCTGTTCCATTCGTTAGATAGGTTGTGGCACGCGCTGCTGTTCATGATGTAAAAAGTATCGAACGAAAAATTCAATTTGGAGAGAAAGTCGAGAGATTCTGATCCATTTTCGCTCCTTTCTGGCAAGGTGTAACCCAATATCCACTAAGAGCGATCCCTGCAGTGACTCAAATCCGAGTTCAAGACCATTTTCCATGCAGACAGAAGGAACTGAAGCCTCTGGGAGCATGCTCTATCAGATGCGTCATGCTGGTGTGGAATCCCGTTTCGTCGTAGGCTACGGAGAGTAGAGGATCTGGGTTTCGAGTGGATCTATTATGTGACGCCCCAGGTCCAGTGAACTTTCCGCATGAGCTTATGAGCGAGTCCTCAAGCGGCGACTTCAAATTTCTCACTTATCAATGCAGCGGCACGCATTGCTGCGTCCACAAGTCGGCTTGGAACGGAAGATCGAAATTTTTAAGAATGTGCTATGTGAGCATGCCACACGTAAAGAAAAGAGAAGATTGGACGCTTGTTCGTATGAATAGGACGACGGTGTCGGTTATTTTTCGAATCCTTCGTTCGATAGCGATGAGAACCACGTTGACTCCGGAGCCGGTACGATATCCACCATCAAGGCGTAGAAGCAGCCATTCCGAAAAGATGACCGAGAATCTTAAAAATTGAGACAAATCCATAAGCCGCTATTGGTATACTTCGAACCGCGCGACTCACCATGTCAACAAGAGTAGGGGGAAAATTCGAAAGGCTCGAACAGTGCCCATAGTTCAGTGCTGCACTTCTGTTTCGCTCGGATTTCCGTCCGCCTCGAAAGCCGTCTGCATCGTTAGCCGACTGACGTTGTTGCTGTTTGTCTGGATAGCCGCCAGCTTCGGCAGCTATCTGTCTAGTTGGTCGATCGACTGGACAGGTGACTACCCAGGTAGCCGTGTGCTTTGGTAGCTGTCTTTCCAGGTGGTTTATCGACTGGATCGCTGGTCGGCTGCTGGACGGACTCTTTGCGCGACTCGGTTCTGATGTGGGGACGGGTGCTATTTTCGATTGTTTTCTTTGCAGTACTAGTTTTGCTGGTTGCAATACACATCCTCGGCTCCGCGGACGTTGTTAGAGCGTTTCAGCAGGGCCTCGAGCAACGGCTTACCGTAGAGTCAAGGGATGCTTGGCTTGGAGGGGTCCCTTTAGGCGATGTTTCGTCGTACGTCGTTCCGAGAAACGCGTCACCGTACGAGTCACTCCACAGTGAAGGAAAAGTAAAGGCGGTCGTTATTGTTGCGCGGCATTGTGATCGAGCTCCGCAGAACTACGCACCAGCCTATGCAACGGGGACGCGGCGGCGACCTTACAAGCCGTTTCCGTTCGACAAGACCAAGTGGGACGTCGACTATGGAGAGCTCACCGCCTTAGGCATGTACCAGTGTTATCGGCTCGGAAGATTCCTACACGAACGCTACGTGCAAGGCCATCCGAATGATCGACTCTTGCGCGCTCGCTACAACCATGAGGAGACGCATGTACGGGCTACTGACGTAGACCGCACCCTGGTGTCCGCAGCAGCCGTCATGCACGGCCTCTATCCTGCAGCATCGAATCCTTCACACCAAAGGCGCCATCGCTACAGCAAAAAGCAGTACCATATTCCTGGAGGCTTCCAGTATGTTCCAATCCATACACGTTTATACGGGGACGACAGGCTGTTAGACGGCAGCGGGAAGGGCCGCTGCCAACTCTGGGACATCGTATCCAAGAAGATGCTGAAATCGGACTTCGTTTACGGGGAGCTACAAAGGCGCTCGGATCTGTATGCAGCGCTACCATCACTGGCGAACGTAAGCGTCGAGGCCTTTCAGAGCATGAAGAAGAAGAAGAAGCTTGCGCTCGCCGCGACATTGCGTGATATCCGAATATGCCAGAAGTCACATTCTATTCCCGCCCCTGCAACGGTTTCACGATTTGATGCAGACCTAGAGGTGTTGACTGCGCGGCTGAATGGAGCCAAATGGGATGCCTCTGGACTCGGACCGCTTGTTGGCGGGCGCCTGCTGCGATCCATCTCAACACGTCTCGCCACTGCTATTGAAGCGGACAATGGGAACGTGCAGGTGCTTGCGAGGGCAAAAGACGAGTGCAATCGAAAAGGTCACGATGGTGACGAGATCGGTAACTGCTATCGTAAGCTGGTCTATTATTCTGGCCATGACACGACGATTTTCGATATTCGCGCTGCGCTTGGAGTGACTGCAATCGAAGACGGCATCGCACCCTATGCCTCGCACGTGATCTTTGAACTGCGCAGGACGGGACCCGAAGAGAATGACTTTCGAGTCAGCGTTTATGCAGGACACTATGATCAGAAACCTAGACCATTGTTTGGGCCGTTTTGCGATGGAAACTTTTCATGTACGGCGTCATCGTTTTTCTCCTGGGTGCTCAATACGGTTCCGAATAACGTCTCCGAAGCGTGCATTCGGACAGAACTTGCACCAGATATCCTCCGGAGAGCGCTCGGAAACGTCGCCAACGAGGACAATGCGTTTCAGTCTGGACACAAAGCGGTGCGAGAGCAGAGCGCCTCTGGGGGTGCATTTTCTCGTCAATTCGCTCGCGTACTGATCATTGGTACGATCGGATTCATTCTGGTCCTCTCTGCGCCAATTGTCTTCCGCTTAAGGAGAACATCCATACGTTCAGAATACGCTGCTGTCTGATTCTGAATAGAACCTTGATGCACGAATCGCTCCGGATGTGTCTGAGGTCATCTGCACCATTCGAAGCAACTCTTTGTCTTGGATGCTTGATATGCTGGAGCTGCACGAGTTTCACTGTGTGTCGAAAGAAACGTTAGCTCTGAACCCGCTTTCCGTGCATCTGTGCGTTTGGATGTGTCACCGCTGGATCCAAATTTTTGAAAACCCACATGCACTTTCTTCAGCACCGAGACATCGTGTGCGACATGTTCGAATCCGGATGCTGATCAATGTATCGTAAATCTTGCCTCGAAAAGGTGTCCTGCTTTGCAAAGGGCGGTCGCTATAGTCCGTGAGGTTCAATATATTTAATGGGACGGATACGAGAGAAAGTTGCTTTTTGTGGCCAGACCATCGATTCGATGCTTTTCAACTGCAAAAACACACACTTGGCGCTTGCACGATCGCGGATAGGAGGCAGTCAGGGGTTTGTCAGGGCTTGCTACTCGCGACGTCGGCGATGTCTAGAGAATCGAGACTCGATTCATGTGCAATCATCAGTGGAATTGATAGGTTAAGTAGGCACTGACAGGTTCTCTAACAAATTGCACCCATGAAACGTACCGTGCTTCGCACGTAGCGGTAACAGCGTCACTACCGTTGGGATAGTCCTCGCGATTGCGAGAAGCCGGGAATCAGTGCTACTAAGACCAACAGAATCCACGCCTAGGAAAGCTCGCGAGGGAACAATTCGACACCATGCGTCTCTCAAGCGAGCAGAGTATCGTTTCCAACGAGGAGAGGCATTGAACAACTGGTAACGTTTGCCCAAGCTGTTCATGCTTCTGCATTTCCTTTCGACTGAGCAAATGAAACCGCTGTACGGGCCGCCGTGCTATATTCCAGGACCGTTTTCTTATCGGGGTCGATAAAGACTGGGTCGGTAGCGTGACTTGAGCTCGCAGTTTCTGTGCATATATCTACTACATCCTAAGAGTCCTTTCTCCACCTTCTCCATCGAGAGCATGACCACTAATCGAAGTCCGCTTTTATACTTGTTCTTACGCACGAACAGAGAAGCAAACTAGCAGAGCGGAGCAGTTGACGGTAGTAGGGAACAACTTGTCGATGGCCGACGCCACAGATACGAACGACTCATCTGTTGATCGATCATCGTGAATCTGAATTTTTTGACAAATGGAAAAACATCTTCGACAGTATTTGGCCAAGAAGCATATGCTGGCGGGAAAAACACCGGAGTACCATTGTAAGCCTCGAATTCATTGAGAGCTTTTGAGTTATGGAAAGTGATGAATTTCCGAGAGCCGGACAGAAGAGTGTGGGAAGGCGAAGCCACGAGGAATGCTTCGACGACGGGTAATGTTCGGAATGTTCCCGGCCGCATGGCTCTTTGTAGTCTTCGATAAGACTGAATCCCGCTAGGGCTCACGATGTCGGTGTGCTGGCTCGTCTCTTTTTGACGGACAGCGGATTGCCCCACCTCGGGTTCCCATTTATATGTAAAACATTTCGTCCGAAAGGAGTCTCATCACAAGAGACAAACTCGGTTTTGTGGGGCTCAAAGTGCGACTGCCTCCCACAGAAACGTGCTCTGTTTCTTCGTCCATCCGTGGCTCTTAATCACCCTTCGTATGAACGATAAGGCAACTTCAAATCATTCAGCTTCTTTGACAGATTTTACTATAGGTTGTCTGGATTGAATTAGACTTACAATACGACAGTCGTTTGGATAGAGGTTTATAACTTCTGATTGGGGTGCGCGATATTCAGAGTAAGGACTACGTGAAGGCTGCTTCACCTAACCACTGACGGTACGAGGACGGACGCGTAAAATTACACAGATTCTCGTAAGCAAGCAGTGCCTGTATGACGTGTTTCGACAACCTTTCTCTAGCCTGCAGGAGACATTCTTCTTGCTGGATGCCAGCAAGCAAAACAAGCGAAGAGGCGGGTCGCTATAAGTGCTCCAGAATCCACGGCTCTGGGTAATATGCTTACCGCCAGGCTGCGGCAGAACGTCCCGCGCGCAGCTGTGGCTCCCTAGGCGGTCACATAGTATCCCTAGATGGTGCACTCCTCGGTCATGCTGCGTCTCTGGATTGTTCGGGACACTTGTAGCGCGGGTACCGAAGCGATGACGCCGCCCCCAAGGCACTGGTTTTCTCTATAAAACACTGCAAACTGCCCCGGGGCAATACCAGACTCCGGTTCATCGAGAGCAATGATCCAAGATTGATTTTTCGGTTCCAGGCAGTGGACCTCTGCTGACACGCTTCTTGGACCGTGACGGATCTTCACGCGACATCGTATGGGTTCTTCGTTAGTGTTGCTAGGTTCCCATCCGATCCAGTTCACATTTTCCACAATGAACGAGCGACTAGTCACGTTGCATTGTGAACGTTCTCGACTGACCAACACGATGTTGTTCTCTATATCTTTTCCGACGACGTACCAAGGGCCGCCAGGCAGTGCCAGCCCTTTCCGCTGTCCTATGGTGTAGAACCAAAATCCTCGATGCGTGCCCAAAAATCGACCCGACTCTGCCTCCATGATGGGCCCCGCCCAGGTGCCAAGGTAATGCTCGAGAAATTGTTCGAATTTCAATTTTCCTAGAAAACAAATACCCTGAGAGTCTGGTCGGTCACAATTAGGCAGATTATAGCGTTCCCGAGCGAGTCGACGGACCGCGCTCTTTGTCAAGTCACCTATGGGAAATGTAGCTTTCAACAATTGCTGCTGGGACAGCTGCGAGAGAAAGTACGTCTGATCTTTGACGATGTCAGGGGAGCAGAAGAGCTGCGCCACAGCATGCGTCTCGCCTCCCCTATCAGTATGCCGCATAGTTACTACCCGGGCATAGTGCCCACTAGCTACTAGAGCGTATCTCTGACCCAAAGAATCCAGGAAGGCCCCAAATTTAATTCGGCTGTTGCACATGATGTCAGGGTTCGGCGTTCGCCCTCGGCGCGCCTCGTCTATTGTATACTGGACGACACGACTCCAGTATTCCTCTTGGAGAGATAGTGTCTCGAGTTGCACCCTTTGGTTGTACTTTCGGGCCAGTGCTGCGCAGACCTTCTCGGCGTCCCGGATATCGTCCTCCCAGGGGCAACGGCCCAAATTGGCTAGTTCGTCCTCCAGCCATATCTTGAGATAAAAGGGCTGCACTCGGAATCCTCGCTCCAACAAAGAAGCCATCGCGACAGCGGAGTCGACCCCACCAGAGAGCAGGACCGCAACCTCTGCAGGCGATTCGTCCCCTAGAACAGGTCCTGCAACATCAAGGTTTGCGCTGTAAGACTTCTGGGTGAGCGTTGCAGGTTCTTGCGGCGCGAGATGGCGCCCGCTGCATACGACTTGCATTCGTTCTTGAACGTGCCGCAGAATGGCTTTTACGCCTCCCATTCGGGGCGACATCACGATCTCGCGCAAACAAAAAGACTCGAGAAGCGTATCCGCCCGAAAGCGCTCAATCTCTGGAAGCGTTTTTCCACAGAGTGCCAAGGACAACAAAACAATTGCTCCGCTTGCGAGGCGCGAGTCAGAATAACCCTCGAGGTACCTGACGCAGGTTTCGCCCCCGCAAGTCGTTCCAAAGTGTGGCTCGACAAACGTTACCGAAGTACAGCCGTTAACTCGAGTAGAGCTTGTTCTTTTCTCAGGTGCCAGAGGCCTTAACTGCGTGTCCGTATAAGTGATCAGAGAGATAACTCGCAACTTTCCGTCCGCGACTGTGCAGAGACGTGCACGTAAATCCTCAGCAGAAGCGCGAGCTTTAGCCAAAAAATCCTCACCCACTCGAAAATTTCTGTCGTCATCGTGCTCTCTGGTTGCTGCAAAGCACATCTTCAAGCGATGCCGCCGAGGTCGGCCTGCGCCTTCGATATGACTGTGTTGCCGCACCACGTTCGCCCTCGCGGATGCAACAGCAACATTGCAAGACCTGGAACTCCATAGAGGCAGCGCCGAGGCTGCGAACATTTTCCGAACACGAAAATCGTGGGAGACTATCGGCACAAAACGGGACTTGAGAGAGGTAGAGCGGAGTCCTTTGACGGTGCACACCGTATTATCTCCTACTGTTAAAAATGTGCGCGCAAGCACGAATTTATGGACGAACATATTTTGGTGGCTGTCCATTAGGTACTAGTATTTATAATTGCATGAAGTTTATGTTAGAGCTATCCTAGTTGCCTTCCCAAGAGTAGAGACTAGCAGCCGTCGCCTTTCGGAACATCAAAGGACGCACTTGCTGGAGTTGAGGGTCCGGACTCCAGGTGATGGTCGATTTCATAAATACAAAGTCGCTTGGGAATAGCTTGATATGGGTTGAGAAATAAGACTGTGCTCGGGCAAGTCATTTTGAGCCCTGCAGTATTGGTTTGTCTTCGTGGATTCGAGACGCGCAACGTCGACGCCACGTCTCCATCGCCGTGACGCTGTACTTTCGTCACTTGTCATCGAGCCGAATCGGTCATTGTTCTCCTGAACACGCTGCACTTGGGCATCTTATTGTATTACTCTGCTGGATTGGGGCTTTTCTATGGTCAGTGAAGGCGCATCAGCGGAGGGACATCCGCACTTCAGAGCATGCGAACGCCACATTGCACTTTGTGCTGGATGAACAGGCTTGGAATGCAGCTCTGTACCTCATTTCGGCGCCCTGCTCTACGGCTTCAGGGAATCGCTCTCAAATAAAACCTAGTCGAGATCCAGTATGTAAAATTGCATCGCGATATCAACGAAGAGGCTGCGGACAAATAGGGAGCAAATCTCAACCATCATCGATAGACATGTTACTCATTCAGAGTCGCTGCGCTCTCGAGCATACCCAGTAAATGCTGAATATTTGTAAGCACTGGCAGCAATGCGAAGCATTCGCACCAAAAGTATACCTAGGCGATTCAGTCTTCTAAGAATGTTCGCTTCCAGTCCTTCTCAACAGTAGACGAAAACCATTTGCAGAATCGGTTTTCAAAAATCAAAGAATTCATTTTTTCTTGTTGTCGTAAGACTGACATCCGGCCGGAAAGCTCACGCTCACTTCATATCCTCGGCGTGAAGCGAAGCACAAGGCAACTGGCCCGTGTTCACACGCGGCAAATTTTGCAAAAAGGGTTTTTTCTCAAGTGAAAAAATCGCTCAAATGCCTGCGCTAAATATAAAAAAGAGGATGCAGCCCAGCTTGCTGCCGCCTGTGCACTCTGCTCGTTGCAAACGCTCGAGAGCCTCTCTACATACGCGAGCGAGAATCCTGCGGAACGCACCGGTCCAGTGCCTTGTGAACGCTTTTGCTGCTTGCCACGCAATCCGCCGCAGCTGCATCTGGAAACTCGATCTACCCTAGTAGGCAGCATACAATGGTAAGTGTCCGCTTACCGAATTTTGTCCAACACATTAATGTTTGCTTTTCTTGCCACTGTTATCTACACCAGCTTTTGCGGGCATTTGCCGCGAATGATTTCTTTTTCCGGCTCATCTCCAACGCTGAATACGACGACCACTACTGAATCCTGGGTTCCGTTGAGAGCGGGCGAAGGATACACGCGGCAGCGGTAAAGTCTGGACTTTGCCTCTTTTGGCTGTTGTCGACAAATATGATGCGCGAGCAAAAGTTGCGGTCTGCGCTTCTTGCGTCATGTTCATCCTGTGTGCATGGAGCCTCGGTAAGCTCCCTACAGTTGTGACGCTTCCTTGTGGTCACCTGATGTCCTGTGTCCACCAGATCTTTTGTTCGAAGCGCTGCCCTTTGGCCAGGACACGATTTCTTTATCGCTCTGTAGATGCCATTCACAGATATAGAAGGATCCCTTCAATGCCATCTTCAGTTATCACGCTTTCTGCCGTACCCTGTGCTCACGGGCTTCATCTGCGCGACTATTCTGAGCGAATACTCCGTCAGCTGCATACGCACGCGCATACTGTCCCGTTCGATCGAGGATCCGTGGAACGCGATATTTCGATTATGAAACACGTTCCGTATACGAAATCCAGGCTGGTGCAGGAGTTGCGAAACTCCGATCTCCCCAGCCGCACTTCGTACAAAGCGCTGATGCGCTCTGCGCCCGGACAGATCGCTGCGACGACGTTCGACAAAGTCCAGGACTCGCTGGCGTGCTAGCAGAAGAGATGTGCGCCCCTGGGAGCATATCCCGTGCGAGGTATCGCGCTGCTGTTGAGCTCCGTCTCGTCGATTGCAACAAACATAGAAGGTTCGCCATTGAACCGATTCGATGATTGCAAGTGACGAGCTCAGCAGAGTTTCGGGACGAGCACGGAAAGGAATCGTCATCGGGCGACGTCGACTTGTTCTCTTCGTCAATCCAGTCAGCGCAAATGGCAGCGCCCACGAGTTGCATCAATAAAAGAGAGACCGAACACCTGGCGAATGCCTGAATTGAACGTGCGACACAAACGGAACGGAGAAGACTGGATGCCTGTATGTATGCATTGGACAATGCTACGGGCTATTTTAGGAATCGTCGTCTGAGCGCGTTGCGAATAACCTTGATTCCGGTGAAGTAATGGATGTCAGCGGCGAAGCGCCGCAGGGGCCGCTCCGAACACACACGACTGGGAGTCCTCCCAGGACTTTTGAATTCGTAGGCGCTTATTGGTGCGCTTGGTATGTTGGCATTGGACACCTCGTAAGAGTTCGGAAAATATTGGAAAGACAGAACGAGCAGTTCAGCGCTGGATTCTAATCATAGACCAGTTCGGCCTCCGACCAAGCGTCCGCGGCATGTGATCAGTAAAACCAAAAGGGTTCTAGGTGCATGGCGGGTAAATGCGTACTCACTCACAGACGCCTCCTAACCTGTTTCCACCGACCGGATGATCTTGGCTTCAAATTTCCTCGGACGTTTTGAGCCTGAGAGGCTGTCCCACAAAGTCGGATCGTCGCAGCTTCTCCAGTCTCGTCTTCAGCACCGTACATCTTCTAATATTGCTGGCGGCGTTGAGGTCTCGGTTCACGAACTCCGTGAATGCGCCACGGCCGATCGATCTCATCAATACAGGGATTCCTCGAAATCGTGTCCTCTGTGCCACAACGGTCTCGTCGTCGTCCCGTCGGGCACACACACTTACTCGCCCATATTTCCTTTTTTCTTCTTCGTCGCTTGCTCTTTTTCGCTCAATGCTCGATGAGAAGTGGACTTTTATTGTTGTTTGGCAGCTGATATTCACAAGGATTCCAGGATCGTGGAATCCCATATCCATAACGTTCCCTTGGATTACTCATTTCTTCAGAATGAACGTACTTGTCTTTGCCTTTAGGTGAGGAACTCCCACGGAGCTAGAAGGACTTGGAGAAGAAAGAGACGTGTGCCCTAGCTTCACCATGCTGAACGCTTCAGCGATTCACCCACGGGATCCATCATTCCTTTTCACGTTACGAAAAACTCTTTAGATGAGGTTGAACCACGAAGAGTACGGAGGAATGAAAAGCACATCTACCCTGATAGAATCGGCAAAAGCTCGAACACGAGGGGAATGGTGAAATGCCACGGTGTCCAGTGGAAAGACACTGCCAGATGTCACGTGAAAAGTCTTCAATGTTTGGACGATGTGATTGGAGCTGTTGGATGAGCGTTCTCTACGAGCGAAACTGAGGCCTCCAAATGAATGCTCTGCAGCTAGAACAAAAGATGATATCCTTGTTGCCCACGAGCTCGATCGTACGCAAAACGGGTCCCCTTCCGTGAATACCCATATACGCTCCGATCGTTTCTTCCGAAGCAAATCTCATCGAATGAAACAATGAACCGGCGTTGCTGTGCTTCATACAGATCGTGACCTTCCAGGAAAGTTCTCGTGGTTGCGATTTCGATGCAAAATAGCCATGCGTGAAATTCAACTGTATCCCAGTGTTTTCAGAACCACGCGAACAATCTGTTGAGAGACAGAGACGCCTGTGGCGTCTACGATCATCGCTTTTGCCTTCCGCGAAAGGTGATCAACAGTTCGTTCTTAACCATTGACCGTGAGCAGTCTTCCACAATATCGGTATTTGGCGCGGATAGCATTTTCTTGTTTCTTCATTTCAGTGTTTCTCATCCATCAGAGTACTTTTGTATATCTGATCTGAAAGAGGAATCCTGTCCTCTTTGCATGCTTCAGTAACAAATATATCCTACAGGCTAGTCGTCTACAATCTATACGGTGCATTGCATCCTGATGTCGATCTCCTGCTCCACACTGCGAAAAAGCACTCAATCACATGCAGCGCCGTTGGAACAGAACTGGATTGAAAGTCCCGAAGAATGCTGATCACTGGTGTTCCGAGCTCCCTGCTCACCATACGACGTCAAGTGAGAAGAACGCAGTTGTTTACGGCGAGTTCATGTTGTCTAAAGCGGAGCAGAGTTTGGAGTATGTTCCCTGCTATGCTTTCTTGGTATTTTTACGTCTGAGTGCGCATAGCGCACCGGTTCAGCTGTACCCAGTTAGAGATACCGCAACACGTCCGAAGCTAACTTGCAACCGTGTGCAGATGTTTGCGAGTAGCTCCGGGGCGTCTTCTAGGCCTAGAGGGCACGCTATGACTCGTTTTAGTGCTGACGGGTTTCTGCTTTGCCGCAGAATAGTTCAGCCGAAACTGAAACTCGGAACAGCGGACTTGAGGGTTCGGCAACGCTGGCGGCTGAGACGCCTCCGTTCTGCGGGTCCGCAACGCCAGCAGGAAGGCTACATGCTCCTGGACGGTTTTTTTCGGCAGTTTCAGAGTGTGGTAGAGGGTTTGCGCAGGCTAGCGCCGCTATCTGACGCAACGAGCGCGCCACCGGTTAAGCTGCGACTGCGCAAGTTAGACCCAACTCCAGAGCTTTACAACATAGAGGAGGAGGGTCTGGTCCCGCTCGTGCTCGTTGCTGGTGCAACTGGACGCACTGGGCGCCTTGTCGTCCGCAAGCTACTTCTCCAGGGTTTCCGGGTGCGTGCACTCGTTCGGGACCTGCGCCCTGAAACACTCGATGAACTCGGTACCGGGTGCGAGTATGCAAAAGCGGACCTACTCGATAAGGACTCCGTACTGGAGGCGCTGTACGGTGTCGATAAAGTAATATGTGTGGTTTCTGACGAGGCGGAGCGTGAGACGGAGGCCATCACAAACCTAATTCGAGCATTCCAAGATGCGAGGTTTTTGGAGTTTGGTCGCAAGGACTCGGCCAAAATTACGATTTTCAAGTTTAACAAGCCTAGACATTTTGCACTGTGGGCGCGTCCTGAAAATCTTCAAACTGCTGTTGTCAAGGCTTATCAGAATGAAGTGGGTAACGTGGACCAGCTTCTCCAGGATAATAATGAGGACCAGAGCGCTCCAGTAATGCCGCAGGCCGCAATGGAAGAGAGCGGGCGCCTGCGGGATCCACTTTCGTCAACTTTCTTCCAACTGAACGACTTTGGTAACGCTGTTTTTCATGGAAAAATACGCGACATTTATAGAGGTCAAGCAGAGGTCTTCACAACGAGCTTCGCGCGCAAACCGCTGAACTTCCAGGGATTCTCCGGTTTGATTCTGCGTTGTCTCGGTGACGGCCAACGCTACTCGCTGATCATCCGAACCAAGTCCGGCGATAGGGCAGGCATCCAGTTCATTTCGACGTTCTCTACTACTCCATCCAGAAAGTGGATTACGCTGCGCTTCTCGTTCCCTGACTTTATCCCTCAGCGCACGAGTGATGGTGCCCTCTTGCAAGCAGAAATTCGCGATGCTAGTGTCTACGACTTTTCAGAGATCACGCAAATCGGCTTTCTTTATGAGGCTCGAAATAACTTGAGCATCCGCTCACTTAGTAACCCTGGCTCCCGCAAGGGCACTTTCATGCTTACCCTAGACTATATGAAAGCTTTCCGTACTCAAGATGAACCCGAGTTCGTGCTCGTTTCTTGTATGGGCACCCACGCGGATATGGAAGAAATCAGCCGCAAGCGATCCATCGAGGATGCGCTGAAAGCCGGTGGTCTCTCCTATTGCATTATACGAACTGGTGTGCTCACTGACGAACCGGGCGGCGTAACCAGCATCACGTTCGATCAGAGTCAGATACAGGGCCGAGGCCTCCCATCGGGCGTCGTTGTATCGGAGATCGTTCGAACGCCATTCACGAAAAAAATATCCCGGGCGGATGTTGCGGATGTATGTGTCGCGAGCCTGCTCGATGCACGTGCGTGCAATGTTACATTCAATGTGTTCTCGAGTGCGTACGCACCCACAACCAGGATCCCAACGCGGAACTATAGTGCGTTGTTTGAGACGCTGAAGCCAAATACCTAGTCCGGAAGCCACTCATTGAAGCGCTTTAGAATTCAATCGAATCTAGGCATCATTCGTGATTGAATAAGCGCTTCAGCTCCTTGCACGCATCATTTTCATAACCAGAGCGTGCCGGGAGCTTGCGAGCACATCGTATGCCTTGCGAGCTGGTTGGCGATGCGGGTACCCGTGGCCTACAGACAGGCGGCGGTGTTGATCGCTTTCCGCTGAGCTTTACCTATCGGATTTTGGCAAATTTATTTTAGGGATGGAAAAATACGCTTCGTTATTGCAATGGCGGGCGCATCACTATCTTATCTTGGATGTTTAGAGCTGGGGCAGGTTTCATGCCTGCTGCAAAGGTGCCTGCGCGCGCACACACACGTATACATACAGGAGCGCTATCGTCGCCGCCGAGGCAGGCTATACGAAGCGAATCCCCATCGGAGTCCCGCTGAGCTTCGCACGAACGTGTCTAAGGAGAAGAGTCGCCGCGATCAGGGCCCGTGCACGCCCGTCCTGTGCGTCGTCGTCGTCGTTGGGGCGAAACGCTCAGCGTGCTTCCATAGATGCTGTGTGCTGGGCGGTGGCTTTCAAGTCAGCAACGATATCCGCAGCGTACCTACTGAAATGGATGTGTTCGTGAAGCTCCAAACGCTCGCCGTCCAGAACGACGCGCAGTATATTGGGGTTCTCATTCGCAGCGGCGAAGCGCTCGCGAATTCCAAGAAGAAACGACTGCAAGGCATGGAGGAAAGTAGCTGGTCGCTTCGTGAATGCACTCGGGAGTAGCCATAGACCAGCGCGAACCAACGAAATGCACACATGGTCTCCCTGAAGGGGTTCGACATGCTCTTGCGCGATCAAGGGGATCTGGGGAATGAACCGCTTGCGCAACAAAGACAGGTCCTCAGTGCACAGCAGTCTTTTGCATCCCAGCATACTGCCGACCAAATCGGCCCGGCTATTGAGTGCTTGCTCTACGACAGAACCACCTTCGATAAACACATCGACGCGATCACTAGGGACGAGGCCAAGTTTCTTTCGTAACTTCTGCACCCGGTTCACAATCTCCCGTGCAATGCCATCCAGAAAAAGTTCGTGATCTATACCGAGGTTCAGGATGACAATCATGCCATTCAAGACGTCGCATTCAACGTCCTCGCCTTCGCGGAGCGCCTCCCTGTTGACATCCCGATTAATGAAGATTTCATCAACCGAAATCTGGTAACGGCCCTGGCACACAGTTGCAGAGCGTTCGCGCTCAACTTTTGCGACCTGCATAGGCGTCCAGCTTCGAATCTCCGCAGTTGCTTCCTTGAATGCTGACCCAAGCCTCCGCCCCAGAAGTTTGCCATCAGGTATCGCCCTCCGGGAGATGTAGCGGTCTTCGTCTGTGCTGTACACAACTTGTTTCACATTCAATTCCCCCCGGACGTACTCCTCAAGACTCGCAACATTTTGCAAGGTCTGCTCGTTGTGATGAATCACTGTCAGCGTGTGCAAGGGCTGCTTGAGAGCGACATTGCGTCGCTCTCGTATGGCTCTTCCCAGTGTGATTGCAAGCTGCATGTGGCGCACTTTTTCTTCAAAGACGAGATCAACCGCTTCCTCGTCACTTGAAGGTAGAGGCAGGAAATGCACCGAGTCTGCGGTCTGCTCATATAAGCTTACCAGAGGAAGGCTGCGGAGCGTCTGATACGTCCATTCAGCCATGAATGGAGCAAAAGGCGCCATAAGAACCGCAAGTCTGCTCAACAAGTCCCCGAGCGTACAAAGCGCTACGGCCTGATCCAAAGCTGAGCGAGCGCCTGAGCCTTTCAGCCGCGGTCGATTCAGACGCACATACCAGTTCGTGAGCGACTCGATGAAAAGGAGTAACCGGGGTACCACAGTGTACAGGCGATAGGCTCGCATTTCTTTGTGAAGAAAACTGATCAGGGAGGCCAAGAGGGATAAAATCCAGCGATCCATGGGGTTGCTGCGCTCAGTCGTGCCTTTTGCCTGACGAAGAAGCGTGTCCGCTTCCGCGTTGGCTTCAGCGAATGCTGCAAAGTTCTGGATGAAAAATCTAAAAGCGTTATACCAAGGCAACATCACGTCTCGAACGATGTCCTTGACTCCAGTCTCCTTGAAACGAAGAGGCTCCCCACGAACCACGGGGGAGTTGATCAAGTACAAGCGCAAGGCGTCAGCTCCAAAATTCTCTATCATATCCATCGGATCTGGGTAGTTTTTCAGACGTTTGCTCATTTTCTTTCCATCTTCAGCAAGAACGAGGCCATTCACGATCACATTCTTGAACGGGGGTTCGTTGAATAGCGCAGTTCCGAGCACCATGAGCGTATAGAACCATCCTCGTGTTTGGTCCAGACCTTCAGCGATGAACTGCGCGGGGAACATGCCTTTCTGGAAGAAATCTTCTTCATGTTCGAATGGGTAATGAACGCTTGCATACGGCATCGCGCCGGACTCAAACCAACAGTCAAAGACTTCTTCCACTCGTCGTAACACATTTCCTGGATTCTGCCGGCTTCGTATCTCGATCGAGTCTATGTTATGGCGGTGTAAATCACTTATCGAGCCCGTGGGCAGACCCGCAAGCTCTTCGAGCTCAGCAATCGATCCAACGACAATGATTTCATCGCCGGTACGATCCGTCCACACGGGAAGAGGCGTGCCCCAATAACGGTTCCGGCTTACGTTCCAGTCGCGTGTATTCTCAAGCCAGTTCGCGAAACGATGTTCCCGAATCACTTCCGGCACCCAGTAGGTTCTCGCATTGCAATCCAAGAGGCGATCCCTGAATTTCTCAACAGCTATGAACCACGACGGAACGGCGCGATAAATCAGTGGCGTATCACTGCGCCAGCAGAAAGGGTAAGAGTGGGTGTAGGTCTCGTGCTTCACGAGTCGACTGAGGGTCTTCATCTTACGTATGAGACCCCGTTCTGCCTCTTTGATATACATCCCACGAAAATCATCCACAGGTTCTGTGAACTTGCCATCTTCGTCCACGGGGCACGGTAACCAGACAGGTCGGTCCGGCCTTCCTCCTGCACAGCCGATCACTCCTTCTCTCATGCAGACTCGATAATCGTCTTCACCAAAAGCTGGCGAGAGGTGCACGACACCAGTCCCGCTATCTGCGGTCACGAAATCATCGCCCAAGACTCGGAACGGGTCTCGGAGAAGCTCGCGGAAGCGCGAGTCCTTGTAATAATCAAACACAGGCTCGTAATGTAAACCAACAAGCTCATATCCGTGATGCCTCGCGATGATCGTAAATTCGCATGCACTTGAGTGTTTCCGTGCATCATTCATTTTGAAGATGCTACCTAGGCGGGCCTCTGCGAGGATCCATACCCGGTCCTCACGGGAATGATCTCGAACGCGCACATATACCAATTCCGGATGAACACAGAGGGCGACATTGCTCGGCACAGTCCAAGGTGTGGTGGTCCATGCCAGAAACGAGGCGTGATCAGGATCATTCAACACAGGAAAAGAAATCGTGATCGCGGGATCCTGAACTTCCCGATAGTTCAAGTTCGTCTCAAAATTACTCAAAGGCGTGCTGCATGCTGTTGAAAACGGCATGACTTTGAAGCCGCGATACACTAGTCCCTTTTTGTGAAGCTGGCTGAACACCCACCATACCGATTCCATGAACGATGTGTCCATGGTGCGGTATCCGTTTTTAAAGTCAATCCACCGTCCCATTCTGGAAACGATCCTCTCCCATTCTCCCGAGTATCGTAGAACGATTTTTCGGCATTCTTCGTTATAAGCTGCGATACTGAGTTTCAAAACATCTTCCCGTGAGCGAATGCCAAGTTTCTGATCGATTTCGTACTCGACTGGAAGGCCGTGACAATCCCAACCGAATCGCCGGGGAACCTGGTATCCGGTTTGGTAAGCATAGCGCGTCACTGTATCTTTAATAGTCCCGGCAAGAAGATGCCCGTAGTGTGGCAGGCCCGTGGCAAATGGCGGGCCGTCGTAAAACGTGAAGAGCGGTTTCCCGACAGCTAACTCGTTTGAGCGCTCAAACGCTCTCGAATCGTTCCAAAACGAGAGCACAAGCCTCTCGCGATCGGGAAAGTTAACGGCCTCCGGTGCGATCTGCTTCACTTGCGCCGAAGTTAGTCTCCCGCCGCAAGAAAACTGCTCCATGTCCCTAAAAATAAAGCGTTCTGTCGTTCTACAGTTCTCGATCTTGGGTATTCTCTGGCTTCACGTAAGTGTGTCAAGAACAGGTGACGGACCCAGGAGGGTGCGTGCTCGATCTAAAACTCGCCCAGCGTTTCGAG
>Ga0207433_10003499_pt1 | contig 30156 bp, 52 predicted proteins | sample YelNatPaOPGAMG01_FD_187559 | JGI IMG/M metagenome (GOLD analysis project Ga0207433, IMG submission 187559) | Hot spring thermophilic microbial communities from Obsidian Pool, Yellowstone National Park, USA - OP-RAMG-01 (SPAdes) (version 3) | ecosystem: Environmental > Aquatic > Thermal springs... | reverse complement strand
TAAAGAAAAACGCAGAAAACATTGTATTGAAGAAAAACTCTGGAGATTTTAATGAGTATCCAATACAACCCATTATTGCAAACACTAAACTTATCATCAGCAAAAACAATGTATCATTTCGGAGCATAAGTATGTCAAACTGTATTGACTTGTATAGTTGCCACAACTTCTTGTTTCTTTCGCTTAACTCATTTCTCTTTTTCATTTTGCTTCACCTTTTTCCTTATAACTATTTCATAATCGTATGGAGATTTTGCATATTCAGGAATATCGCCAATAAATTGTTTATCTTCAATTTCTTCCAGTAACTCTTCTAAAAACTCTAAAGTTTGAAGTGTTTTAGCCGGTTCAGTTTTTGCTATTTGACAGTAGGCTTTAAGCATTCCTAATTGTGTTCCAGTTAAATAATATCGACCGCCCATTTTATCATCCGTCCCACTCATGCCAAAAGATTGTTCCATTTGGAAGTACTTCACCTATCCAATAATGAATTATGAAAGTATTGTTTTCTTTTATTGATTCCCAATAGTGCCATTTACCGTCTGGTCCAAACTTTATTATTTTTGCATGAGATGACGAAAAAAGGTTTTGCCATTCGTTCCATGCACTCCATTCACTCTCTTGTTGAATATTTGAAAGAAGTTTTTGATTTTCAATTACAAGATAAACATTTAATAGCATAGATACAACAAGAAAACACTCAGTAACTATAACAATTAAAAATTTAATTTTTTCTTCACTCAACAATCTCACCCTCATCGAATTTGTCTCGTAACTTTTCTGTCCCGTAAGAAAGCAAACACAACCCACTCAAAAAGAACACTTCAAACAATATAAGATAAGTTACAACAAATGTCTCTGCCGACAGAAACTGATAGAACGGCGACAACCCAAAAATTATCAAAATACTTAGTCCTATCAAACACCAACCAATATTTATCATAAGAGTATATTCTCTTTTCTTGTTCATAACTCGTTTCAACCATTTTCTAATAGCTTCTTTCATTGTCTTCACCATATAAGCTCCAACAATTTTTTATTGGATAAACATGAACTTCTGTAAACTTCAATTTATCTTTTTCTTCAGAACTTAATTGATTTAAAGCTATTTTTATCGCTAACACATCATCATCAGTGTCGACTATTGTAAATTCTTTATTAATTTCTAGAAATCTGACAACTTTACCGTCAAAATCAAATAATTCGTAAAATATCCATTGCGGAATTGCATCAAATTTTCTGCTTACATCTTCATTTCCTATCTTTTCAAGGATTTTATGAATCTGCTCATGTGTAAACGCTAACGTAAACCATTTAAGAAATAGGTCTTCGTTCTTATTACATAGTTGAAATATCTTTTTTAAGAAAAATATAGTTTTGTCTTTAAAATGCATAGCTAATACTGTTTCAATCATAATTCCTCACCACAATTCCAACAATGACTTCTATATTTGCTGTTCATTGCACCACATTTGACGCATTCAATGTAATCTTCTGTCACTTTTCTATTTCGTTTAAGCCAGCTCATTAATTTTTCCCTCAATAATATCTATGCACTTCTAGTATTTAAACTTTTACATTTTTATACATTCTTCTTAGAATAGTCAACGTAATTTTTCCAATAATTAGCTAATTCAACTAGTTTTTCTGAAAATTTAGTGTCTAATTTTACTGGAGTGTTTCTTTTTCCTCTAGTAAGAAGTCCTCCTCCAATGAGTTTTTTCCATACGTAAGAAATTACTACTCTGTTGACTTTTCCCATTTTTTCTTCTATAAAAGGAACAATATCAGTCATCAAATAACACTCACCCTTTTTAGACGTACATTCAATTATTGTTTTAGCCACTTTTCTTTGAAGTTCAGTTTTTAAAAGAGAGTTTAGAAATATATCTAAGTCTATTAACGCTGGAGATTTTTTGTCTATGAAAATAGTTAAAGGAATTGCATCTTTTTCCATTTAAATCAGCCTTTCTTCTGTTTATTATAAAGTTGATTTTCAATTTTTTCTCTTGTTTTTGCATACATTTCTTGGAAAGGTTTAGAAATGGATTCTCTTTCTGAACGAAGTAATGACGTAATGACAGTATTCCATTCACATTTATTCAACTTGACTTTTCGTTTCATTATTTATCGACTCACTTCTTTTATTTTTAATGATTCTATGGTCTATTCGCAAATTATGATTAAGTGCTTTTGCAAAAGATTTTGTTTTAAACTTACACTCTTGACATTGAAACATTATTATTCCTCTTTTGGCAAATAATCAGGACATTTACTTCTCATTGCAAAACTTTTAGGAAGCCAACCATGATATTTATAGCCTTTATAACACCCAACATGTGGTCCAGAAAAGATAACCCATTTACAGGTCATACAAGTATCTTTTTTGAATGTAAAAACCTGAATTTTGTTTGTATGATATTCTGGTTTAACTCCCTTAATTCTACAATAATCTTCATACGTTATTCTACTCAACTTGTCAGCTTCAGAATTTTCTTCTCTTGGAATCCAAACAAAACTTACTATACAAAAAGATTCTATAAGGTTTTTGGCTTTAATATAAGCAGGATAGTATAAACCATCATGAACTTCCCACAAATTCGTCATTTGATTTACAAGAAGTCTACTATCAGATTTTATTATAATTTCTTCATTTTGTAACCCTAATTCTGTGAGTTTTTGTAATGCTTCGTAAAGAGCAGTATATTCTGCTAAATTGTTACTCATTCCTAATCCTTGTCCAATAACTCCTTTACTTTCACATATTTTTGTGTCTTCCTTATAAATACAGAATCCCCAGCAAGCTACGCCATTAGGATTTTTAGGCTCGCATAAACCATCTATGAATACTGTTATCATTTCAAAACACTCTTAAAATTGTTATGAAATTGAAGTTGTAAAATTGTCCATTGATGAACTATGCCCATAGTTTGGTTTTAAGCTCCGTTTTACAATTTTAGATTTCATAATTTTTTTCTCTTTAAAAATTTTAAGATTCATCAAAAAATAAAAATAATGAAATTGAGAAAAAAATAGAGGAACTTAATCATTGAAATTTTTTAGGCTACTTCTCTTCTTCTTAAGTTTCTTCTTTTGAAAGTTCTTTTTCTGCAGTCTCCAAAGCTTCTAATTCAATTTCTTCTGGTTTCGTCACTGGTTCTACTTTAACTTCTTTGAAAAGGTCTGGATATTCTCTTACAGCGTTAGCTCCAAGTCCGTAAGTTAAAGTTCCAGGAATCCTTGCAATTATTCCTTTAGTGAACAAGTACGACGGACTTATTACTCGTTTAAACCCGATTTCTTGCGATATTTTAGTAGCAATTTCTCGAATAGTCTTTCTTTCTATGAAGCCTTCAGTTGCAATTTTTGTTGCAATTTCTTTAACTAATCTCCTCTGAGCTTCTTCGCGTCGTCCGACTTTCTTTATTGATGGTAAAAGTTCTTTAAGCGTTATTGGAACCCATTTGCCTTCTTTGAATACTAGTACTTGGTCAGATTCTTTAAAAACATGATATTTCTTTGCTGGCTTTTCAGGTTGAACTTGGACTGCAGGTATTTTTTTACTCATATTTTTTATTCCTCCTAAATTTTTTCTTAACAATTATTACTCTATACGTTTTAAGTATTTAAATTTTTCCCTTGGCTAGAATCTTTTTTATGTGATTGTAGACTTGAAGCTCTTCAGAAGTCATTATTTGACGATTTTGAATTATTTTCTTCAATATTTTTAAGTGATAGCGACAAAGCATAAACCTTTTTGATTTTGACGTAATTTTTCTATGACATTTGAGAATTGAACATTTTTCGGAAGATTTTAACCCAAACACTGGAAACCAAGACATCACGTTATTTTTTCCAGAAAGAATTTTGTCTCCATAAACGTATTTTATACCCCTAAATCTGGGATATGGAAACTCTACCCACGGGTCTAATTCGAAGATTTGTCCAGTCACAGAATCAGCGTATTTTTGAAGTTTTTCCATATCTTTGTCAGAGACTAAATATATTCCATCGATATGTAAAAATCCGCATCCTCTTTTCTGAAAACTGGAAACTTTGTCTGGAGGAACATATTGATAATCTTTTATTCCTTCTTTTTCTATGGCTTCTTTGGCTTTTTCTCCAACTACTAGTATTCCTTCAATTTTTGAATATGCAAAAATTACTGGAGTATCTAATTTTCCGCTTTTTGATATGTTGTGAGCAAAGAATATTCTTGATTTTCCAATTTTTATTTTGTCTGGAATTCTGTTTATTCTTTTGCACACTCCAAATCTTTTGGCTTCTTTTATGAAGCTTTCAATTGTGTAATACGAGCTTCCGACCCACATTAGAATATCATAATATTGTTGGCTATTTTGTTTATTTTCCATTTCTATCCCTCTAATAATTTTCTTAAAATTCCTATTAGAATTTGAAGGTCAATAATTAAAATATCTTTTAATGAAACTGCTGAAATATTTTCGCTTCTTGCATTACCATATAAATTCCAAAGAAATTCGACTGTTTGATTATAATCTTCTAATTTTTCTAATCTGTGTTCAAAGAATGTTCCTTTATAGCTACCCCAATGAGTATACACTCTATCAATTTTAATTGGCATTGGAGTACAAATAAAAACAATATCTTCTATGAAAACACAATCTATATAATAACCTAGCGATTGACTCCAATAAGAATATACATTTGCTCTTTTGAATCCTCTGCCTGAACCTTTTCCTAGATAAGCCCAACAAGAACTTTGATAACTAAAACTTGCATGTTCTTTTAATAATTGTTTGAATTTTTGCCATTGTTTATTAGAAATAAAGAATACAGGCGTTTCAATACCATGCAAATAGTAGTTCCAATCCTTATCTGTACCCTTACGTGGTATTTCACTAAATAAACGAATTTCAGGATAATTCCACATTTTATTTAATGCACTTAAACGTGATGTTATATGCATTGTCTCTACAAATTTTTTCTCGTTCATTTCTTTTCTCCTCTTTTTACAGTTTTATCTAACCATAACATTGTTTGGCTTTTTCCTTTAGCTAGATTAACAACATATTTTTCATAGACACAGTCAATAAATGCACACCCACGACCACCATTAACTACATTATATGGACAATCTTTACAGAGAGAACCACTATTAATAACAACAAGTTCTTTCATTCTATTACCACCTGATGAACTTCTTTTCCAAATTTCTTGGCGTAATTAAGCGTCCATGTTCCGCAGGAATAAACTCCTGTTCCATGACAGATTCTACATCGTTTTCCGTAAAGTAGAAAGTTTGGATGTTTTGATGTAAATCCTCTTCCACCACAGTGTTCACAACTTCCTTTAGGCTCAATATCATAAAGAACATTGCACACTTCGGCAATTTGAATGTTTCGCGAACGATAGCCTTTATGTTTAATGACTCCTCCTCCAAACAGCAAAACTTTTTTGTCTTCCCACTGATTCACTTCTGCTGGATAAATCTCTTTCTTAATACCTAACTCTGTTGCAATGATTTCTGCCCAAGTATCAACTCCACCTTTATCATAGACTTCTATAAGTTGGTGTCTTTCTTCATCATGTTTTACCCTTTGCAACAATCCTTCTTCTAAAAACATACCACAATTAATACAGTATGTTTTTACTTCTCCAACTGGACAATGACCAGAAACCAGAACTATTCCTGTTGTTTTATTAGGAAGAGGCTTAACATAAAACCATGAAGGAAATCCCATTGCCGTCCAACGATAACTATGTCCGACCAATCCTTTTGCTTTTATTGGTGCTTCCAATATTGATTTTATGATAATTTTTGCTTTTTCTATCCTTTCAGGCGTCCATGCTTTATTTGTTCCATCTGCACCTACAATTGCTATTTTAACCATATTTTAATTCTCTCTTTAATATTTTACAAAATATTCCTCAGATATCTCTTTTAAAAATTGTATAGCTTCTTCCATTGTTCGATTATTCAAATTAAGTAACCAGAACGTTTTTGTTTTCTTTGTATCCATATCTTTTAATTGTATTTGAACTCTTTTTGGGCTAACTTTTGTCAATAATTTACTCCTCCTCATGAATATTAATAATATTTTCAATTATATAAACTTTTTCACGTATGATATCAATCTAATATAAAACTTTCCATAAGTCAAAATTCGGATATCATTCTGATATCACTTATGTCAACTCTATTTTTATTTCTTCTTCAAAGTACCCTTCTAATTTATTTTCAAAAATGTTTTCACCAATTAACGATTCTACAAGCCTTAAAATATACTCCCAATAATATTTATAGCCATTAGGTTTAATTTTAGGATAGATTCCAGATTCTAACACTGGTTCAGCTATTTGATGACCATTCTGCAAGTCTGTTATTATGTATTTTACTGTATCGCCGCCTCGAAATACACCTTTTTCTGCTAAAATTTTAGCAGCTTGGACGTGTGGAGGCAATACTTTGTATTTTTCAAATGATTGTCTTACATTTCGCATAAAAACTAATTCTCTATCGTATTTTCCATCGAATAAGTCTCTTTTAAGGTTTATTAAGTATTCTCGAAGTTTTGATTTGATTTCAGCGTTTGTTTTTGAATTCATTATTATTTTTAACGTGGTTTCTTGGACAATTCTTAAAAGGTTAAAAACATCGTATCTTTTGTGTTCTAATCCTACAAACACGTCTCTGTCTTCTTTTTTGCCTTCTGTCCAAATTGAATGTCCAAAATATCTTTTTTTAGCTGGAATAAAAAAGAATGTGAAAATGTTTCTTGGCGAAAGCTCAATTTTATAGTTTTCTGGAGGCACATCATATCTCTGGCATAATTGTTCCTTAAGTTTTTGATTGAAATGCTGCGTTAATTTGTAAATGTTTTTCTCTATTATTTCTGGATTATCGTACTTAGAATGATTAAATCTTATCATTATTGAGTCAGTGTCTCCATATATCAGCTCAAATACGTTTAAATCATTGATTATTTTTATAAGAGTTTTTAAGACTTCTTGTCCTGTAAGAGTTATGCTTTTGGCGATTTCAGGATTATAAAGTCTACTAGTCTTTTGTCCCTTTAATCCTCTTTGTCCAGAAAGACCGTAAAAACTTAAAAGTATTCTCTTTATACTGGTTTGCGCCGCCTCGTAATTTTTCCAATCCAGAGAATCTCTTTCACACTTATCTCTTAATTTCTTATATTCATTTCTCAAAATCTCTAACTGTTGAAGGATTTCCACTGAAAGAGATTTTGGAAGACGACGGAAAACTAAATTTTCTGTTTTTATTGTTTCGCCTGGAATGTATTTTTCTGCAACGTTTTCATGTCCAATGTTAAAAGTCTGGATTATCCTATTATATAGAGAAACAAAATCGAATACTATAACGTTTCTGTAAAATCCAGGTTTAGGTTCAACGATATAACCACCAGGAATCTCTTCAGCTTTTTCATATGTTCGTCTATTATAAAATACTATTCTAGGACTTCTCTTTTGTGCGGCCTTTAAAAGAAGCATTTCTACAATTCTGGATAGATAAATCGAATCGTTTATTAAAGTTCCAGCAATTTTTGCTACTTTAAAATTCACATCAGACAAAAGTAGTTTTTGGTCTAATTCTTTAACTAGCCTGCAGTCTTGAAGACAATATTCCATTAATTCCTGTTTATTTTCTTGAAACATTCTCCATAAAACGTGAACTTTAACTTCTTCAGCAAACTCTTGTTTCTTGCCAATTCCTAACTCTTCCATTGAAACATTTTGAAGTTTAGCCGTTTTGAGCTGTCCCCATTTGAAAATTTTATAGAGTTTCATTGAGTCTAGCCATTGAAAATAGTAATCGTCAATTTTTAATTTGAAATATTTCTGGCTTCGATTTATAAAATATGGAATGTCGAAATTGGCGATATTCCAGCCAGTCAAATAGCAATATTTTTCTTTAACAGTTTTCCAAAAGTTGTTTATAATTGTAAATTCGTCATTGTCACAGAAGACTAACTCTTTTCCTTTATCATCTACTAAGGCTATAGTTAAAATTCTTTGAAAAGGATTTTCTGGATTTGGAAACTCTTTTCTGCTGTCAATTTCAATATCAAAATAACATTTAGAAATATTTTCTACTGCAGGACTAATATCTTCGTCAATCATCCATCTCTTAACAAAAGGAATGTCACTCTCGTAAGTTTGAACTCCAGATTTTTCTAATAATATTACTAGGTCTTTTACATGCGAAGGATACGGAACTTCTATTTTAACTGCAGGTTTCTGGTCTAAAGTTATATAATTATCCCAATCACTTTTATCTATTTCAACTTCTAAATTTTCATTAACATTAGAGTTTTTAATATTTTTATTGTTACTGCCTTGAATTTTCTGTTCACAGAACTTCTTTATTACACTCATAGCCTTATCGCAATCAGATTTTGCAACGAAAAAGTAAGGGTTAATTTTTGGAACTACTGAATGTTCATTTTTGTCTTTATCCAAATATTTTATTAAAAGATTTTCATTTTCATCAGTAATCCATTTGGCATTCAAAATCTCCATAATATTATTCCCTCAAATTATTCAATAAGATATTTATATTCTTCTGGACAAAGCTCTTTAATATATCTATGGCTCTCCTCTAAAGTTACTCCAGCTAGTCTATCAGCTTCTATCTCAGCCATCATTTCGTTAAAATGCGTTGAAGTTGTATGTTCATATTTAATATGAATAAGCTCATGCGCTATAGTATTTTTTAATATTTTAATAGCCTTTTTTTTTTTTTTTTTTTTTTTTTTTTGTATCTTTACTGAAGAAGACGTCGAACCAAGGTTTAGATATGACTATAACATTATGTTTTGGATATGCCATAGCTAACCAACGACCCTTTATAGTATCTGGTAATATTCTTGGCATTTTTATTCCAAGTCTTTTTGAATATGCTAAGGCACATTTTTTAGCAATATCTATCCATTGTACTTTTCCTGAAGACATTATGTTTCACTTCCATTAAGCGCTTAAAAATTATTTGATAAAATTATTCAATATTTTCTTTCATATAATCTGGGTCTAGAATTCCAAAACGTCTTTGTACAATCCATTAATTTGTATTTTTCTTCTATTCTTTTATTGAAAATTTTTGCCATTTTTTTCCTGTCTATTAATTCTCCATCTACAATGTACTTTTTAAAATGACCGTAAGAATTAACTTTCCATGAATTAGTAATTGCAAAATATTTAGGATTCATGTTCATTAATTTTTCCAACAAAATTATCGGCTGTTTAATATGTTCAAAAAACTCAAAACATACAATGAGGTCAACATTTTCAATTAAGAACAAATTTTCTGGCAAAACCATGTTTATTTCAACATTCAATTTTTTGAATAACCATTCTGCAAAATTCCATTGAAATCCTTTTAAATTATTGTAATACACAACAGAATTTTTGAAGTTAAGTTTAAACATCAAAGTCGTTGCTCCAATCCCTGCGCCAATGTCTAGAATTGAATTTATATTTTTTTCTTTTAAATGTTTTATTGTTAAAATACTGTAATTTCTTGAAAAATTTTTATAGCAATTAAACGCTGCGAATAAATATTCCAAAGAATTGTAGTTTGGAATTAAACCTTCGTTTGTTTCTAAATTAACAAACCAATTATTGTCTAATTCCTTTTTGAAATCTAGCATTTTTTAATTGTTGAATCGTCAAATTTTGTGTATTCTTTTATTAACTGTAGTAATAAATTAGGTTTTAAATCTATTACACTACTCATTCGATTTCTCCTCTTAGCAAGATATTTATAAAATTTTTAATTAATAGCTAGCGCTTCCAAATTCATCATTGCACATTTCTGCGAATTCACCATATACATCCATGACAAATTCTTCTTCACTAAGCTCTGGATGTTCTTTAAGTATTCTCTTAATTAAAGTATCTAGGTCTCTTTTGGCTCTTTTTATGATTTCTCTTAACTCTTTTCTATAACTTATTTTTCCTGAAGACATTATATTTCGCCTCCTTTAATTTATTGAATTTCAGCAATTATTCTGGAAATATACTCGTCAATTACGTCTCTTTCAAATCTTGAAACGTAAGAGGGATGCTCAAATCCTACAACTTCAATTTTAGGAAAAATAAAAATCCTTTTTTTAGAACAAACGTTGAAATATTTGCAAGCTAAAGTTCCTAAACAAATGATTTTTTCTGGCTGAATTATTTCAATTTCTTTTTTAAACCATTTAGAACATTTCCTAATTATTTCATCAACGTTACATGGAACTTTATTAAATTCAAAAGAGCATTTAATTAAATTTGTAATATAAACATCGTCTAAAAGTTTAGTGTCCATTATAACGTTTAATCCTCCATAAACAGTGTAGCCGTTAAAATATGGAATGTCTCCAAATTTTTTCCTATAAAAACTTGGATTTTGAGAGACTATTAGAATTTTTTTGTTTCCAAATTTTCCCCAAGGCTTTATTTTATTGACAGGTAATTCTGATAATTCACAATCTTTGCAATTTTGCATTTGAGAATAAATTTCAGAAAGCCTTTGATTAATCACTGTAACCACTTTATTGTTTAAAACTACATTCAGGATGCCATGATTTTTCTCCTGTAGCCATGTCAATAAGAATCCATCGTCCGTCTTTTGCTTTACAAAAATCAATTGACCAATAACCTTCAAAAATTTTAGCTACCATTTCAGCATAATTTGTTAACTGTGCTATTTCTTCCTTTGTTTCTGTGTTTATTTCTTTTAAAACTTCTTTCCAATTTGGAATACTTGGCGGTCTAATTTGTGCAACTTCGTCAATTGCATCTTCTATCCAATATGGATGATGACAGAGAACTTTTCCATCTTTTATGAAATATCTTCTTTCTGGATTAACTGGCATGTCGCCATGAAAAGCGGTAAAACGAGTATCCATAGGAATAAACTCTCGAACAACTAGTGCTTTAAAATCTAAACCTATGGCACCTGCGCATAAATTAAATGAAACAACATTTAAAATATGTTCTGGCAAGTCTTTAGAACTCTCAATAAAACATGAATGTTTCCAAGAATGTTTTGCACTTGCTAAATCTGTTCTCAAAAAGCAAGGATAACACATTTTATTACATGCACTTTTTACTTTATCTACTATTTCTTTCGATATTGATTCAGAATAAAGAATTTTTAATTCATTTTTAGTTAGCATAATAATTTCCGTTTTAGGTTGTGGAATAGGTAAATCTTTAATCTTTGGATACCAGAATAATAAACTATCTTTAATCATTATTATCACAGCATTATAGTTATACTCCATAATATTTTTTACATGTACCACACCATAATAATAACATATTTTCGTGTGTTTCTTTGTTGAATCTATTAACAAGTGTAGTATTATGCCCTTCTGGACATGTAAAATCTGGTGGTTGAATATTTTCTAGATTTTTAACCATTACTAATGTGTCCTTTGCTATTTCTTGTACAAAATCGCTTAGTTCACTCAATTTTTGCAGTTTATTTATTCTCTCCTCCATTTGCGATGTGAGTTCATAAGAGATTTTAAGTTTATCAGTTATAATATCTGCAACAACATCTCCTAGAAGTGTTGGCAAGTTTGATTCGTCTAGATAATGATGTTTTCTGTCTTTTAGTAATTCCGGAAATATTTGTCTTGTAGCTTCTGTTCCTATTCCGACTTGACTCATCCATCTAACCATGTCAATATCAGTTAAAGTTCTAACATTCGAAGTAAATGAGCCAAAAGAGTATCTTCTATTCCTCAAATCTTTTAGTACTCCTAGTTTGTATTTTCCTAATTTTGGAACTTCTGAAATTGTATCGCTTACATATTTTATTGCTTCGTCTAGATTTTCGTATTTAGAACTCCATTCTATATTATCGTCAACAATTCCTTCAGATGTTTCGTATTTTACTTTTACAATTGTTGATTGTTTCTTTAACGGTGGAGCAAAACTTCGTATTATTCTAGTTAAAATTATTGTTGCAATGAATCTTTCTCTTCCTTTTATTTTATTCGTATAATAAGCATCTATTCCTTCAGGTGTCAATAATATTGCATCGGGATGTGCTTCTTCAATTGGTTCTATAGGCGTATTTTTATAATTGAAACTTGTTGGCAAATCATAATATTTTCTAATAGTATTCTCTATTTCAGCTAAGAAATCTATATGTCTAACGTATCTGCTTGCTGTTCTTGGATATGTTAAATAACCTTTCAAATACAGATTTTCCATTATTCTCATTGTTGTTTCAGGTTTTATTTTAGACTCAGACATCATATCATCAGTATTATACAGTTTTTCTGCCTGTTGTTCTAATGAAGAAGTCTCATATACTTCAAAAACTTCAATCCAATCGTTTGTAGGAATTTTGGATAAACTAATTATTGGTTGTCTATTGCCTAAATCTATGTAATATGTTACTGTTTCATATGAATCGTTCCATACTCGTTCTTTTCCAATCATCTGTGATGTTACTGTTTCTTTTACATATCCTAATAGTGGTGATTGAACTCTTCCTAATGTTATTGCCTGCCCTAATTGATTGTGTTTGTTTTTAAAAGTTAAAGTTAGTGCCTTAGTTAAGTTTAAACCAATGATTAAATCAGCTATATTTCTAGCTAAACCTTGTGTTAATAACGCTTCATTCATTGTTCTAATATTAATGAATGATTCTCTAATTTCTCTTTCAGTTAATGATGAATAGTATGCTCTCTTAATTTGCTGAGGTTCTGTTATGCCTAAGCAATACTTGAGTATATTATAACCGATAACTTCGCCTTCCCTATCCCAATCTGTTGCAACTATATATTCATCAGAATTCTTTAACAACTCATTGAAAACAACTATTCTATTTTTGTTTATTTTATCTATTTTCCAAATAATTGAAGTTTTAGGCAACTCTTCTAATGTTTTTACTCTTCTTAATTCTCGAATTGAAGATTGAACAATATGTCCTCTTGCTGGAATAATTACTGTATCATTTCCTCTAAAGAATGTAACGTTATAAAGAGATTCTTCTTTAAAATTTGGAATTAATATTTCCGCTAATCGTCTGCCAGCTTCTTCTTTTTCAGCGATTATTGTTTTCATTTCTTATTCCTCTTATGATATTTTAACTCTAAGCATACATAAAAACCTTTTCCTAAAGCATAATCTAAACAAGCACCACATATATTTTTATCGGCTTTCTGATTAGTCTTTGGACAAACAGTATCATCTGTAATGGCGTAACTTGGAAGTTTCTTTTCCACTTTAACATATTCAACTGGTTTACCACTAATCTGTTCTATCGCTAAACACCATGCCTTTTGTGATAAAGAAGTAATAATTCCGCTATCAAATTTTATGTTAGAATACATTTGACAATGTTCTCTGATAAGCTTACGGAAAGTTTCTTGAGCCAAAAACCTAAAATCTTTATGCTTTTCATCGTTTCTAGTATGCCTTTCAAAATTCTTTATAGGTTTACCACATATTGGACATTTCATATAAGGAATATGAGAATACGGAGGCATCGGATAAGCTCTAACACCACTCATTTTAATTCACCTCTCATTCGCTTTTCTTTGCTTAATCCTTTCCAGTAACTTAATGAGACAAGCCAAGACTTAGGAACCTCAATTAATTCTCCTTTATGTCTAACAATAGCATATTTTCGTTTAACCCTGACAACTTCAACTACAGCAAAAGAAAGAGAAGGGTCATCAAACACAAAGGCACTAACTAGCATCTTTTGATTCATTTTTTTATCTCCTTGAATATTGGTATGTTGTCTCCAACGTTTATTTCTTCGTATGCTTTTTCGTTTGGTTCTGAGAATTCTTCGAGAATTTTAACTGTAATTTTAACTTTTAACCATTTATTGGTTTCATTTCTTAAATGATGGTCGTTCGGATACATCGGTGTTATTATTATTCCTGCCTTTGGTCCTAGAATTGCTGTAAATTCTTTTTTATTTTCACCCATTTTTATCACTAATAATAATTTGTAATAAGTAGTATATAAAATTTACTACTAACATTATATTCCTCTTTTCTGCCAAACTGTCTTTTTCACTGGTTCTCCTGCAAGAAGTTTCAAATAACAGCAAGAACAATAATAACAATCCCACTGATATATATATATAGCTTCAGATTTATTTACAATTTTTCCGCAATTATAACAAATTACTTTAATTTCACTCATTTTAATCTTTCTCCATTATCATAACAATTCATTTGTTTAAGTATTTAAACTTTTCTCTTTATCTTTTTCATAAATGTGAAGAGAAGAAATAAAAACGTTTATTTGACCAGGAATTACATTTATCGCTTTAGACATTCTAAGCAAAAGATTCATATAAAGACTCAAATCATCTTTTAATTTATTTATTAAATCGCAAGAACGAACAAAAACATTTAAATGCAATTTTGATTTTATAACTATAAAATGGAAAGCAAAATAACAGGCTGGATTATTTTCTCTTGAGTTTCCGTAATAAATAATAGCCTGACGCGAATTTACATCATTTTTTAATATGTTTACGCATTTATTGAATTGAATTAAAAAATCTGGATTTCCAAGAAAATCTTTCATTGAAAAAACTCCATTATACAAAATTTTATCGCTATCTTTAGGACGTTTTATCGAAAAATAAACGTTATTTAATTCTAACGTATCAGAATTTAAGTATTTAATAAACCTGTGAGTTCCTTTAGTTAATATTCGAGATTTATAATAGTCAACGCATTTGTTTACTGAATCAAACGTTATTTTCAACATTTTACGTTTTCACCTTTCTAAATTACAAAAAATATTTTCTATCTTTTTCTATAGCTTCTGATTCTATGAAACTCCAATCTTCTGGTTCTGGAATGTAAATGTCTAATTGTTCCTCTATTTCTTTTTTATCGGCTGCAGAAAGATTCTTGAAAGTGGCATAAGTTTCTTTTGTTTTCCATCTTCCGCAGGGTTTAAACAGCGCGCCAAAAAGAATAGAAAGAGAGTAAATGTCTCCATAAACGCACTTCTTTTGAACGTCGCAGATTGGTCGACAGTAAGAGGCTAACAACGGAAACTTCTTGTACAATTCATTCCACATTAGCCAAGTAGTAGCGCACGTATCGTACTGTTCATGAAAACAGAGCCTTTGAGCGCAGATTTCTTTGAAAGCTCTATAGTTCATTGTCCAAGCAAACATCCAGCAAGTTCCTATTGGAAGAATTGACCTTGCAGACTGCCAAGAAGATTGTCCAGAATTCACTATTTTTTCATACAAGGTTTTAGTGTTTTTCCACCATTTTTTAATTTCTTTTTGAAACTTTAACAAGTCCGAGGGAATTCTAAGACTCGCGTCAAGCCAAGAATTATCACGGAATCCTACGCTTCCAATTCCTGTTTGACGATGTCTTGCTAATTGGTCAAATGCTGAACGTGAAAGTCCTTGAATTTTAAAAGTAAAGCTTGGAGCTTCTAAGCATTGAGGCAGTGTTTTTCCTTGAAGAGCAGCTAAAACTACTTTTATTCTCCATTCTGGCTTTGTGTTTTCCCATTTTTTCCACCAGTTTCCTTTCCAGGTTGAGGCCACTATCTCATAAATGGCTCTGTAGGGGTTTTTTGGATAATCAATCAGTTTTACTTTTATTCCTTTGACTCCTATGTAGATTTTATCTTTTCTTTTTGGCTGAGATTCTGGAAGAGTACCCATTAACTGACGGATTTCGTCTATTGTTTCAATTTTTATTTGTTCTTCCATGTTTGTCTACCTTCGAAGCAAGTGAATAGTCTTCGATATCTTGAAATTGGAACACAAGTTCCGTCGCTAAGCCTGTATCCGCATTTAACATTTGGAACGTAGCATTTTTCTGGAATCACATTAATTGTTCCAGTATTTCCGCATTTTAAGCATTTTATTGTTCCAGTTAAGTATCCACTCCACTGTATAGCGAAATATTCACTGTCGCATTTACTGCAAACATAATTTTCTGACATTATACTTTCCTCCTTTCCTTATTTTTGTTGTGTTTTTTAGGTTTTTCAAAATAAACATCTTCTTTGTCTAAATAACATTCGCATTTTGGACAATACCATGTTTCGTCTTTGTAAACTTCAAAGACTTCAGAATCGCAATGATAACATTTAGTCTTCATATTTTCCGTCATATCTTCTTTTCTCCTTTTAATTTTCTATAAGTTTTGTCTCTTTGTTTGCAAAACTTCTTCTAAGTTTTTCTTATACACTTCTATTGCCTTTTTCAACGTGCTGTTTTCTGCTTCTAATGCTAATATGCGTGCTTTCAATTGTTCTACAGTTAATCCTTTCATTTCTTCTAACAACTTTTTATAGTCAATTCCCATTTTCTCACTCCACTGGAACTTTCACCCAAGGCGCTCGTTCAGTGTCCCATCCTAATGATTTTATCTCTATCACTTTCAATCCATATCTGTTTGAAAGTTCTTTTGTTAAATCTTGTATTGCTTTAGCATCCTTGATGCAAACATATGCAAAATCGAGCGGTCTTGTGCTTTTTCTTGGTTCTAAGATAATCTCATATTCATCTGTCACTAGTAATGCATAGTCTTTTCCTCTAACGTATTCTTCCGTCCAAGCTAACACTTTTTCGAAGTTCCATTTTCCTGACGTATCTTTTTCGATTTTCAATATATGCGTCGGCATTTATTTCACCTCCATTAGAATAATTTCCTTCCATGCTTATATGGTCTAGATTGATTTCTAATTATTTCAAATTGAAGTAGCTTGTCAATATCGGTATTTAATAATTGAAGTAAATGTAAAGCTCTAATAATAAGTCCAATAATTTCCAATTTTACTTCTTCGTATTTTTCATCTCTTAACGCTTCTGTTGCTTCGCTTATTTCACTGTGCATTAAAAGAAGCAACGTCGCAATATCTTTAGGATTTTTAACGTTCCAATTAAATCCATGTTCATCACAGATTTTACGTATTTGAACAGCATAATTATTTAAACATCCTTCTTTATTTTTCCTTAATTTTTCTTGAGATTCGAAATACTCTACAACGTTTTTAGTCTCTGGAAAATCTTTCAATGTCAACTGTTTGTTCATTACGGATTCACAACCATTTCTAATACTTTCTTCTCAATCTCATCTATAACCGAATTATTTATTCCAAATTCTTTTGTTAATCGCTTTGTCAGTTGATAGATATATTCAGCAGCATCCTTTTGTTTCTTCCTATAATTATTTATCCATTTATCCATCTTTTGTAATGCAAAACTATTAGCAAATGTTATTATTTTCTCTGCTGTTTTTTCGTCTACTTTAAATTCCTTCATTACTTCTTTAATATACTCGCTCGCAGGTATATAGGAAGGTTCCGCTCCTCCGCTCATGTCATTTTTCCTCCTTTATGTCTGAAAGTATTTCTATTAATTTTTTAATTCTTTTGACGTTTAAGATATCAGGCATATTTTTATTATAAGGCTTATCTAATATATAAATCTTAATATTTCCGAATTTAGAAAGTTTATATACAGTTTCAGGATTATCTTCAACAATAAATGAAATGTTAGGAATTTCTTTTATTATTCTTTCCTCTTTATTTTCATCCCATAAAATACAGTCAAAAGGAATCTTATGAATTTTTAGCCATTGAATAGTATCAGCAAAAAGTCTTTTATGTTTTCTATACGGACGACTAGATAATATTACGATTGTATAGTCGTTAAACTTTAACTGTTCTAAAACTTTTTTAGAGTATTTTATCGGCTTTGCGGATAAGGCTTCTAATCCTGAATCTCGAAATTCAAATTTTGCTTCATAATATTCTTTTCTTGGAATTTCTGGCGCGATGAGTTCTAAATCTTTAACGTCGTTTAAAGTATAAGAAGTATAGAATTTGTTATTTAAGAACTCTAACCAATTCTTTGGATAATTGCATATTACTCCATCTAAATCGAATACTGCAATTTTTTCTTTTTTAGATAAAGAGGCTAAAATTTCTTCTTGACGGAATTTTTGAATATTTACCAGTGATTTTCTTTTGAATTCTTCTACAAATTTTTCAGGAGAAATATTCCAAATTAAGGCAATGTTTATTATGAATTTAGTCATATCTACTAATTCTTCACATATTACATTTTCTCTGGGATTTTGATTTTTGAATTTTTTGTGAATTTTCCATTCTCCAGTTCCTTGAAGCAATTCGTCGATTTCTGATATTAAATGGAGAAGTTGCTCTTTTGTCATGTTTGTTTTATATGTTACGTTTTCATTTTTAAAGTCTATTATTGGCTTGTTAAACTCTTTTTGGATATTCCAAAATTCTTTAATTATTCGCATTTATTTCACGTATCCTTCTTAGTGTATCATGAACTCTTAAGTGTCTCCATTCTGCATATCTTCCTAGCATTTTAATATTATTTGGAAATGAAATAGAATCTTTTTTTAATTCTTTGAAATGTCCATATTTAGAGTAGTAAACATTCAAAAACATAAAATATTTTAAATTGATATGTTTTCTTAGTTGAGTTGGCTTTATAATAAATGGAAATTCGAAAACAAATTTTGAATTATTAGTTTTAGTAATTCTGTAGAATTTAATGTTTTTTTCTGGAAAATAAATGTATGAATAACCATCGAACCTTAAATCTAAGTTATCATTCATACATTTTAGGTATAAATAAGTTATTGGCAGATATTCAAAATTTATAGAAGTTTTAATTTTTGAGATTTTAATAAAATCTGGTAAAGGAATAGTAGTAATTAAAACATCATACTTATACGTATTTTTTTCGCCTTTGAGAAGTTGTTTTTTCAAATTTATTTTTTTAATGTTGTCTATTATTATATTATTTGAAGAATTTTCAGAAATTTTAGATTTCAACGTTGAAATCAACAAATCAAAATTTACATCTAATGCCGAAAAGACGTTATTTCCATTAGACATTGTAGATTCTGGAACATTGTAAGAATCCAAGCTGATTCCTCTAGTTTTCTCGTAATATTTCACTATTAGGTTTTTAGGAATAATATCATGAACTCTATTGTTATAGTAATAGCCAATTTTTACTGTTTTTTCTTTTACTGGTAAGTTTAAATCTTCTAGTAAGTCTAATGTTTCTTTTGTCTTTTTTAGAAACCTTGGTCCTAAAGGAAAATTCGCTCTTGAATTTTCTCCTCCAATTTCGTCTCCTATTAGAATTGAATCTTTAATATAAAATTTGGCTAATAATCCAGTAAGTCCAGCGCCTAAAATTACTGTAGTCACTATCTATTCCTCACCAAATCTTTTAGAATTTCAATCGATTCATCAACTGTAAATTTTCCAGAATCTATCCTGCAAATATCGTAAAAGCTGAAACTTAATAACCATTTTTCGTATAAATCTAATACTTTAGGCAATTTGTTTATAGGAAAATTGTCGTTTTTCCCCTTTATTCGTTTTGCTAAAGTATCCACATCTGCAAATAAATAGATTATTTTACAATTTTCTGCTGGAAAATCTTCATAGGGATTTAAATAAGACAAATTAGATTTTCTTTTGTAAAAATCATTGTAAACTAAATACGTTACAAAGAATCTCTCTACAATCATAGAATTTTTATTCCAATCAAAAGATTTTAACGCGAAATACTTCACTTTTTCTTCCAAACTCATAAACTCTGGCTTTTTGATATATTTATAGAAGTCTGGAATGTGCTGGAATAACGGAATTTTAGATTCTTCAGAAAATCTTTTTGCTAATGTAGATTTTCCTGAACCGTCGACTCCTTCAAAAATAAACAAAGTCATAGGTTAAATCTCCGTTTTGTTTTCTTTTTGTCTTTTGAGCTCTCTTTGATACATCATATACAATATTATTGCTCCTACATGAGTGCAAAGTTTTTGTTTTCGATGAATTCCCCAAGATTTGTTACTAGTAAAATAGCACGGACACAAAAATTCTTCTTCTCCATGAATATTTACTCCAGTAAAAGTTACAGTATACTGTTTTTTAGAATCTCCGAATTCTGGAAATCCTTTAACTTTAAATTTGTTTTTGCTTACTTGCTCTACTGTCCGAAATCGTTCAAGACAATGGTTAAACCATGTATTTCCTTTAAATCTGAAACGTTCAGAAAACATTGATGCTACTTTATTGAAAATTTTTGAATCTATAGAATTATCTAAACTTGTTTGGAAATCAGGCATTTTTCATCATTACCTCAATTTTTTCGTCGAATAGTCCAATTTTTAAGTATTTTTTATCTATATTTGTTAGATGATTTAACAATAATTTATAAATGTAAATTTGATTATAAACTTTACTATATTCTTCTTTAGATTTCAATATTTCGTCAAGGTTTGGTTTGTAATCAAAAATTATAAGTTCGTCCTCTTTTTCTTCGTTTAAAGTTATCAAATCAATATGTCCAGTAATATTTTTGCTATTATTAATTTCTTTTATTATTCTCCATACTGGAACTTCAATTGCAATTGCAAATGGATATTTTGTAAGAATATTAGTTAACACTGCGTAATGTCTATTTACTCTTTCTTGTTGAATCAATTCTAAGCCTTCTTTTACAAATTTTGAAAATCTAGAAGTATTAATGTAATAATCATCTTTAGGTTTATAAAGTTCCAAACCTGAACATCTAAAAGATTTTTCTTCACAGAACAAATAATTAGGAACATTTTTGTAATAAACATAATTTATTAGGAAGTTTTTAAGTTTACCTAAATTTTCTGAATTATCATTTTTATGTAATAAATATTCCAAATTCTCAAAATTTATTTTGCAAGAAATCCAAAGACCAAAATGGTTAAATTTTCTAATAACTATTGGTTTTTTAAGGCTAAAACTTAAAACGCTCATTGGATTTTTCCTCTTTTAAACTTTGAAGATTTAATACGAAATTTTTCAATTCACTCTTTTTTATGTCAAACCCTATTGCTGTAGAGTGATGAAAAACTCCGATGTCTTTTTTAAGAATAGTATTTAAAAAGTTTACTAAGTCTATTCCATAATCACATCTTGCACTTGCTTCTAATATTTCGCCTGGAGAATCTAAATTTACAACTATAAAAATTTTAACGTTATCTAACGATAATTTGTCTTTTTTTCCAAATATTTGAGAACAAATTCTACTGTGGATTTTTAAAGGAGGAAATTTTTCAGAAATCTTAGTTTTTATACACCACAAGAATACATCGTTTATTATTCTTGGATTTGGAGATTTTCTTATTATACTATTCATTGCAGTGCTAGTTAAAGAATTGTCAACAGCATAAATTATTTCTCTCCAAGCATCTAACTCGTTTGTAGAAGAGAGTAAAATGTCTTCTAAATCATATTTTAACATAAAATCTAAACTTTTGTAAGGATTTCTTATGTATCGTCCAGTGTTAAAAAATTTGCAAAGCCACCAAATTATTGGAATTGATTTCTTCATTTGCTTAAAAGTTCCATGAGTTCCAGATGGATAAATCATTTTTTCTTTGTAAAGAAATGAATATTTTTTCCATACGTCAAAAGAAATTAAATGAGGAACACCATCTGCTGTCGCGCCTAAAATATGAAGCCAAAAGAATTCTTTTGGAATTTCTTTTTTATATTTTTGAAATACTCCAAGACTTGTGCAAGAAGGAATCCAATTCCAATTTTTACATTTTGCAACTTTGTTCTCTATCGCGTTCTTTACGTCGAAGTAACTCCCATGATGGTCAATTATTGTTCCAGGAAACTCTAAATTATATGAATCGAGCATTAATTCTGTTTTTTCTGTAAATTCTCCAAATTTTTCTTGGAATTTCAAATTCTTCTCAGTATAATTTCCAGAAATTATTAACTGTGCAGCAGATGATTGTCCATCTACATCATCGTGCGTTGATATTTCCATGTTTTTCCATCCTTAATACATTGGATTTTCGTTGTAATCTAACCATTCAGCATTTATTTTATTTTCTTCTGAATTTATTGACAACAAGTAAGCTTCTGGAATTATTTTGTTAAATAAACAATAAATTAGCAATGCTGTTTCATGTTCGCAGAGTTTATTAACATTATTTTGACATGAACATATAGAACTTTTTATGTATTTTAAATCAATAATTGATACGTTATTATCTTCTTTTTTCTCTGAAAAATTGACTTCTATTATATCTCCTATAATACACTCAGAAATATTCATATATGTTTTGACTGAATCTTTTTTTACATTTTTAACTAAGTTTAACCTATACAATTCAAATCCTTTAATAAAAGTAGAAAAATCTGTTAATCTATTAAAATATTTTCTATAAATATCATAAAAAGGAAAAATTCTTATTAATTCTAAATCCAGCATTACATTTTCACCTGAACATATTTTGTTTTTTGAATTTCAAATTCTTCTTCAGACATTAAAAATTCTCGAACGCTTTTTGAAATAAACTCTTTAGAATATAAAGGTTTCTTGTTCCAATCGCAAAACGTATTGTAAATTTTGTTTATAATTTTATTGTAGTCGCTTTCAAACCATCTGTAGATGCTAAACAGAAAAGGAATTCTCCAACCCATTGCACTCGGCTGACGCTTCATTGTGCAAACGAGACCATCCATAAAGGCTAAGTCGCAATAATCAATATAATCTCGTTTGTTTAAAACTGGAATCGCTTGAATTATCCTAGTAGCATCTCTGGCAGCTCGTTTTCCTTTCTTTTCTCCTCTTATAATTTTACAATACTCTGCGAATTTATCTAATTCTATTGCGATTTCTTCTCCCCATTCTTTAACTTTTATTGGATAATTCGGATTTAAATGATGTAGTTTATCTAAAACAACATCTGAAATGTCTACTTCTGGAAGATATTTCCTATTAATTCCTTGAATTACAAGTTTATCTTCTATTTCGTGGGAACGCCAAGTGCCCATCACTATTCTTTCTGTCCATCCTGACGCATTTAAAGCCTTGTTTTCAAAATCTTCTAAAGTGCAAATTCCAATAAATCCAATTTTAAGTCTTCGTTCTTTTGAACCAATAACATAAGAACCACTATATCCATCGCTAAATTGTGCATATCCTTCTTCAAACAAAGGATTCCAAAATGTAAAAGTTCTTTCTAAAACAGCAGCGCCTTGATGAAAAAGACGGTCTAAACCTTTAGAAATAAAAAATGAATTGTCAACCGGCGTGCATCCTGATTTATCGATAATTCCAAAAGTTTTACGCGCTGGGGGAATTACGCCTTTTGGAGTTGCAGAACCAAGTCTAGTCAAGTATAAGCCAAGATAATCTAGGCAAAATCCAGCAGCTGTTTTATAATCGAATATATCTCTAACAAAAGGAATTTTGGAAAATTGTTGAACAACTAAAGTTCCGCCTTCTCCTGTTTCTTTTCCAATCAATAAATTGAACTGTCGCGACTCAGATGTACACATGCTTGAAAGAGAAGTGGCTATAAATAAACCTAAGATTCCAGTTGTTGGAAATATTCTTTCAAACATTTCATAAAGTTCGGCAGAGACTGGACATTTTTTATATAACTCTTCTGGTAATAAAGGTTCGTTGTACAAAACGTTTGTTTTTTCAATTACACTTTCGTATGACAACTCTTTTTTAGCAAACTCTCTTTTGACTGTAATTATTGGCGTTGTAACTGATTCATTTTCGTTAGTCTCTGGTTTCTGTTGAGGAATTATAGATTCAGAATTTTTAGGCGGAAGAATTTTAATAGGCAATTTAATCATCCATACGTATACGATTTTTCTAAAAAGTAAATTTAAAATATAAAAAGGATTTTAATTTTTACATCTTTGTAATTTTAGACCGCTGAACAGCCTCTTCTCGCAGCGTGACAATCATTTCTTTGATTATATGTTCAGGTATTACGCTCCGAATAGCGTTTCGTTGCGCCTTCGAAACTACTTTGGGAATTGAAAAGTCGTCAATTTTTTCACTTCCGTCTCTCAACTTCATTTTCTTATTTTGCTGTGCAGCGCCGTAAATTTCCAGTTTATTGACGATGTCTTTGACTTTGCATAAAGCTATCCAATAATCTCCCATGTCTATAATTTTTAAGTCTTCAATTTTAATGTATCCTAACCTTCTAGCAGCTTCTTTAACGCCTGCCCACGAAAGTCCAGTTATCACTTGTCCTCCAGAAGTAAATTGATATACGTATTCAGTCAAAAATCTGCCAAGAATTTCAGCCTTTATTTGATCTTCGTCTCTTTTTTCGAATTCTTCAAATTCTTCTTCTGTTTCAGGCGGTCGTTCTTTTTCTTTTGCTATTAATATTTCTCCAGTTTTTTCAATTATGTTTTTTTCGGTAGGTTCTTGAGTTATCTGAATTTCTCCAGGCTTGCCTTCTTCAGTTTTGACTTCGCTAACGGCATTTATAGGAACTCTAAAGTACGATTCTTTTCCTGCGCCTGAAGAAACGAATTCCCCGTTAACTGCTCTGATGCAAGAGGCGAGTTTTGAAAAGTTTTCTGGACCTAAGAATTTTTTAAGTTTTATAATAAAATAATCATTTGTTTTAGTAACATCTAAAAGATTCACTAGATTTTCTGGAATTATTTTCATTAAGTTATCTATAGATGGCGTTGACGAAGAAATAGAAGTCTTTGATTCATCGTTTAAAATATTTATATTTGTTTCTGAAATTTCACGTGGTTGTGGTATTTCTTCTTCAGATTTTTTAGGTTGAATTCCTGGTTTATAAATTTTTATTGGAATAGTCTCACCTCCTTTATTCTTCAACTATTAAGTTATAAACGTTTATAGCTAAATTGTCTTGTACTTGTTCTTGATATGTTGAAGTAAGATGCTGAATATAACCAAAGCATCGAACAATTTTATTATAGTAATTTTCGTCTAAATAAAATCTAGATGCTTCAACCCAAGCAGTGACTCTGTTGGGATGAACTTCAGAATCGCCAATATGTACTGCTAATCTAGCTTCTGATGCTGTGCGATAAATAGCGTCGATAGTTCCAAGTATTATTTCTTCTATTGGCATTTGATATTGTTTAGTAATTTCCAAAATTTTTGATAGAGAATGTTCAGGTTCGATCGGAGACAACACGTCTTCTGCCTTTGGAATTTTTGAATAAATTTCATCAGTTTCTGGTATTTTAATTATACTGTCAATTCTCGGTTCTTCAGAAATTTTTCTTTTTATTACTTGACCTTCTACGTACTCTATATAATCGCTGAAAAACATTGAAATTGCTCTGTTAGAAAGTCCTATAAGTCTACCTTCAGTAAACGGTAGTTTCAAATTGCTTACAAGTTTGACACAGGTATTTATCGGAAATATGTTGTCTGCGCTGGTAAAGAACTTGAACATTCTAAGATTTTCGTCGATTAAAACCATTCTTCTTATTGGTTCGCCGCCTATACGCTTCCAGTCTTTGTATATTAATAATCCGCATGGAACTCTTAAACGTTTTGATTCGTTATAATAAAATTCTACTAATTCATTGACGTCTTTGGAAAATTTCTGCGCCACAACGTTTAACATTTGTTTTTCTTTTTGAGTAAGTTTATTTAGTATATTTTCAATCAAAGAGCTTTTAGATATTGACACTGGCGCTGGTTGCATTACAAATTGTGGTTTCTCCAGTTCTTTTTTAGTTATTTCTTTCTTTTCTTCTTCAGGACCTTCAAGTATTTCAGCCAATGTTGTAGGAATTTTTGTTTCGCCAGAAACATTTTTAGTTTCATTTATAAATTTGTTTAGTTCCTCTGCAAAATTGTAAACGATTCCAGTCTGTATCCATTGAAGTTTTTCAGAAATTACGTTTCCGATTTTTTGGCATTTTTCTAGGTTTTCTGGAAACTCTATCGGCTTTGTAGATTTTCCATCTTTTTCAAATATCAGTTTGTTGTCGTCTGAAATTTTTATTTTTATTCCAAATATTGTTTTTTCTTTCATGTTAGTTTCGCCTCAGTTTTTATTTTTTCTAATAAACGTCCAAATTCTCTACCTAAACGATTAACAAGTCCAATAATTTCAGATATTTGAAATAATATATGAGAATTTCGGTATATTGGTTCGCTTCGAGATAAATCTACTAATCGTAAAATAATTTCATTTTCAAACTCTCTAAAAAGTTTACAACTATTTATTAAATTTTGATTTACAGGTAACTTTGAATAATAGCAAAATTCTATAGGATTAGACACATCGTATCTGCCAATTACAATTATTTTTCGATTTCTTAATTTTTTGAAAATTATTTTGTGTCTTTTCCTTAATTTGTCAGTGACAATTGGAATATTAAAAATTAATTCTTTATCTAAATCAATTGCTGGATGTTCAATTTGCATTAATAATTGTTTATCAGAATCTGTTATCATTCTTCAGAACTCCAATATTTTTGTTCTTCAGGCGACAACAAATTTTTAGCTGCTAAATACTTTAAAATTAATTTTCTAATAAGTGAAGACCTATCAGTTCTTTCAAGTTCTGTAATTTTGTCAATTTTCTCTAATAAATCTTTTGGTATAGAAAGAGAAATTATCACTGATTCTTCATTTTTCACCAATTTTTATACATTCCTTCAATTTTATTTTTATTTATTTCGATAGAATTATTTTATAATAACTTATATATAAATCTTATTATCCGTCTTTTGCAACGTCTTTTTCAAAAAGGAATTATTTAAACGTTTCTTTACTGCGTAGTTTACGGTTAATTTTTATGGACTTTTAACATTAACTGACCTTATAGAAAGGTTTAAATATTTCCATGACCTATTTAATATAAGTGAATAGAAATGAATACATGTAACTTTAATTTATATTCATATCGTAAAACATTATACGTTATTGCAGGAATACATTCAAAAACGAAAAGTAAAAATATACACGAAAGGAGGCAAAATTAAAATGCCAAGGTCGTCTCAAAAAGAAATATTTACACGAATCTTAAATTCTATTCCAGTAGATGGTAATTTTCATACAGCTGGAGAAATTGCTAAATTGTCAAGGCTAAATTATATCACAGCCAGAAGATATTTAGAGTTTTTGAAAATATTTTGCGAAAGTGAAAAGAATTTTAAATTCGTCACTGGAAAAATATTTGCTGTAGCTGCGGAAATTAAAAGAAAGCACTTGATATTAAAAGACATTGAAAAGGCTTTGAGCGAAGAGTCAAATGAGAGTGAGTAGAAATGGAAGAAAAATTTAAAGGTCTTTCGCCAGCAGAATTCTTCCTTAGGTTTAAAGAAACTGCAGGACTTTCAAATCCTGCCAAAATCGTTTATATAACAATTAGAGAACTTGTTGAAAACTCATTAGATTCTTGCGAAAAATACAGAATACTTCCAGTTATAAAATTAGAAATTACAGAATTCCCAGACAATATAATAAAAATTTCCTGTTCAGACAACGGCGCAGGTGTTCCAGATAAAGAAATTCCAAAAAGTTTCGGACAGCTTTTTTACAGTTCAAAATATACGATGTGTCAGCATCGAGGATTATTTGGAATGGGCGGAAAACTTGTAATGCTTTATGGACAAGTAGAAACTGGAAAACCAACAACCATAATTTCTATGCCGTTAAAAGACACTAAAACTTACGGATACAACATAAAAATTGATGTAAAAACAAACAGTCCAATTGTTCTTAAAAAGATAGAATCTCCGAAATCTACTAATAATCATGGATTAAAAATTATAACTTACACTAAAGGAAATTTAACAGAAGGTTTAAAACTAATTCAAAAATATTTAGAAGAAACATCTATAATAAATCCTTATGCTAACATTTCTTTGAAAGTGAACAGTTTAATAAAAAAGAAAAATGATGTAAATTTGTTCTTTAACAATTACACAAATAAAATGCCTGAACCGCCAAAAGAGACCAAACCTCATCCTCAGACAATCACTTTTGCAGACTTTTCAGAACTCGTCAAAAACAGCAAAGAAACAACAATTTTGGAATTTTTGAAAAATAATTTTCAAACAGTAGGAGAAAACGAAGCAGTTAGATTTTTAAAGTATTGCAGGTTAAGTAAGAATTTAGAAATAAAAAAACTGGCAGATACAGAACTTTTTTCGCTGTATAATTCATTAATTAAATTTAACTTTAAATCTGCATCGTCTAAAAGTTTAGGTTTAATAACAGAAGAAATATTCAAGCAAACAATTATTAAAAAATATTCGCCAACATTTATTGCTTATTCTAAACGTTCAGGCTCTTACGAAGGATTTCCTTTTGCAGTAGAAACTGTGGCTATATATAGAGAAAAACCATTTATTATAAACGACGATGAAAAATCAGTTTTAGAAGTTTCAATTCACAGATATGCTAACAGAATGCCTCTTATAACAGATTCGCATGATTTGATATATCACGTAATAAATAACACAAATTATAGTAAATATAATTTGGAAATTAACAAGATTAAATTCTTTGTTCATATTTGCAGTACAAAAATTCCTTTTAAATCTCAAGGAAAAGAAAGCATTGCAGACGTAGAAGAAATTTCAGACAAACTGCGATTATGCGTATTAGATTGTACAAGAAAATTGAGTGCTAATGTTAAAAAGACAAAAATTATTGCTGCTAAAAAATCTAAATACGAATTTATGGTTAAATTTTTAACAAAAATTTCAGACATTGTTTCTAAAAGTTTGAATAAACCAAAAATTCCAGTCGAAGAAATAATTAAAAAAGAAGTGAGTTTAAATGAAATTGCCAAAAAGTCTACTTGAAGAAATATACTCTCAATTGGAAAAAAGACAATTTCCAAAAGTTTCCCTTAAAAAACATTCAATAGACAACATCGTCAAAGTAAAAAACGGATACATTTTAGGTGACAAAAAAATAATAAAGGATTCTTCAAACGTAGCTCACATTAGAAGCCTTACTCAACTTACATGGATTGCCAGTGTAGCTCAAAAATTAATAGAAGAAGATAAAACTTGTACGCTAAGAGACCTCTATTACATGATTATTCCAGAAGAAATTTTGCCTAAAAAAATAGTAGAAGAAAACAAAGGACAAGCAGAAACTAACAAATCTGTAATGGAACTTGAAACTTACTTGGAAACTCCAAGAGAAGAATTCAACATTTTTCCAGAAGAAAGAAGCGACATTTTTGGAGACTTAACAATTGAATATACTTCTCCAATAGAATATAAAGGAATCCAAGTAAACTTAACACAGAATCCAGATGGAACTGTTATTGGTCCAAGATTAGCCAAAAGCAAACTAATAAAAACTTCCGCTGATAAAATTTTAGTTATTGAAAAAGGAGCAATATTTACAAGATGTCTAGAAGAAAAAACTTGGAAACACTTTAACGCAATATTAATTCACACAGCGGGACAACCGCCAAGAGCCACTAGAATATTTATTAGAAGGTTGCATGAAGAATTTAATATTCCAGTTTATATTTTAACAGATGGAGACCCATGGGGATTAGCTATTGCAGTAACAATAAAATATGGCTCAATTTCTTCAGCGCATATTGAAAATATGGCTACAGTGAATGCTAAATGGCTTGGAGTTTGGGCAAGCGATATTATAAAATATGATTTGCCGTCTATAAAATTTGACGACAAAGACGTTTCCAGATTAAATTCTTTAGAAAAAGACCCAAGATGCAAAGAAGATTCCTTATTTTCGAAAGAAATTATGGAGTTTAAGAAAATAAATAAGAAGTGTGAGATAGAGGCTGGAAGTAAATATTCTCTGGAGTGGATTGTTACAGAATACTTAAAAGAAAAATTAGAAAATTTACATTGAAAAATATCTTTTTATCCTAATATCCCTATTGGGTCGTCCATCCAAATTCCCGAATCAATAAGCCATCTTATCGCCTGTTTGACATCTTTTATTCTATCAGGTACTTGCTGAACGTCGAGTATAGTATCTGGACTTTCAGTTTCGTATACCGTGACTTTTGCAGCATGTTTCGTTGAAGCCTTTACCAATAAAGCATCTGCAGCGCCTATCCACTCGGCTACTACTAGCCAATTTTTCATTTTAGATTTTTTGTGTTGTTTTCTCTTTGTCATGTATTTTTCACCTCCTGTTTATTCTATTCTTAGCCACTCTTTAATAAAATTATAAGTTTTAGGATAATATTTTCGCAACTCCTCTCGCGCGCTTGGACCATCAAAATACATTGCTAATGCTTCAGCGAAACCTTCATCATAATCTTTTTTTTTTTTTTTTTTTTTTTTTTTTTTTTTTTTTTTTTTTTTTTTTTTTTTTTTTTTTTTTTTTTTTTTTTT
>Ga0207433_10003495_pt1 | contig 30186 bp, 32 predicted proteins | sample YelNatPaOPGAMG01_FD_187559 | JGI IMG/M metagenome (GOLD analysis project Ga0207433, IMG submission 187559) | Hot spring thermophilic microbial communities from Obsidian Pool, Yellowstone National Park, USA - OP-RAMG-01 (SPAdes) (version 3) | ecosystem: Environmental > Aquatic > Thermal springs... | reverse complement strand
TCCTGTGACCTTGGTCAGACTCCGGACGACAGCCAGAAAACGGTTGTCTTCCCCGACCCTCGACAGCAGGGAATCGCGATTGCCCAGAAAATCCTGAAAAGATTCGTCCACCAGGAGTCCGGCCCCCCACCGGGCCAGACGTTCCGACAGCTCCTCCATCTCCTTAGCGCTAAAGTTCTGGCCCGTCGGATTGACCGGATTCACAACCACCACCCAGTCGCCGGCTTCGACCGGCAAACGTGAAAAGATGTCCACTCCCCACTGGGAGGAGGTTAACGGAGCTTTCCCTGAAAACGGCAACGGGACGGTTCCGGCGACGGAAAGACATGGAACGCCATACAGGCGGGCGGCGCGGGGATACTCCGAAAAAACCGGTTCGAAGAGGATCAGTCTGCGGGGTCGCACAACCTCCATCCAGCGATAAATCAGGGTGGTCGCCCCTGGCCCGGGGACGAGACAGTCGGAAGGAATATGGAGACAACCGGAGATCCCCCTGGCCAGCTCCCTTGTCCAGGGGTCCGGATAAGAAGTCCACCGTTCACCGGCCAGCCTGATCGTGGCATCCAGGGAAAAGGGGGGGCCGAAAGGGTTGACGGTCGTACTCGCATCCAGGATTTCGTTTCTGGAACGTTCCGACCGGGGCAGGTCTCCTCCATGATCCCAGGTGCCGTCTTCGGGGCTTCTGCGCATTCCTACACCGCTCCCCCCCACACCCTCCAGGAATAGAGGAGAGCGGTGGCGCATCCTGTCATTGCGAAGATGGACCAACGGAATTTTCGAAAGATCGACAGGGCCCCGGACAAGTCCTCTATCGTCAGGGACTCTCGCCCGAATCCGATCCAGGGTTTTTCAATCCAACGGTTTCCATAGGAAGCCCCTCCTCCCAGCCGAATTCCCAGAAGGGCGGCAAAGGCACTCATGGTATGGGCGCTGTTGGGGCTGGGATGGTTCAGACGGTTGGACATGGCTTCCCTGAACAGGGCTTTGAACGTTGAATCTCTTTTTTTTGAAGCGGAAAACCCAAACAGAAGGAGCAGAAGCAAAAGAGACAAACGGGCCGGCAAAAAAGCCAGGAGATCATCCAGCCGCGCACTGGCCCACCCCAGATCACGGTAAGGCGGCGTCTTGTATCCAACCTGCGAATCCAGGGTACTGACCGCCTTGTAGGCCATCAAAAGCGGAACCCCTCCCAGCGCAAAATAAAAAAGGGGCGCCATGAGGGCGTCGTTGGCATTTTCCGACAGGGATTCGATCGCCCCCCGGATGACGGCGGAACGTTCCAGCGTCTCCGTGTCCCGACTGACAATTCGGGAGAGAGATTGACGCGCACCTTCCAGATCATCATTTTCAAGAGAAACAAGAACTGCAGCGACATGCGTTTCAAGGCTTTTGCCCGCGAGAAGCTGATATCCCCAGAACACGGTCAGAAGGCCGGAAATCCAGGCCAGCCCGGCCCGGTCCAGAAAAACAAGAATCAGGGCGGTTGCGCAGGAAAAGGGCAGCACGACCCCCAGCACAAGCAGGACCCCCATCCACTTCAGTATCAGAGGGTGTCTGATTGACCGGAGGAACAGGCGTTCGAGCGTCCGCCCCGTCTGTCCCATGGCGACGACGGGGTGGAACCGGTAAAAGTGTCCGCCCCAGAACGTATCTCCCAGGACAGACAAGAACAGGAGCAGGCTGAAAGGGGGAGAAAAACGGCCCATCAACAGTTCAGGAGCGGAAAAGCGGCGTGAACCCGTTCGCCAAGACGATCCAGCGCAGATTCAAGATTTTCCCTGTATGGGGTCGAAGCCACGTTTTCACGCAAAGCAAATTGTTCCAAAAATTGGCTCCGGAAGCGATCATCCTCAAAAAGTCCGTGAACGGGCCCTCCCCAGATCCGCCCGTCAGCCGAGGAAAGGCCGTCCGAACCCAATAACGCCCCGGAATCCGGCTCATAGAGGTCAAAAATTTCGTTCGAGCCATGGGATACCGTCCTCCCATGGCGGATTTCGTATCCCCGGATGGCGGATATCCCTCCGTCGGAGTGGGAAAACGGGGAAAAACGCATCCGTGCAACAACACTGCGCGCGATCTTGTCGTTTTCGAAGCGGACAGAAAACGGGAGAAGCCCAAGCCCGCGGACCCATCCACGGGAAGACTCGATTTTTTCGGGATCCAGGATATCGGCGCCCATCATCTGGTACCCTCCGCAAATGCCGACGACCTTTCCGCCTTCTTCGACATAGCGGGAAAACCAGCCAAAAAGTGGAGACTGCCGGAACGCTTCCAGGTCGCCGCACGTCTGGCGCGTTCCGGGCAAAAAAACGCAATCAACCTTTCCCGTCGGCACCTTGTCGATCGGAACAAAATCCACCCTCACCCCCTCTTCGCCCGTCAACGGATCGAAGTCGGAGCGGTTGGACAGGTGCGGCCACTCCACGACCAGGATCCGAAGGGTGTCGTCGTCCTGGAGCGGTTTTTTGCGGACCCGGTAAGAATCCTCGTCCGGCAACGGAAGATCTCCCAGATGATCGAGAACGCCCAGGACGGGAATGCCTGTCAATGTTTCGAGCGTGCGGAAACCGGGCAGGAGAAGTGTCGGATCACCGCGAAACTTGTTGACCCCCATCCAGCGAATGACCTTCCGGTCTTCCGGCGGAAGAAGGCTCCATGTTCCATAAAGGGAAGCGAAAACCCCCCCCTGCTCGATGTCTCCGAGAAGAAGGGCGTCAGCTTCGGCCCACCTTGCCATCCGCGTATTGACCAGATCTTCTTCAAGAAGGTTGATTTCCGCCGGGGAACCGGCACCTTCCAGAATGATCACATCGAATTGCCGGGCATATTCATGAAAAATCTCGACCAGCTTTGGAGCCAGTCCTTTCTTGAGCTCCCGGTAACCCTGTATGTCATAGACCCCCAGCGGGCGCCCCATAAAAACAACCTGGGACTTCTTGTTTCCCAAGGGTTTAAGCAAAATAGGGTTCATCCGGACATCTGGTTCAAGGCCTGCCGCCTGGGCCTGGAGAAACTGGGCCCGGCCAATTTCCCCCCCTCCCTTTGCTATGGCGGCGTTGTTGGACATGTTCTGGGCCTTGAACGGAGCGACGGAAAAACCCCTGTTGCGGGCGTACCTGCACAGTCCTGCCACAACCAGCGATTTTCCCACACCGGATCCGGTTCCGAGCACCATCAGCCTTCGTTGCCCAGTTTTCACTCCCAACGAATCCCCTTTTCCTTCATCCGGCAGGCAGGCGCCCGTCCCTGCCCCCCCAATAGAATCGCACCGGTTTCACCCATTTTTATAACACCGGCTTCCGCTTCATTTGACCCCGGATCTTTCCGGGAACGGGGGGAGGGAAAAATCTTTCCCGACAACATCTTCCGGATCTCTTCCGCCGATTGGTTCCCCCAATCCAGCAGGATGAAACCGGTCACAGTCTGGCCCGTCCGGGGATCCAGCTTCTTTTTCAGAATCCCGGTGAAACCGGGATCCGCCACAACAAAAATACGGTCGTAGAGCCTTCTGCGCCGGGACTTTTCCGGAAACCCGGATAGCTTTTTGCAAAAGTCACCTCCTCATGCATCACCTGTCCCCCCGGGTGTCCCCCGGCATGAGACACCTTGTCGCCACCCCGGTGGAATGATCGACCGGCCCGGTCGGACACCATTTCCTGCTCCAGCAATCTCCCGGCCGGATGCGCAAAGACATGTTCCATGGACCAGGAATCCTTTTCTCCGGGCAAATAGGAAAAGACACGCGCTCCGACTTTCCCTGCCACCAGAACCCATGTCGATTTCATATCACCCTCCCCACAACAGATCATCCCGTTTCTTCAAGCTTGAGTATATACCTGAAACCAGCAACCTGGTCGATCTCCGGAACAAGATCGATCTGTTCGGAAAAGTCTATCCGTTTTGGCGGGGATTGTTGAGCGGAGATCCCCGTCCCCTTCGATCCGTCTTCCTTGCAGGCACCGGTGGAAATCCGTCCATTCGAACCGGGTCTCTCCAGGTCTGACGATCCCTGCCAGAAAATCCCGGTAAAAAACCTTGACGGCCTCCTTGGCCATGAAAAGGGGATAGTCTTTCGGTTTCCAGGGAACATCGTTCCAGTGGGACCAGGAAGCAAACGGGAAGTTGCAGTTCCTGCACCGGAAACCGTCAATTCCACTTTGGGGAAGGCTGAAACTTGACACAAATCAAAACATGAAATAGAGTAGACGATAATAATATATTTAAAATACACTAAATAAAAATTCAAATTGGACGGAGGATCTGGCTTGACTTTTTTTAAAGATGTATTTTAAATAAACCTTAATAGCGTTCTCTAAGGTAGAGTGAGCAATAAGGATCCTGTTCATCGCCTGTTCAGCCCGTTTCCAGAAAAAGGAGAAAGAAATGGCCGTTAAACTGGTACTTTCCCAAATCAGCAGGGTTCTTGTTGCGGTTGCCCTTCTGGGGACATTGTCTTTGATGATGGCAGGTCAGGGGTTCGCAGCGACCCGGGAATTCAAGCTGACAATCGATGAGGTGAGGATTCATGTCGCACCCGGCCTGGATTTCAACGTCTTTGCCTTTGACGGCCAGGTTCCGGGTCCCCTGATCCACGTCAAAGAAGGGGACCATGTGATCGTCCATGTGACAAACAACACATCCCTCCCCCACACGATTCACTGGCACGGGATCAACCAGACACATGACAACTGGAAAATGGACGGGGTTCCCATGATTACCCAAGAGCCCATCCAGCCAGGGGATACCTTTACTTACAAATGGGTAGCCGAAAGAAGCGGAACGCTCTGGTATCACTGCCATGTCAATGTCAACGAACACGTGGCCTTAAGGGGCATGTGGGGACCAATTATCATCGATCCAAAACATCCCAGCAATCTTGAAAAAAAGGTCACGAAAGACTTCATCCTGATGTACAGCTCCTGGCAATCGCCCTATTCCACGCACTATGGCCAGGGAGGTGGACCCCGGGACGAAGCAGACTATTGGTCCATCAATGCAAAGTCATTTCCCATAGACATGCCGATTCGTGTTAAGAAAGGGGACATCATCAGGCTCCATTTTATCGGAGCAGGCGACGCCTTCCATGAAATTCACCTTCATGGGCATGACATGCTTGTGGTGAGAAAAGACGGTTATCCCCTCCCCCACCCCTACTTTGTCGACACGATCCTGGTCGGGCCGGGAGAACGTTACGACATCATTGTCCGGATGAACAACCCCGGTCGATTTGTCATGCATGACCACATCGACAAGCACATGACCAATGGGGGGAAAGAGATGGGAGGAGCGATGACGGTCATCGAGTACGACGGAATTCCCAAGGAAAACTGGTACGTCTGGAAAGACAAGAGCAAAACCTATGATCCGGACTTCTTTTACACCCAATCGATGAAAAAAGGATACGGCATGTTCACGAATCCAAAATTCAAGGGAACGCCTGTCGAGTAACGATCCACATGACAATCGGTCGGACCATGGAAAGGGAAACCCATGAATCATAAAAAAACATATTTGAAAAAAATCAGCGGAGCGATTGCCGGGGTGGGCATCCTGGCCATCGCCACCATCTCTCCGGCACACGCAGACAACGTATCGGCAGGAATGGGGATTTTACAAAACAGATGCGCTTCATGCCACAACCTGACCGGCCCTCCTCCCAAAACGCTAAAAGCCCTGTGGGCCCGAAAGGCGCCGGACCTTTTTTATGCCGGCAACAAGTTTCAAAAATCCTGGCTGATTTCCTGGCTCCAGAAGCCCGTACGCATCCGCCCTGCAGGTGAATTCTATGCAGAACACATCAAACCAGGGCCGGTTCACGATGAAGTCGATGAATCCACCCTGAAACCTCACATGGCGCTGTCAAAAGCAGATGCCGTCCAGGTTGCCGCGGCTCTGATGACACTCAAGGGTCACAGCGACCTGATCACCAAGGAGCATATGTCCCCTGGAACCATTTCGAAAACAATGGGGAAGATGGTTTTTGACAAGTTCCTGGGCTGTATCGCCTGCCACAGAATCTCCCCGAACTACGGAGGGTTATCCGGCCCCGAGCTTTATACAGCGGGGTCCAGACTCCAGCCGGCGTTCATGGCGAGTTATATCCGGAGTCCACAGGCATGGGATCCGAAGATCTGGATGCCCAACAAACATGTCAATGACGCACGAATCCAGCAACTTGTGCATTATCTGGAATCCATGAAGGGAGGAAATCCACAATGAAGCCCGCAAACATCCTGATCGTTCTGGTTACGGGAATGTGTCTGTCCATTATTCCCCTTGGAGCGGCCATGGCAGCTTCAGCCAAGGACAACTACCGCACTTACTGCGCCCAATGCCATGGACTGCAAGGGAACGGGCAAGGGATTAACGTCCGGGATATGTCCGTCCAGCCCCGCAATCACACAGACGTGGTCTATATGTCCTCCCGCTCAGACCAGGACCTCTTTACAGCTGACAAGAAAGGAGGCCTGGCGATCAACAAATCCGTTCTGATGCCACCCTGGGGAGACACTCTCAACGACCAGGAAATCCATGCGATGGTGCAGTATCTGAGAAAACTGTGCCGTTGCCAGGAAGGAAAACAGTAGGGATGCCCTGCTGCACAAAAAGGAGGTTTTTTGTCCGGGAGGGCCCGGTCGAAATTTCGAATGGGATCAAGGATTCACCATGGACACATTACCAAATGCCGGTGAATATCGGGAATCTTTCGCCATATCAACATGGCTGGATAAAGGCTTAAAGAAGGAGATTGTATGCTGAACATGAAAAAAATCCTGGGATCGATTTTGGGAGGACTCGCTGTTCTCAGCCTGTCCTGGGGTATGGCTGAAGCCAAGACCGTCAAGGTTGTCCTGACAGCGAAGGAGGTCAAGATTCCCATCGACAACAAGGGAACCCTTTATGCGGCATGGACGTTCAACGGTTCTATTCCGGGACCCGTTATCCGTGTCCGCCAGGGAGACACGATTGATTTTACCTTGATCAATCCGAAAACCAACCAGAACTCCCACGCAATGGACTTTCATGCCGCTCAGGTGGATGTCCTGAAAGAATTTGCACCCATCAAGCCTGGAACCAGTGAACACTGGAAATTCGTCGCAAAAGTGCCAGGAGTCTTCATGTATCATTGTGGTGCCAGTCCAATGGTCGAACATATCGCCCGCGGAATGTATGGCGCTATCATTGTCGACCCCAAAGGGGGATTCACCCGCCAATATCCTAAACCAGACAGAGAATACGTTCTCGTCCAGGGTCAACTTTTCAAAAACCCGGATGACTATCAGGGGATGCTTCAGCAAAAAGGCTGGATCAACTCGCTTATCAATGGAAAGGTTTTCCACTATGACCCCGTCCACGACCCCAACGCTACCCAAGCATTAGTAGCCAAGCCCGGAGAACGTGTTCGCATCTTCTTCGTAAACGCCAATACCTACGGAACCGTCGCGTTTCATCCGATTGCGGGAATTTGGGACCGGGTTTATGTCAATGGAAATCCCAGAAATGTTCTTTATGGCCTTCAGACTTATGGCGTTCCCGCTGCCATGGGTGACACATTCGACATCGTATCTCCAAGGGACAGGCCGACCAACAATGCGATCGTCGATCACAACATGCCGGCGGCGCTGCGTGGAGCCATCACGGTCCTGATGAACACCCCCGACGCCGATCCGTCTCTCGGCCGGGGAAAAAATATCCTGCTCAAATAACCTCCACTGACTGAACAGCCCTTTCGCGGGGAAGAGGGGTGCACACCCTCTTCCCCTTTCTTCACCACACCCTTACCCATCGATCGGTCTCCCGAGACAACTGATCCCGTCTTTCTGAGAAGAGCTTGCTTGGAACAGCCAAGATCATTATGCAGCAGGTAGAGAAAAAGAGTGATGATGGAAATTAGACAACATAAGTGATACCTACAATAACTCAAGAAAAATAACCGATACTCAGGAAGAAAGTTCCGTAAGAGGTGGGTAAGTCAGCCGCGTTCCCTCAACACGGGCCCAGGAGGTCAGTCGGTGATGCTGAAGTGTACCGGCCTTGAAAAGGTGATCGACAGCAATGCCCCGCAGGAGCAGGGCATCCGCAATCAGGGAACGATGGCACCGCCAGGGGAGGGTTTCTGCACACATGAGCGCAGGCCGGAACTTTTGTGATAATTCGACCAGTTCCTGAACGGACTGCTGGAATGCATCCGAAGACATATAGTCTGCAAAACCACGAAATCCCGCATTCCTCCAGCCCACGTTCGGAGAATCCTTCAGGGGTTGCCGGAATCCTCCTAAACCCGGAACATGCAAATATCTGATTCCCCTTTTCTTGAGTTCTTCCGGGAGAGCTTCTTTGTTGAATTGGGGGTTATGCCTTGAACGGGGAACAGAGCGGACATCCACCAAAAGCCGTATTTCATAGTCTTCCAGGATGGAGATGAAATCTTCAAGGCTTCGGGCTCCATGACCAAGGGTAAAGACCGTCTCGAGGTCTTTACTGGAGGAACCTCGCATCACGGTTCTGCCGGATGAAGGCCGGGAACGTCATCGAAAAAACCTCGCGAACGACGCGGGGGGAATGTCAGCATCCCTTCTTTTTTCATTGGACAAATGCCAAGCGAACATCGCCGTTCCAGAACATGTTCATGCCACTCTTCTCCAAAATGGACGATTGAATCCAAAGGGACCGTAGGAGCGGTGACTCCAAGGCAACAGATAGAAGCCTCTATCATATACTCTCCTAACACCTTCAGATAATCGAGATAATCTTCCTTTCCTTCTCCCTGGACAATCTTCACCATGATCTCGTATATGTCCTCCGTGCTATCCCGGCATGGGGTACATTGGCCGCAGGATTCATGATGGAAAAAAGGCGGCAACCCAATAAGCGAGATCGACCATGCAATTAGTATCGTCGAAAACATTGATTGAACCCGATCCGAACATGGCACCGGCTTCGTTCGACATGGGTAGCTTCATCCGGCAAACTGGGTCCTGGGAAATTAAAACCTTATTTTCTCCACGGAAAGAACCAACTTTGCCAAATTCATGTTTCATATAAGTTTTTTCAACCCCTCATCGAAATTTTCTTCCGTAGAAATCCCTTTTTTCCCATGGATTTGAGGTTCCGGTTCCCTCCCGCCCTGGGCGGCGCAGGGGGGTGGATACGATTGAACAAAATCAGTGGGTCTAGGATCAGTCCACAGACAGGACAGTGCCAACCTTGAAAAACGGGGGTATCCGAAAAGGGATCGGAAAAGCTCTCCTTGTACATCCACCCATTGCATTTGAAGCAAACCATATGCGCCCCCCTTTTCTCTTCCGGCCAATCCGCATCTCTCCAGCAGCTTGCTAGAAGTCTGCCCCAGGCAATGGAACACACTATCCCCGGCTTCATAGGGAACGAGAGCAATTCGAGTGCGGCAGATTTTCCTCGGAGCCCTATATAGAAAGGTCATTTACTTAAACAATCATTTTAAATACACTTGTAACATTGGCCTTGGTGTTGGAGAATGTGTCACAGGGTTTCTCCATCCAAGCAAAACTCTATTGTCACGAGCCATGGCCCCGCAGGAGGGAGATTTGGATCAGGATCCTGCTCTTTTTGCTCGCATTCAGGGGCCAATCGCCAAAATCCTCTCGGATGTCACGCCGGACGTCATCGTCAATCTTCAACGGAAAGGCGACGTCCTTTATTTTCAGGGAGACACTCCTTCATACCTCTATGTCGTCACCTTCGGATCCCTTTTAACCGTTATGGAAAGCCCTTCCGGAGATCCCATCGTCTGGGAAATCCTGGGCCCTTTCGATACGGTGGGATCGTTTGCCCTTCTCATGAAATTTCCTTATCCGGCAACATGCCGTGCGAACACCCCATCTAAAGTCCTCGGATTTTCAAGAGATCGTATTTGGAACAGGCTTGAGAATGATCAGCTTTTTCGGGAAACCCTGATGCATGAAATGGGCGACCGATTTCAGGTTTTTCTCTCCCGCCTTCTGTTTTCACAAAAAAGGGTGGAGGCGAGGATCTCCATGAGCCTCCTGGCCCTTTTGTCAAAGACAGGATCACCGGATGAACATCAAAGACAACCCCTTCTGAATGTGACTCGGTCGGTCCTTGCCAGCCTTTCCCTGACAACGGTGGAAAGCACGATCCGCGTCACCAGAAAATGGGCTTCCCGAGGGATACTGGAGTTCCCTTCGGCAGGAAAAATCAGAATCCTGGACCAAAGGGCCCTGGAAAAAATTTCCATGGAATAAACCATCCGAACCGCCCTTCCCTGCTGTTACAGACCACACAACCCCAGCCAAGGAGCCCCGCCGGAGCGAACATCCACCCAGGGATCGCGCCGGAAGCGTTCAATTCACCTGGAGGCGGAAACAACCCTTTCACTTCGCCTGGAAATGGACGGATTGACCTGGAGAAGTTTCAGAATTTCCGGATCCCTCTTCATGTCGCGGAAAATAGGCCCAACCAGATTCAGAATCCCATCCAGAGGCAGGGAAAACTCATCCTCTTTCCCTTTGCGGTCACTCGTCAGCAACTCCCTCACCCCTTTTTCACACTGATCAAGTATTGGGCCCAACAAGTTCGCCTGAACGGGATGTTCGTCCAGAAAATCCATGAGATCTGCCGTGATAGCCATCCGAACGTTTTCGCTCCAATCGAGCTGATGCTCCGGATTGGGAGCGGTATCGATGGAGGAAAACCTTCCCAGACGGAAAGCTCCTTTCAAGAGATCCTTTTCGCTCAGGATGCTTTTCGTAACGACCCGGTGAGCATCCTTGTATTTCAGATATTGCCGGAGGGCTGTAAAAAAAAGAACCACACTCAATGCCGCCATCGCCTGAATCGATGCCGTCAGTACGGCCAGCCCGGATATACCCCTCCCCATCCGCGGTTTTAGATAAAAAATAAGAGAGATTCCCATCATGCAAAGCGGGATGACAACAAACGCCAGTCGCACCCACCTGAGATGAAGGATGCTCCCGAAATCCATTGCATTTTCTTTCATCACCCACCCACCCTTTCCGATGTCAGCAAGCTTCTGGCCCGGACAGTCCTTATCTCACTAATAGGCAGGCCAGGACCTCTACCCTCGAACACAACACCTATCGGTCCGGGAGTGCCGCTCCAAACTTGGTGGCCAGCCTCCGGAAAATCTTATAGGCAACCTTGATTGCTTCAGGATTCTTGAGCCGGAAAGCCGACTCTTCAATTTCGGGCTCCGAAAGAATCAGGTCGGAAAACCCCCGATAGACCTCAAGGATCACCTCCGGTTTTGTCACATCTTCCAACGTGTGTTCTTCAAAAAACCTTTCCAGGACTGGCTCGAAGCAGTCAACATTGTTATTGATCCAGTTATCGATAAAGTTGGGGGAACACTGGGTATTGGAAGGAGTGAAACGACCAACACGGTATGCGTCTTTCAGGATCTTTTCACGAGAGGATATTCGCGATACCTGAGTGGAAGCGGTGTTTTCCGAAGATTCTTTTTTGCCCAGAAAGGAAAATAAGCCCATTTTCGTTCTCCTTCAAAAGGTTAAATCAGATGATTGAGCGTCTTTGCCGGAACACATCCATCGCTGACCATGCCAGCCGGCTCTGCCACGGAAAACTTTGAAACATCAGTCTGAACAAATTTTATATTGTAAATACATCTTTTAAGACCAACCTTATCTCTTAGGGCATGTCACCTTCCCCCCGGAGGATTGCCAAAAGGAAACGCCCTGCCCAACCTTCGCCAGACAGATTTTCCGATTCTTCCGTTAGCTTATACGGCAACTCCCCTTCGAGATACGGTCAGTCAAAACCTCTCAGAGGCCTTGCCACCTCGCTACCTTTGGTTCCTTTTCCCCGGGAATCAAACCCTCCCCGAAGTTCTGCCAGTATTCTCCGTCCTTCTCCCCTGGCACTGTTATGATGACGATCATACTTATTGCAGTGAAATGCATCGCATGATCCTCCCATGAATGACTTGATGCAGGAAAATCGGGCGGAGATCTTCCCGGAAAACTCTGGATCCGAGAGTTCCTTCGCGAACGCTTTTCGGTTGCGCTTTGGCAGAAGGTCCCCACCCCGCTTTCCGGATATGGCTTCCGGATTCCAAGGAAGGAATTGATGCAACTGACACTTTACACGGATTATGCTGTCAGGGTGCTTCTTTATATCTCTGCAAAACAGGATGGGCCAGCCTCCGTCATGGAGGTCGCCAACGCCTATGGTATTTCGAGAAACCACCTGCACAAGGTTGTAAACCAGCTTTCACGGAAGGGCTACATCAAGACTGCCAGGGGGAAAAAAGGAGGAATAGTCCTCGGAAAAAGCCCTGCTTCCATTGTTCTGGGGGAATTGATTCGGCAGACAGAACCAGATTTCCGAATTCTGGAATGTCTCGATAATTCCAACCCCCATTGTCCGATTGACTCTGTCTGCTCGCTTAAACATGTCTTGATCTCGGCCCGGGAGGCTTTTCTGAAGACCCTCGACCAATACACCCTTGACGACATTACCCGAAATATCACCATTCTCCGCCCCATCCTGATAGGAGAGATTCGACCAAGGGAAAAAAGTACATCTCCGCACCTTCCTTCTCCCAGTTCAGTTACAGCTTCACGGCAAAGCACCTCCAATTCTTTCCCGCTCCGGACAAGTCAAGACGATGTTTCAACTCAGGGATAAACCGGTCTTTGCAACAATTCCGGAAGAGGGCCCCTTTTCATGACAGTTCCGACCACACTCGAAATTCGCCGGATTTACGGTGACAAATCCCGGGACCCCGGTTCCGTGCGCATCCTTGTCGATCGTCTCTGGCCCCGGGGCATTTCCCGAAAGATCGCCGCCATCGACCTCTGGGCCAAGGATTGGGCTCCCGGAGAGGAATTGAGACATTTTTTCCATAACCATCCCGACCGTTTCGGAGAGTTTGCCAACCGATACCAAAGAGAGCTCCTATCCCGAAAAAGGCAAATTCTGGAAGAGGTCCGGCCTTACAGGGGAAAACACATCATCCTCCTCTATGCCTTCGCCAATACCCTTGAAAACAATGCGGTGGTTCTCAAGGATGTCCTGGACAACTGGATCGGGGAAGGGGGGGCAGGTGCGTCCGGTTCCCCATAAAGTATCCAGAAGATAGACCCAGCAGGAGAGAGAAAGGACAGGATAAAAAATATTCAGTTTTCCAAAAAAGCCTTGACAGGCTCAAAAACAACAAAGTCTCACCCGCTGTCGAAAGGGATCCACAAAACCATCCTCCACCTCCCCGGGAACTTGCTCTGACCTTGAATCAAATAGCTGGATAAGGACAGTTGCAACCGATCTTCGTTTAAGAGAAGATAGAGCAATGATTCAATCTGCCGTTCCAGCTGCAACATTGAACAGCGCGGTTACCTCTTTTTTATTCGGGAAGAACCCCTCGGGAAAAAGATGTTTTTTGCAACTGGCACTATTCCTGACCTTGACCATCATACTGATTCAATTCTTCCATTCCCAAAAGAATTCCCAGTTAATCATCCGAACCAAAAACGATGGCGCAGTGATCATTCCCTTCTCCGTTGTGGATATCCCCCACGCGCTGCAGGATCTTTCATTCGCCGGAAACAACGAACCGGAATGTCACCATCCTGGTATGACCGGAATCACATCCTGGGTCTGCGGACATCCCTCAGTTCTTCACCTGATCTCTTCAGCCTCATCTGGCTTTCTTCACCATGGGCAAACATTCACCATCGAAAACCTTTATACCGTAACGGCCTCGCAGGCCTATCCTCCCATCAGGGGAACTTCGGTCCCAGTTCCCTCTCCGCCCCCAAAAATCATATTTTGATGTTCTGCAAATCGAACTCATTCCGCCAAAAATGAATTTATAGCAATTAGCTGGATGCCGGGATGACTGTCTTCGGTTTTGCAAGCCGGCCAAAGACTGAGATCTTATCCGTAAATAATATGGTTTCAGGACCTTGAAGGAGTCATTTCATGAATCCTTTTTCTTTCAAGAAGCTTCTCGACGCGACCGCAGTCGACAACAAAACGCGGGGGGGATATGATTTGCCGCAAGCCAGAACTTTTTTTCTGCTTTTCTTTTTGTCGGGCATCCTAGCAACAACTTGCCCAGGAAAATCCTACTCCGGCAACCCTCCAAAACAGGTTGAACTGGACCAATCCATTCTGGCCACTCCGGTTTCAGGAAAGCCCATCCAGCTCAAAATTCGGGTCTTTCCCGTACCTTCGCTCCAAAAACCTGTTCACCTTCATATTTTTGTCGACAACCGGATGGTTATGATGCTGACTCTCACCCGCCCGGTAACCATTGCCAACCTTCCTCCCCTGACTTCTGGCAGACACAATGTCGTTTTCATCGAAGAAAATCCCCTGACCCACCGCCCCATGGAAGGCAGCTCTCAGATGAGCGGCATGAAGGGGATGGATATGGGAATGCAGTCCTCCGGAAATCATATGGGAACGATGGACGATAATCTTTCGTCGATTCCGGCCCGTTTCCGCCTCAAAACCCTCACACTGGTCGTCAAGCCAAGATAATTTTTGGAAAAAATTTTCGATGGCGGGACAGCAATGCCCGCCATCGGCTTTTTCCCTTTCCCCCACACCGTGGACTCTGATAAATTGAAAAGAAATTTTTTACGGAAAATTCCGGCTGACTTGGCTTTCAGCCACAGCAGACTATTCACATGGAGGACAGACAGCATGAAAAAGACATATCGAAGCCGGGCCATTACCGAAGGCGTGGAAAGATCCCCCAACAGGGCCATGCTACGGGCGGTCGGCTTCAGCGACGGGGATTTCGACAAACCCATCGTCGGTATCGCCAATGCTTACAGCACGATCACCCCTTGCAACATGGGCCTCAACACCCTGGCACTCCGGGCGGAGGAAGCGATACGACAAAGCGGCGCCATGCCCCAGATGTTCGGGACGATCACCGTATCGGACGGTATCTCGATGGGGACGGAAGGCATGAAGTTCTCCCTGGTTTCCCGGGAAGTGATCGCCGACTCCATCGAAACGGCCGTGAGCGCCCAGAGCATGGACGGTGTGATCGCGATCGGGGGATGCGACAAAAACATGCCGGGGGCGCTCATCGCCATGGGGCGGATGAATATTCCCTCCATCTTTGTCTATGGCGGAACGATCAAGCCCGGCCATCTGGGAGACCAGGACCTGACGATCGTCAGTTCGTTCGAAGCGGTCGGAGCTTATTCGGCCGGACGCATGGACGAATCCACCCTGGTCGAAATCGAGCGGCACGCCTGTCCGGGAGCCGGTTCATGCGGAGGGATGTACACGGCCAACACCATGTCGTCGGCAATAGAGGCCATGGGCATGAGCCTTCCGTATTCCTCCACGATGGCGGCCGAGGATCTGGAAAAAGCCGAAAGCGCCGCCCAGTCTGCCAGGGTTCTGGTAAACGCGGTCCTGAAAGATATCCGTCCCCGGCAGATCCTGACACGTAAGGCCTTTGAAAACGCCATTACCGTCGTCATGGCGATCGGTGGCTCCACAAACGCTGTCCTCCATCTTCTCGCCATCGCACGATCGGTCGACGTCCCGCTCACGATCGATGACTTCGAGACGATCCGAAAGAAAGTTCCCGTCCTGTGCAACCTCAAGCCTTCCGGAGAGTATGTCGCAACGCAGCTTCACGCGGTCGGCGGCATTCCGCTTGTCATGCGCATGCTGCTGGACAAGGGACTTCTCCACGCGGATGCCCTGACCATTACCGGTGAAACGGTCGGAGACATCCTCAAAAATGTTCCATCCCATCCCCCTGCCAACCAGGACGTGGTCCGACCGTTCGATAAACCGGTCTACCGGGACGGACACCTCGCCATCCTGAAAGGCAACCTCGCTCCCGAAGGATCCGTCGCCAAGATTTCAGGAATCAAGAAACGTTCCATCAAGGGTCCCGCCAGGGTCTTCGACTCGGAGGAGGAGTGCATGAACGCCATTCTCGCCCGATCCATCCGGCCGGGCGACATCGTTGTCATCCGGTATGAGGGTCCCAAAGGTGGCCCCGGAATGCGCGAAATGCTCGCCCCCACCTCGGCCCTGATCGGAGAAGGCCTTGGAGACAGTGTGGGACTGATCACCGATGGCCGATTTTCCGGAGGAACCTATGGCATGGTGGTGGGACACGTCGCTCCGGAAGCCGCGGTGGGTGGGCCGATCGCCCTGGTACAGGAAGGTGACACCATCCACATCGACGCGGACAGAAACCTGATCGAACTTGCCATCGGGGAAACCGAGCTGAACCGCCGGAAAGCTCTCTGGAAGGAGCCGGCCCCCCGGTACGCGAAGGGGGTTATGGCCAAATACCGTCTTCTCGTCAAAAGCGCCAGTGAAGGTGCCGTGACGGACTGATGATCGACGCGCGGAGAAAAACGGAGGCGGTTGCCCAACCCCGGGAAGAGCGAATGGGAAGGCAGACGCGTGGCTGACAACGGGACCTGGCTGGTCGCCGGACTTGTCGCGGGCGGGTTCATCGGTTTTCTGATCGCGTCTCTCAAAAGCCGGTCCGCCACCCAGACTCTACGGGAAGAAGCATCCGCCTCGCGCGCGCTTCTGGATGAGGGGGTGCGCACAAGAGAAGCCCTGAAATCAGAAATCCAAATGCTTCGCCAACAGCTCGACGATGCGAACATCCGTCATGCGGGGGCAGCCTCCAAACTGGAAACACTGGAGAAAACGGACCGGGAGCGACAGGCTCTCCTGGAAGAATCCCGGAAGACGCTGACCCAGGCGTTCCAGTCCCTCTCACTGGAAGCCCTCCAGCAAAACAGCCGGTCCTTTCTGGAACTCGCACAACAAAACCTGACAAACTTCCAGAACCTGGCCAAGGGGGACCTCGAGCTTCGCCAGGCCAAAATCGATGAAATCGTCAAGCCATTGAGCGAAACGCTTGGCAAGGTCGACTCCAAGCTCCAGGAGCTGGAAGGGGAAAGGAAATCCGCTTACGCCTCTCTCAACGAAATGGTCCGCAGCCTGGTCGAGACCCATATCCCTCGACTCCATTCGGAAACCATGGGTCTGGTCAAAGCGCTCAGACAACCGGTAGTTCGGGGAAGGTGGGGAGAGATCCAGCTCAGGCGCGTTGTAGAAATGGCGGGAATGCTGGAACACTGCGATTTTCTGGAACAGCAGACCGCGGGCGCAGAAGAACGGCTCCGGCCCGATCTGATTATCCGCTTGCCGGGAAACAAACAGGTGGTGGTCGACGCCAAGGCTCCCCTCTCGGCCTATCTGGAAGCGGCTGAAGCCGAGTCGGATGAAGCGCGCGGCCAGAAGCTTTTGGAACACGCCCGGCAGGTCCGCCAGCATATCGCCCAGCTGGGACGAAAGTCCTACTGGGAACAGTTCCAGCCCGCCCCGGAATTCGTCATCCTTTTCCTGCCCGGGGAGATGTTTTACAGCTCCGCCCTCCAGGCCGATCCGGGGCTGATCGAATACGGCGTCACCGAACGGGTGATTCCGGCCACACCCACCACACTGATCGCGCTTCTCCGGGCGGTGGCCTACGGCTGGCAGCAGGAGACCATCGCCAAAAACGCCCGGGAAATCAGCGAAATGGGCCGGGAACTCTACAAGCGGATCACGGACTTCACGGAGCACTGGACAAAGGTCGGGAAAGCCCTGGGAAGCGCCGTGGAAACCTACAACAGGGCCTCCGGGACACTCGAACGCCGTGTTCTCGTCACCGCCCGGCGTCTGAAGGAACTTCGTTCCGGAACGGAGGAAGAGATTCCTGTGCCGGCCGCCATCGATTCCGTTCCCCGACCCGTCACCCCCAATCCCGGTCCGGGGGAAGCATCCGGAACGGAAAACGGCGAAAACGACCCCCAACCACACAAGGAAACCTGATGAGCCTGATCCTGAGAATCCTCCTGAACGCAGTCATCGTCTATGGTGTCGCCCACCTGATCCGGGGGGTCCATGTCCGCGGATTCGGAACGGCCATCCTGGTCGCCCTGGTCCTGGGGATCATCAACGCACTGATCCGGCCGATCCTGTTTCTACTGACGCTTCCGATCAATATCCTGTCCCTGGGGCTCTTCACATTTGTGCTTAACGCGCTCCTGTTCTGGTCGGTCACCTGGTTCGTGCCAGGATTTTCGGTCGACTCTTTTGTCAGCGCTTTTGTGGCGTCTTTTCTGGTGTCATTGATGAGTCTCATCTTTTCCTGGTTCCTGATCTTCTGATCCGGCATTTCCGCTCGGGAATGCGGTCGAGTCCCCCTCTTCATATGGCGGCTCGACCACGACCAGAACTTCTTCCATGAAAGGAAGCGCCTTCCGGATACGGTCTTCCGCCTCCCTGGCCAGACGCCTCGACTCTTGAAAGGATATTGGTCCGTCCAGGACCATCAGTACATCACAGCGCATACAGTGCCCCATCCAACGGGCCCGGACGCGGGAAACTTCCCGGATTCCGGGACCGTCCCCGGCCGCATGACGAATGGTCTCGAGAACCCCCGGTTCGATCCCGTCCGACAAATGGATTCCCACATCCCGGGCCATTCGGATACCGATCAGGAAAATGACAAATCCCAGAAAAAAACCGACCAGAGGATCCCACAAGGGGTGCCCCGTCACCGACCCCGCGACGCCGGCCAATACCGACAGGCTCGCCAGACCATCCACGCGTGCGTGCTGGCCATCGGCAACAAGGGAAACCGATCCGGTCCTTCGTCCGGCCCTTATCCGGAGGAGGGCGACCGCTTCGTTCCCGATAAATCCGGTGACACTGGCCAAAGCCACCCATCCGGGGTGGAGAAAAATCTGGGGATGGAGGAATTTTCCGAACGACCGCGTGATGGAAAACGCGGACGATAACAGGACCAGAGAGACGATCATCACACCGGCCAGATCCTCGAATTTTCCGTACCCGTGGGGGTAGCGGGCGGTGGGTTTCTTTCGTCCAAGGAAAAAAGCCAGCCAGAGCGGAACGCCCGTGAGGGCGTCGGCCACATTGTGAAACGCGTCGGACAAAAGGGAAACCGATCCGGAAACAAGGGAGATGACAATCTCGAAGGCCGCTGTCAGCGCCAGAATCAGAAAAGACCAGACAAACACGCGCAAGGCGCCTTCATCCGCCTCCAGACGCAGAAAACGCATGGAACCGGAAGGCGAATGGTCGTGGCCGGAATGCAGATGGAAAACAGACACGGGAAGCTCCCTTCGCATGGGACGGAGACGGCGGAAAAAAGGGGAAGAAAAAGAAAATATTCCCCTCCCCTTCATAGTGTAATGGAGTATAATATTTTGAGCAAATCCCTGACCGTCGTTTTTTTCCTTGCAATGAAAATGTTCAAGGAATAGTCTGAGACGGGACACACAGAGACATACAGGGAGAACCCGCACCGAAAACGGGAGATCGGATGAAGCTGTTGCTGATATCCGCCAACAGGGAGATATTCCCGGACCCGATATACCCTCTTGGAGCCGCTTATGTGGCGAGCGCGGCGAAAAGGGCCGGCCACCAAGTGCAAACCCGGGATCTGTTGTGGGAGCCGGATCCTCCGGAGGCCATGCTGGCGGATATCCGCAGGAATCCCCCGGACGCCGTGGCCATCTCCTTCAGGAACCTGGACAACGCGGCCTACCCCTTGACCCGTAACTACCTGCCGTCCTACCGTCAACTCGCCAGGGACATCCGTTCGGCCCTCCCTTCCCCTTCGATTCCCCTGGTTCTTGGAGGTTCCGCCTTCTCGCTCCTTCCCGACCTTTTGCTGGAAGAGCTGGAAGGGGACTACGGCATCGCCGGAGAGGGGGAAGAAAGTTTTCCCCTCTTGCTCGAAGCCCTTGAGGGATGCCGGCCGCTGGATGATATCCCGGGACTGGTCCAAAAAAACAGGAGTGGGTCTCCCGCTATCCTTACCCCTCCCTTTTTCCGGACGCATCCCTCTCCGCTTCTGAAATCCCCCGCCCCCGACCGGGACATGTTCGACCTCCCCAGATACATGCGGGAGGGCAGAACGGCGAATATTCAGACCAAAAGAGGGTGCGCCTTCCGGTGCACGTACTGCACCTACCCCCTTCTGGAGGGCGGCAGTTTCCGGCTCCGTCCGGCGGGTGAGGTGGTGGAAGAGCTGGAAGAACTGGTGAAAAAGAAAGGCATCCGCTCTTTTTTCATGGTCGACAGTGTCTTCAACGCCCCTCCCGACCATGCCCAGGACGTATGCGAACAGATCATCAGAAAGCGTCTTAAGATCCGGTGGTCCTGCTATACGACCCCTTCCGGACTGACCCGGTCCCTTCTTGAAACGATGAAAAAAGCGGGTTGCGACGGAATCGAACTGGGAACCGACTCCGCGGAAGGAGGAACGCTGACAGGTCTGGGCAAGAGCTTTTCCGTGTCGCACATGATATCGGCCGCCAGCTGGTGCCGATCTCTCTCCCTCCCTGTCTGCCACACCCTGATCTTCGGCGGCCCGGGGGAAACGCCCGCATCCGTCCGGGAAACCCTCCGGATAGTGGACGAAACCCACCCCACCGCCGTTGTGGCGATGTCCGGCATCCGGATTTATCCTGACACCCCTCTGGCCCACATGGCCGAATCCCGGGGACTCATCCAAAACCGGAAACAATATCTGGATCCGGTGTTCTATATTGAACCCGGAATGGAAGATTTTCTGACAAAAACGCTCCTGTCATTCGCTCAACCCCGGGGGAACTGGATTCTCCCCGGTATTACGGTCCCGTTCAGACCGGTCACCCAGAAACTGATTCGGCGCGCCGGATATACAAGACCCCTGTGGCATCTTCTCCAATACGCGCCCTTCAAAGACCGGATCTACCGGGATCGATGACATCACAATCAAAAGGAGGCACACCATGAAACACGTCGACCAAAATGCAGTCGGGACATTGCTGACAGTCTATACGGATATTGACCTTCTGGCGCTGGAGCTTTGCGCAGACCGGATCGGGACGGCGCCCACTCTGGAGGCGAAGCTCGAACTGGCTCACCAGGTGGAAGAAGAACGGATTCACTTCCGGATTCAGGAAAAATGGCTGGCAACGATCGGCATGCCGTTTCGGTCACCGATCGATCCCCTCCACCGAAAAGCCATCCTCGAGAGATTTTCCCGGATGGACTGGTTCGATTTCCTGTCCTGCCTGCAGATCGGGATCGAGGGCATCGGCATCTCCCTCGTCGAAAAGGTGGCCTCCCGGGCGGACGAAGGCACCCGCGCCTCGCTCGAGATCCCCATTCGCGATGAAAAACGGCAGACATCCTTCGGTCTGTCAGAGTTGAGGCGGATTGTGAGCGAGGCCTCCCCGGAAGAGCGGGAAGCGCTGACAGAGCGACTGCTGGCCAACCTGAACGATCTTTACACACTGGCGGAAGAATGCCTTCCCGTCAGGTTCGAGGACTACTGGTCGCGCTTGGGACTGACACGCGAAGAGATGTGGGAGACGGTTCACCAGAAAACTCTGGAGATGTTTGAAGCGCTGGGTCTGTCCAGGGCCCTTCCGGAGGCTTTCTCCTGCAAATGAGGTTGTGTGACGCCCCAAGAGCTGTCAGGTCCAAGTCTGTGATATGATGTAGGGCAGTAAAAGATGTCCGCCAAGGTCATTATCAGGCGACGGCATACCTTATCTGTCCAGAGCGAACGCTCGAACGTTTATTTCCCTTTTTCCAAGGAGGCATTCATGGCATTGCGTTCCGGCAAATGGCTTTTCATCCTGGCTATATTACTCGTGGGTTCCTGGGGACTGGAACGTATTTCAGGAAACCCCTCCCATTTCATCCTCCCGGAACAGGCGATGGCGGCAGGTGACCCGTCCCAGAAACTGATCCAGACATCCAACCGATATGACACCGTTGTCAGCCAGGCGTTGGCCAAATATCACCGCGCCTCCCAGAAAGCCCGCAAGATCTATCTTGAAACAAAAAGAAAGGCGGAAAACGCTTACGTGAAAGAGGCGACCGATGCCAGCACCCTGGTCACCACCAAAGTCAACCAAATCAGGGACAGCCTGGCGGCCGGAACCATGAAAGAAACCGCCACGCACCAGATCAAGCAGGCCGTGGCAATATACGCCAAGAAAATTTCCCAGGCCTATGCGAAGCGGGAAAACGCCCTTCGAAAAGCGGTTCAGGTCTATGCCAAGTCCCTCGCAATCGCTGCAGGACAGTTCCAGCACGACCTGGAAAAAGCGGAAAAATCCCTGAGCCACAATAACCAGGGAGAGTAGGTCTGCGTCCGGGTGTTTTCCTGTCTGCACCCCTTACAAAAGGAGATCTGGGGAGCCTGTTCCTGAAGGCTTCCCCGAGACCCCGGGTCATCCATCTCAGGGCTGTATTTTCTTTCGGATCAGTCTTCAATCAGGCAAAGGAAGCAGGGTAGCATTGCCGAACGTTCCTTCTCGGATCAGCCGGGAGTTGAGGGGGGAGGATTTTCGCTCTTGGGATCCCGGAATCCGTGTCCGAAATCCGCCGCGTATAACCGGCTCCGGGCGGTCTCCCGCAACCGGGCATCCAGGACTCTCCCCACGATCATGAGGGCCTGGCGATAGATCTTTGCCGCACGGACCATCACAGCGATCGTAGATAAATCCCCCTGGACAAGAACTTCGTCCGGCCATGAGGCCCGGGCGACGACAGCAGCGGGCGTGTTCTCCGGCAGAACGGAAGTCAGCCGGTCCACCAGCTCCTCGATCCGGTCGATGGACAGAAAAATGACCAGCGTCGCCTTGTGGCGCGCCAGGGATTCCAGTTCCTCCCCTTCCGGCATGGGGGTTCTTCCGGCAGTTCTCGTCAAAATAACCGTCTGGCTGACCTCAGGCAATGTCAGATCCCTCCCGAGAGCCGCCGCAGATGCGAAAACGGAGCTGACCCCGGGCACCACCTCCCAGGCGATTCCCCTTTTCTCCAGTTCCGTGGTCATCTCCGCCATAGCCCCAAAAATGGCGGGATCTCCGGATGCCAGGCGGACGACGACCTCCCCCCGGTTTGCCCCTTCCACCAGGGAATCGACGATCTCTTCCCGCGTCATGCCGGCCGAATCGACCCAATTGGCATCCGGTGACAAGATGACCATGGCCTCCTTCGGTACCAGGGAGCCCGCAAAAACGACGCGGCCCGCCCGTGCCAGCACTCGAGCGGCCCGGACGGTCAAAAGATCCGGTGAGCCCGGTCCCGCTCCGACAAAGTAGACCGCACCGGTCCGGACAGGGTGCATCGGAATATCATTTGGAAATGTCATAAGTGCCATCCGCCTTCCATATGTCAAACGCGCGCTTCCAGAAAAGAACCCGCGCAAAAAAGAACCCCCCCTCCGCAAAGAAAACTGTTCCAAAAAGCGGAAGTCCCCGGTGGAGGAGTACAATCAGGAAACCTAAAAAAACGATGCCCCCCACATAGGCCATCAGGACTTTCGACCGGCCGGGGTGGGTGACAACCAACCCCCCGTCTTCCAGACTCCAGGGCATTTTGCGCCCTTCGGCGGCGCGGGAGAGTACGGCATATCGGCGAGGCCAGTTCTGGAGGAGGTAATACTGGTAGCGGGAATGTCCCAGCCCCAGAAGTGCTGCCGCAATCCCGATGGTGAGTTCGCGAAAAAGAGGCGAGAGGTCAAGCTGGCCCCGTGAAAAAGATAGGAACACCGTCCCGAAAGCGGCGGCAAACCCGGCCAGGGCCCACATGGCAGAAAATCGGAGAAAGCTTCCATAAGCATACTCCAGGGCCCGACGGATGTCTTCCCGGCTGGCATCCCGGGAAAATGGGCTCATGTTTTTGCTCCCCCAAGGTTTTTTCTCACCAGAATCAGGGACATATAGGGGAGACTCCTCTCCTTCAGTGTCCGGATATCGGTCACGATTTCCTGTCGGGATGTTCCGATTTCGGCGAGATAGACAGCTTTCTCCACAAGGCCTTTTCTTTCGAGCAGGGAAAGTACCGCCGGAAAAACGCGATGAACCTTCATCAGAACAATGGTTTCGTGGGTATCAAGAACATGACCCAGTGAGTCCGGTTCATAGGTAGCCGGCACAACAGCCAGGCTTTCGGGTCCCTGGACCAGCGGCATTCCTGTCAAGGCCGTCGCTGCCGATATGGAGGTCACCCCAGGTACGATACTGACGGAGAGATCCGGAATCTGGTGCCTGAGCCCTTGGAGAAGATTGCCGAAGGTTGAGTAGAAAAAAATGTCTCCCAGGCTGATAAAAGCGACATCTCCCCTGTCGAGGGCCCCTTTCAGGACTCGGGCGTTTTCTGTCCGTGATTTCTCGAGAATGTCCTGATCTTTCGTCATGGGAAACACGAGTTCGATTTGCTCCGGCGGAGCCACCCGGGCCTCCAGGACTTCCCGGACGGCATCCAGTGCAAGGGAGCCTCCGTCGGAAACCGATTTGGGAACGGCCAGCGTGGGGACTGTGGACAGGATTCTGGCCGCCCGGAGAGTCAGGAGATCCGGGTTGCCGGGTCCGACTCCGATCCCGAAGAGTGTTCCTGTCTTTTCCGGTCGGGCATCCCGTCCTTTCATCGCTCGTCCCCCTGTCCGAATCCTGATGCTTCTTCGCCTGATTCCGTCGCGTTTTCCCCTTCTTCGCGAATCCGGTATTCCTCATTCAACCACCGTGCAAGATCAATCTTCCGGCACCGGTTCGAGCAAAAACTCGTCCTTGCGTAACGTTCACCCTCAAGGGGCGCATGGCAAACAACGCACCGCCGGATCCCTTCGCCGGAAACCACCCTACACCCCCATGGCCTGGGCATCTCCGAAACCCGGAATCGCCATTTCCCTCGCGCGGAGGATGTATTTCCCGACAACGTCGTATTCAAGATGGAGCTCGTCGCCCAATTTCCTGTCACCGAGATTGGTCACTTCCAGTGTATGGGGAATGATGGCGAGCTCGATCAGGCACAACTGGCGACCGGGATGGTCGTGAATCCTGTTCACTGTGAGGCTGATGCCATCCAGAGCGATAGAGCCCTTGGGAATAACAAACGCCCTGTGGGAATAAGGAACGGCGACCTGAAGAAATTCCGTCTCTCCCTGACGGTTATGACTCTCCAGGGTTCCGAGGCCATCTACATGCCCCAGCACGAGGTGACCACCCAGTCGGTCGGAAAGCCGCATGGCCCGTTCCAGATTGACGCGTTCAGCCTTGAGAAACTTGCCCATACGGGTGACGGACAATGTTTCCAGGGAAACATCGACCCGGAATCCCGAACCCCAGGACTCCGTCACCGTCATGCAGGCGCCGTTGATGGAAACAGACTCACCGGGAACCAGCTCCTTTCCGAAAGAAACGCCATCAATGGATAGGACGCAACCGTTTTTTCCCTGTTCGATGGAGTGAACAATACCCGTTTCTTCCACGATTCCCGTAAACAATCCTCAGCCTTTCTCTGATAAGGTTTGTTCCAAAAAACAGGTTTCGTTCCAGAGATCGACCGAAACCAGCAGGTCCTCCCCCAGATAGCGCGTTTTCAGCGGTCCCGAAAAACGGAATGCGTCGACGAGTCTTTCCGGGGAGCGGCCTCCCACCCATCCGATCGCATCCTGGCCTCCGATCACGAGCGGAGCCAGTACAAGGCGAATGCTGTCCACCAGCCTTTCCCGGAGGAAGGAGCCCGTCACCCGCGCCCCTCCCTCGACCAGGAGTGTTAGGAGCCTCTCTTCGACCAAAATATCCATCAAGGCACCCAGATCAAGTTCTTCCCGGTTTTGGGTTCGCGGAACGCAAAAGACCCTGGCTCCCCTTTTTTCAAGTGCCTCAATCCTCCACCCGGGGGCATCCTCACCCGACATGATCCACACCGGCGACTCGGACAGTGTGTCAAAGAGCCGGGAGTCCGGCGGTGTTCTGGCAAGGGAGTCCAGAATAATCCGGACAGGATGGTGGACCTTCTTCTTGCCGGGGAGACGGGTGGTCAACAGGGGATTGTCCTTAAGAACGGTCCCTACCCCGACCAGAATTCCGTCGTGTTCCTGCCGGAGCTGGTGAGCGTACTTGAGAGAAGGCCCTCCGGAAATCCACTGGGAATCTCCTGAAACGGTCGCGATCTTTCCGTCGAGACTGGCCGCACCCTTGACGGTCAAATAGGGTCTTTTGTTCTTCATCAGGGAAAGAAAACCCCGGTTGACCTCGAAAGCCTTCCGGGCCTGCAGTCCCGTTTCCACCTCCACGCCCCCGCGCCGGAGCTCGTCGATCCCTTTTCCGCTGACATGCGGATTGGGATCAAACAGGGAGATCACAACCCGTTTCACGCCGGAAGAGAGGATTTCCCGCGAACAGGGAGGTGTCCGTTTGTTCAGGTGGCAACAAGGCTCGAGGTTGACAAAAAGGGTCCCGCCACGGGCCCGTTCACCCGCAGAACGCAGGGCCAGGACTTCGGCATGGGGCAATCCAGGGCGCTGATGAAAACCTTTGCCGACCACAGCGCCGTCCTTGACAATGACGGCCCCCACCCGGGGATTGGGAGCAACATCATCCCGGCCTTTCATCGCGAGTTCCAGCGCCATGGACATATAGTAACCCTGCCCCCGAGACATTATCCTCCCCGAACGGGGGACGGAGCCTGGTCAAGACGGCCCAGAAGTGAAATCCCCCTGGCCAGGAAACCCAGAAGACGCTGTCGGTTGTCTCGAATAAGGGGATCGGGGTCGTTGATCATGACCCCGTCGAACAAGGCTCCGACCGGATCCACAAAAAGTGACGCCGAAGCCCATATGCTTTCCCAATCCCCTTCCTGGACCTTGCTTGACCATCCTCCTTCGGACAGGAGCCCCTTTTCCACCATGAGCATGTAAAGCGCCTTTTCCGATGGGTGGCGGAAAAGGGAGGGATCCGGAGGAGCATACCTCAGGACATCCGGAGCGGAAAGAATGTTCAGCAGCCGGTTATACAGGGCGATCAGGGAAGTTGCTTCCTCTCTGGCAAGGGCCCCATCCAGGAAGGACAGGCGAGATCCCGCCATCCATACAGGTTCGGTCAGAGACACAATGGCAGACCGGACAAGAAGGGTTGGATATTCCCTCTCCCAGTATGCCTGCAAACGTTCCTTCCAGAATTTTTCAAGCTCCGCGGAAGGATCTTTTCCGGGAACCAGGTACCGGGATTTTGCAATCAGTGCATCCAGACTGACGGGCCACCGGGTCTCGCGCAGAATCGCCAGCATCCCGTGGGCTGCCCGGCGAAGGGCGTAGGGGTCAAGGCTACCGGACGGCACAAAACCGCCCGCCATGCCGACCGCCTGGTGGAGAACCTTGTCGACCAGTGACAGAACCCGTCCCGGCAGGGTTTCCGGAAGACGATCCTGCGCATGCCGGGGCTTGTAGTGTTCGCGGATAGCGTCACATTCCAGTCGGACTCTTCGTCCATCTGCCCCGTCCGACTGAAGGCTGTCCCGATGTTCAGCTTCCCAGTAGTATGCTCCGATCACCCCTTCCAGCTCAGGAAACTCCCGGACCAGGCCGGTCGCGAGATCCGCCTTTGAAAGGCCACTGAGACGGTCTATCGATTCCGCCAGTTCTCCGCGGGAAAGGCCGGTAGCAGCCACATCTTTTTCCGGAATATGGTCGAGTATCCATCCGGCCAGTTCCCGGGCCATACGGATTTTGTCGGCGATTGTTCCCACTCCGGGAAAGAAAACCATACCGGTCAAATCAGAAATATAGGATGCAAGGGGACGGGATCGATCCTTGTTGAGGTAGTATTGTGCGTCCTCGAGGCGAGCCCGGACCACTTTCTCAAAACCGGCCCTGACAAGAGCAGCGTCGGCTCCCGGATTGCCAGAAATGGCCAAGAAGCGGCTGGAAAGGCCCTTTCCGGGATCTTCCAGTACATAGAAACGCTGATGGACGCGGAGAACCGTCTGGATCAGTTCGGTTGGAAGGTCCAGATAACGATCCGGAAAGCTCCCCAGGATGACGCGATAACCTTCGATAAGATCCAGGACTTCGGTTGTCAGCTCCGGATCCGGACGCCGGATCACCCCTCCGGATATATGCCCCACATCCTGTTCCATCCTGAGGGCCAGATCCAGATCCCGTTCGATCAGCCATCCGCGTTTCTCCGGATCCGGTTCGATTCCCCAGTCTTCCAGAAGACCCACATAATGGGACACCCCTCTGACGGGATGCGGAACCAGTCCGGCATATCTCGGGGAACGGGTCACAGGCTTGGAGCGAAGTCCCGCCCATTTGACGTCGATCTCCCGGTCCCCCAGAAATGCCATAACCCAGAGGACAGGGCGCAGAAAAGGGCCTGAATCGATCCCCCATCTCATGGTTTTGGGAAGGGGCAACTCCTCCACCGTCTTTGCCAGAAGTTCTCCAAGAACCGCATGCGTCTTGAGAACAGGGGAGATCTTCTCCGCCGCCAGATAATCTCCCCTGGGAGTGGAAACGATCCGGATTTCCCTGATCTCCAGACCCTGGCTCTTCGCAAATCCCTGTGCCTGCGGCGAGGGGGAGTCCGGGAGGGAGCCCGCCAGACGGGCAGGGGGTCCGATCACCGTTTCCCGAAAGGGCTCCTGTTCGTCCGGAAGATTTTCCATCAGAAGAATCAGACGCTGGGGAGTCCCGAAGACCTGCACCGACCCTTCACCCAGACGATATTCCACTCGAAGCAACCGGGCCCGGGATTCAATAGCCTGGCGGAGCGCGGGAAGCACACCGGAAGGCAATTCTTCACAACCGATCTCGAAGAGCGAGGCTCGGTCAAGATCCCGCGATGGTCGGGGGAATCTGGAAATAGAGGAAAGATTCATCCAGCGGTCTCCTCTCGGGTCATCGACGACACCGCATTTTCCCCTGCTCCACCAAAAGAATCTTCCCGGCTCGCCCGGTACGTCTGCGCGGCAAGCCTGGCCTGTCCGCGGACACGACCGATAAAATGCTGGCGCTCCGAAACGCTGACAGCTCCCCGGGCATCCATCAGGTTGAACGCGTGGGACATTCCGAGGACCATTTCGTAACCGGGAAGATAGAGACCGCGCGAAAAGAGACTTTTCGCCTGGGTCTCCAAGAAGTCAAACTGCTGTCGCAAATGCTCCACCGGCGCTTCCTCGAAGTTGAAAACGGAATGCTGCCTCTCCCCCTCCCTGTGAATCCTGCCATAGGTGACCCCCCGGGCATATTCCAGGTCGAATACGTTCGCAACCCCCTGGAGGTACATCGCCAGCCGCTCCAGACCGTACGTGATTTCGACCGGAATGGGGCCCAGAGGAATGCCCGCCACCTCCTGGAAGTAGGTGAACTGCGTCACTTCCATCCCGTCCAGCCAGACTTCCCAGCCTAATCCCCAGGCGCCCAGTGTCGGCGACTCCCAATCGTCATGAACAAACCGGATGTCGTGATCAGCCAGGCGGATTCCAAGCGCTTCGAGACTCTTGAGATAAAGCGCCTGGGATTCGGTCGGAGAGGGTTTGATCAGCACCTGGAACTGGTAATACCGCTGCAACCGGTTTGGGTTTTCCCCATACCTCCCGTCGGTGGGACGGCGACACGGCTGGACATACGCAACGCGTGTTTCTTCGGGATCGAGCGCCCCGAAGAACGTGGCAGGATGAAATGTTCCCGCACCCATTTCCTTGTCGTAGGGCTGGATAATGGCGCAACCTTCCCCCGACCAGTAAGACTCGAGGGCCTGGATCATTTCCTGGAATGTCATGGACAGTTTCCGGACCTTTCCTTACGACTCATTTGGAGGACAAAAGACAAAAAATGTTTTTCTATCATAACAGAAGGCCGGCAGCGGATTCGAGAGAGAAACCATGAGGCATTCGAAAGCTTATTTGCAGCAGACGTTCTGGCCGCATCTCCCCTTCGCGACACACATCCGTCGATCCGCCGCAGCCAGAAGGTCTTTTGCTTGACATCCTCCCATCCCTCTCGCTTCGCTCGCCGCGAAAGCGGAAAGGAAGGGGATTCCTTCCTGCCAACTCCCCGGACTGAAAACGGGGATCGATTCAACGCCTGAACGGTCAGACGCCGAATTTGGAGGAATACTCCTCCAAACAGGCGCACCGGGCGTGCCCCGCCCTGAGAATATTGTTCGCGGCATTCACGTCTGCATAATCGCAGTATTCGCAGCGGCCGCCAGATAAAGCAGTGCCAGATAGCTCGCGGATGTTTTCTCGAACCGCACCAGAATCTTCCGGAAGCGGTTGAACCACGAGTGGGCCGCTGCCACCACCCATCGCCGCGCCTTGTATCCCGGGACCTTTTTCTTG
>Ga0207433_10003491_pt1 | contig 30210 bp, 31 predicted proteins | sample YelNatPaOPGAMG01_FD_187559 | JGI IMG/M metagenome (GOLD analysis project Ga0207433, IMG submission 187559) | Hot spring thermophilic microbial communities from Obsidian Pool, Yellowstone National Park, USA - OP-RAMG-01 (SPAdes) (version 3) | ecosystem: Environmental > Aquatic > Thermal springs... | reverse complement strand
AATTGGCTAAAATAAAATTAAATAAAAGACTGCAAGGTTATTTTGATTTTATCAGAACATTTGTCCCATTTCAAAAAAATGACCAGGAATTAACTGATGCCCTGCACAACCTATTGCAAAATATTGAAAAGATAAGATTATAAACCCTTAGCTAATTACTAATGTTGGTGAGTTAGTCAAACCCGTCCGAAGTAGCGCCGAGGTTTTCCTTAGTGTTTGTTTATTTATTGAAGTTTAACTTCAATAGTTCAAAAGGAAATAAGGAAAAGGCAGAATTCTGTTTTAATGAGGCACTAAAGAATCAGGAGTATTTGGAAGACCGGCAGATAAACCAGGTTCAAAAATGGTTGAAAGAACTTCAGGGGCAGAAATAGTTTATATATGCACCGCCCAACAATCTCGGTATTCTAGTCATTACGCGGTAAAGCCGAAGCAAGGTAACAGGTAAACTGTCAACATTTTTTCTATTTGCAAGCATAAAAGATAGAATAAGGTCGGGCAACCTGAGTCCCCTCAGGCGGATTGCTTTACTCTTAAACCAAATGTATGGTAACCCTTTATAGGTTTGCAAAAATATTCATTGCAAGGCTGAAGCCTTGTCCTACATTTCTTCAATAGTTTAAGAAAACAATCCCGCATTCATACTTCCGCATTTCAGAAGCCCTGCCCCCGAACCTGCTCCCCAGGTAGCCTACGGGGCTACCCCCGAGGCAACCCCCGAGGCTGCTTCCCAGGTTGCCTCCCAGGTCACTTCCGAAGTTGCCTCCGAACCTGCTCCCTAACCAGCCTCCGAAGCAGTTCCCCAAGCAACCCCTGAAGCAGTCTCCCAGGCAACTCCCGAAGCCACTCCCCAGGTCGCCTACGGGGTCACCCCCTAAGCGGTACCCCCTCCCAACGAGAAAAATGCACTAAGCAACGGACAATTAAGACGATAGGCGAATTTTTCCATTGACAAAAGCGTTAGTTATAACTAACCTTTTAGGGAGAATTTATGTTCACTTTTACCAAAGATATGGCGAATATTTTGCGTCGGATAAGAGAAAAAGCCAATTTGACACAAAAAGAAGTAGCATTGAGGATGGAAATCAAGACCAAGTCAGGCAGAAGTTTCATCGCTCAATTAGAAAATGGATTGATGAAGAACCCAACTTTACGCACAATCCTTGATTACCTCCGTGCCTGTGGTGCATCCTGGGTTGAATTTTTCAGAGAACTTGATGCGATTGATTTTAAACTGAGACACGAAAAGATGATTGTTCAAGTCCAGCCGGCACCAACGAAAAGAAAGATTGAACGAGATACAATGCGCTATGAGATTGGTGTTGAAATGCCATCAAAAGAAGAAATTGATTTCACGAGACTAAAGAAACAAATCAAAGACAAAGTCACTATCTTATTGGTCAAAAACCAAATCGGAGATAACCAAATCAACTCTTATCACAATTTTGCCTTAGAATACTTTGATTTTTTGGCTAAATTGAATAAAGCTGGGATGAAGATGGTGACTGAGAAATATCAAAGAGCCGGCTTGAAATTCCATCTGCTTTTTAAGATTAAGAAGATAATCAATTCAGTGCTGAGAGGTGAGATTAAACGATTAGAAACCAAGAAACCATTGCCAACCGAAAAACAAGAGAGAATGGCGATTGGTTTTACCAAATATCGGATAGCAATTGAAAAACTGGAAGCAGAAGCACATAAAATTCTTTGCGACTTGGGTGTTCCGCCACCTTGGTTTTCTTCCTACAAGGCTTTTGTTCGGCAGTTGTTTAAAACCTTAAAGAAATATTACGGCAAGGACCAAGAATTGCTCAATAAAAATTTGCTTGGAATTATTGAGCGTTGGAAAAAGGAAGGTCTGAAAGAAGAGATACTAATAAAGTTAAAAGAGAAAATCACTTCGGTCTTTGGGCTAATGAAGTTAAGGGCAGAAATATAAAAGATAATAAATTATAATAAATTGCCGAGGACAATCCGCCTCAGGCGGATTTTGTTGAAAACACACCTTTATCCTTTTTGTTCGCCTTAGGCGGATTTGCGTTGTGCGTTGCGCATCTACGGTGCATTATAGGTTGTCTGGCTAAGGCAGGGCTTGACATTCAAGAAAAAATCAATAGACTTTTAATACTACCATTAATTTAGAAAATCGGGGAGTAGCGCAGTCCGGTTTAGCGCACCTCGCTTGGGACGAGGTGGTCGCCCGTTCAAATCGGGTCTCCCCGATATTTTATTACACTATGCAGTTCGGTAATTTTGAAATCTATCCGATTTATGATGGATTTTTCGCCTTAGACGGTGGGGCAATGTTTGGCGTGGTGCCTAAGGTATTCTGGGAAAAGACTAACCCGCCAGATAACCGGAACCGAATCACCCTGGCATTGCGAACAATGTTGATAAAGACACCGAAGGAATTGGTGCTGATTGACACCGGTATCGGTGATAAGTTTCAAGAAAAATTTAAAGACATCTATCGGATTGATAAGTCTTATACTATTGAAAATTCATTGCAGGCGGTTGGGGTAAAACCCGACGAGATCAATATCGTAATTAATACCCATCTCCATTTTGACCACTGTGGCGGTAATACGCGGGTTGATAATCAGGGCGAGGTTGTGCCAAAATTTGCTAATGCAACTTATTACATCCAAGAAGCCGAATGGAAACAGGCGGTTAACCCCGATGTCCGTTCCAAGGCGAGTTACCTTCTGGAAAACTTTGCGCCGTTAGAAAAATTCGGTAATTTAAAGTTGATTGACGGTGACCAAGAAATTATCCAAGGAGTTTTTGTGATTAAGACCGCTGGTCATACCAAAGGACATCAAATTGTTCTAATTAAATCCGAAGCCAAAACTTGTGTCTATTGGGGCGATTTGATTCCGACTGTATCCCATCTCAATGTGCCTTATGTGATGGGTTACGATTTATTCCCGTTGACCACGATGGAATGGAAAGAGCGATTGTTAGCCAAAGCGTTAGAGGAAAAGTGGCTTTTGTTTTTTGAACACGACCCAAAACATAGTTTTGGCTATCTTAAAGCAAAACAGGATAGATGGGAATTCGTGCCCGTACCAGAAAATAATTGAAGTGAGAAGATTGAAGCAGGAGTTTTTGGCGCCGGTCTGGTTAATGCAACCAATTCCTTACTTCGGAGAAAAATTAGGAAGCGGATGGGTTTATGAACCAAAGATTGATGGCTGGCGACTGCAAATTATTAAATTCCCTAATAGCGAGGTTGAATTGTGGGGAAGAAGGTTAGAAAAAAACCAAACTGGACTTTTAATTTGCCTTCGGTCGTAAAAGCGGTAAAGGATATTCCATCAGGGACAATAATTGATGCCGAACTTTATTCCAATCGTGGACGGAGATTCATACCATCAGTGATGGCGGGCACGGGTAAAGCAAAACCCGAAGTCTACATTTTTGATGTTATTTATTTCAAAAATGAATTTGTCGGTAATCTAACTTTAAAAGAACGAAAAGCAATTTTAAGTCAAATTAAGATTAAACCGCCATTGAAAATAATTGAATATAAACCCGTGATTAGTATTAAAAAACACCTAATTGAGATAAAAAGACAGGGCTACGAAGGGATAATCTTGAAAAAATTGTCTTCGCCTTATATTCTGTCGGCGCAAGCACCCATTGCGACCGAAAACTGGCGAAAGATTAAATAAAGGAGGATAAAATGGCAGTTGGCCGATTTCAAGTAATGGCGACCTTACAAGCCGCTCGGGCTTATGTCTTAGGGATGTCGGTTGCCAGTGCCAAGAGTTGGGGTTTGAATCGTGCTATCTTTTATGCGGCTGCCAAGAAAGGCTTTTTTAAACCAAAACCCGGACCACCCAAGCCACCAACTTTCAAAATTCCCTTAGGCCTCGAAAAGGAATTGGCAAAAATCCAAAAGTCATTTGGCATAACTTATTTGGGTGACGAGATGGCTTATTGCGTAGAACTCGGTGGTGAGAAGATGTTTACGATTGGTGCGGAGATTCAAACTCCGCAAGCGTTTAAGAAAAACATTGAAGACCGCTTTGGTAAATCATTTTCGGCTGCCTTCAAAGAAGCAGTAGCAATCTGTAAGAGTTATGACCAAGGGGTGCTGAAGTCCCAGCGTTATTTCTACGAGACGGTTTACAAGCCCCGACGGGATGAACTGGCAAAAAAATGGAGCGAGTTGGCACTTATCCGCCGTAGGCGGATTGGTTGATACTAAAGCAAAAAGGCTGTAGGGCCCGATTCGGGCAAAGATTAAGCCGACTCGAAGGTATGCCCTACAGGAAATTGGCATTATTCAATGACCGATTTAAAGTCAAAAACCCTTACCGAACTCAAGGAATTAGTTAGGGAATTGGGCTGGGAAGAATATCGGGCAACCCAAATCTTTACCTGGCTCTGGCAAAAAGGAATCGCTGATATTGAGCAGATGACTAACCTATCAAAAGATAAGCGGGCATTATTGAAAGAGAATTGTTATATTAGTGAACTTAAATTAATTGCCACCCAGACCGCTAACGATAATACCCAGAAATTTCTTTTCGGCTTAGAAGACGGCTTAAATATTGAATCGGTATTTATACCGGAAAAGAGTCGGAAGACAGTTTGTGTCTCAACCCAGGTCGGTTGTAGGCTGGGTTGTTCAATCTGTTATACCGGGCAAACCGGTTTTAAAAGAAATCTTAAATTCTTTGAAATCGCCGACCAAGTTTTACAAGTGCAGAAACTTACTGGCCAGAAGGTAACCAATGTTGTCTTTATGGGGATGGGCGAGCCATTGCTTAACTACGACGAATGTTTAAAAGCGGTTGAAGTCTTAAATTCCGACTTTGGTTTGAATATCGGTGCTCGGAAAATAACGATTTCCACAATTGGAATTCCGGATAAGATTTACCAATTTGCTTCTTTTCCGCTTCAAGTCAAACTGGCAATTTCTTTGAACGGCGCCGATGATAAAACGAGAAATTATTTAATGCCTTACACGAAAAAATATCCTTTAAGTGAACTGATGGCAGCAGTAAGGTATTATACGCAAAAGAAAAGGAAAAGAGTTACTTTTGAATATGTTTTAGTAAAAGGAATAAATGACCGAGCAGAGGATGCCGAACGACTGCGACGGTTGATTAAAGGTATCCCGTGTAAGATAAATCTGATTCCGTTCAATCCTTATCCGGGTTGTGAATTGGAAGCGCCTGATTTCGCTTTAGTGGAAAGGTTTGCCAAAAATCTTTATTCTGACTTACCTTGTGTCACAATTCGTAAGAGTAAAGGCGCAGAAATTCTTGCCGGATGCGGACAGTTATCGGGGTTCGCCTTAGGCGATAGATACACAGGCGCCTAAGGCACCGATGAATTGGGGGTCAGGTGGGATGATAATATCGCCCAATAGCCGCTTCATCGCTTTGACCAAGCCAGGATTGAGCGCACCACCACCACAAAATATTATTGGCTCTTCAATCCCAATCGGACTACCAAGATTAACAATCCTTCTGACTAATGCATCACAGACGCCGAAAACGATGTCTTCGAGCCTCTTGCCTTCCTGCACCAAACTTAATATCTCCGTCTCCGCCATTACCACACACAGAGAATCAATTGGCTCAGGGTGATTTGACTTTACTGCTTGATTACCAAACTCCTCAAGGGACAATTCCAAAGCCAAGGCAATCTTTTCGATAAAATTGCCGGTGCCTGCAGCGCAACGGTCATTCATCACAAACCGTTCAACCTTGCCCGAAGCGATTTTAATCACTTTACTATCTTGACCACCGATATCAATAATTGTTCGGACCTGTGGATTTAGGTATAAACAACCCCGTGCGGTAGCGGTAATTTCGGTAATTACCAACGACGCATTAGAAACCAACTCGCGACCATAACCCGTCACCACAATTTGGTCATAGCCACTTAATAATTTTTTCGCCTCTTCTATTGCCAGTTTTGGTTTAAAGGCGGTTTTGATAATAATTTTCTTTTTGATTTCGTTGTCAAAAAGGATGCCTTTGGTGTAACAGGAGCCGATGTCTAATCCCAGTACCATCCAGCCTCCTTTGCCGCCCGAATAAATGCCTTAACATTCTCGGTCGGAGTAAAGATTGGGACTTCACAACCAGTAGCGACAATATAACCTTTTTCTGCCCGCATCCCAATCCTCGTCATCGCCTTGGTTTCTTTCAAGATTTCGTCCACGGTGCCAAAACCGATTTTAGTGGTATCAAAATTACCAATAATGCGCATCTTCTTTGCCAATTTTTCAATGGCTAATTTCAGTGCGACCTTATCCAAACTAATCAAATCTGCTCCAGTCTGCAAAAGCAAATCAAGAATCGGTGTAGTATCACCACAGATATGAAGAATCACATCAAAATCGTATCGGTGGAGAAATTGTATCAAACCTTGTTCGCCGGGTAAAGCAAATTCTTGATATGCCCTTGGGCTTATCACACTTGAAGAAGCCAACGGGTCGACGATAATCGGCAAGCCACCGGCATTGATAATTTCATAACAAAAATCGATCGCCGCTTTTAGACTCATCTCAATTATTGCTTTTACTTGATTGGGATTTTTTATTGTAGCCAAGAGGAACTGGTTTGGGTCAGAAAGCATCATTCCAGTTGTGAATGGAGCTGGTACATAAGCAAGAATTGGAATTTTATCGCCAACCGCCGAATAGGCGTAATCAATCGCTTCAAGATAGATTGGTAATCGGCCATCTTTTTGAGGGTTGGGTACTTTCAAGGCAAAGACATCAACCTTGGTTAAGATTGGACTTTTAAGTACTGGTAAGTCATCATCCGGATAGATAAATTCTGAACCCATCGCCTCAGCAATGATTCCAACTTCCGAGAAGATGGATATAGCATCGTGACCATACTCTTCAATCGCGGCAATTTGGGCTTTTGCCATCGTCTTGCCATTGGTATAGTATTCCTTCAAACCAATTTTGTAGACCGTTGCTGAATGCGATGTGATCAAAGGTATAATATTACATCGGTCAGGTTTTTCATCAATTACCAATAAACCGAACCGCTCACGGGGATTTAAAACTTCTTTCATATTTAATGCTTTAGCGTTTCAGCAAAAGCTAAGATTCTCGTTTTTAACTGCTCGGTAATGCCAAATGGTTGAGGCACATCAATCGCTAACACCGGCACAGCACTCAAAAATCGCATAATGAGACCGGTCTCCATTGCACAATGGGAAGCACCAAGCATATTGGTTATTAAGACTCCTTTGATTTTGCCTTCTTTCACACCGGCAATGATTCTTTTCACTCGTTCGGAAGTTTTCCCAATCAACGATGCTTGCAAGAAAGCACGGGCTAAAGCCCGAAATGGATCGATATCTTCTTCAATTGGTACCAAGGCTTGATTGATTACATATTCAGTTTGGACAATTCTTAAGCCGGCATCTTCAACCAGATTCAAGAGTAAGGGGTCAGCCGAGGGTGTGATCCAGGCGATTGGTATTGCATCTTCTTGTAAGACACCCAAACCCTTTTCAATCCTATCTTCAATTGTCCGTTTTATCATCTTTAGAATGTCAATCCATTCCTCAATATCGGCATAGCCATAAAGATTGCCGAATTCAATCGTCATCAATTCAAGACCGGGCAGAGGTGCTTTTGGTGCTTCATAAGTTAAATTTTTTATGCTTGTCACCAGGTTTCGCAATTGATTTGCCTTTTTGATGCTTTTAATTAATTGGTTTTTATTCGAAATACCGGTCAATTCTACCATTTTCTTCCATACGCGCTGGTATTCACCAATTAAGTATTCTTCCAGTCTACCGGAGGCATTATTAGGATATGCTTTTTGTCCTTTCCGCAATGGTATTTCCAGCCAAACTATCTCATAACCTAAATCTTCCACCAGTTGCATTATGCAAGAGTAATCGTCACAAGATGCACCCGTAGAAGCAAAAATTGCATCCGGTCTTGGAAAGTATGCCCTTTTATAGAATGCTCCTAACGTAGCTTTAGAAAAACAAGTGGCTTCTGGAATACCCAATTGGGTTGCGGTGTCCAAAAGGACGGTTGATTCCTTAAAGAACGGTGTCCACCAGATACACTCCGGATAAAATGGCACACAATCAGGAAAAGCCATAATAATCACTGGCACTATACCAAGGTCACCCATTGTGGCAATAACCTTCTTGCCAATCTGTTTGGCGCGGAATAACCTTTCGGATTCATTAAAGACAAATCCCCATAATCTTAAAGCGGCGAACGAATTATCCAACTTCAATCGTTTAAGTTCCCTTGTCCCATAGACCATAAAGGTAGCTGGTGGTGAAAGGTAAATCCCCCATTCGGAATTATGATAATAAGTAAATTTTTTTATTTGCTCTACGCTTACTAATTTAAATTGTTCACTCCAATCACTAAGACCTATCTTCTTTGGCATTGGGTCTTGAAACATACAATTTTAAATGGACTGCCTTAGCATTTCGGCAAAGGCGGCAATTCTGATTTTTAGTTGACTTTTATTCTGAAAAGAAAGGTCACTCCGGAGCCATAAAACTGGCAACCCAAAAGTTTTTTCCATCCGTTTTAATTCAAATTCGTAGTTGTCGCAGTAATCTAATGTCCAAAGGATGATACCTTGGCAAGCCAATTCTTTTAATCTTTCCCCCACCATTGCATAAAAATCGTGATTCGGTCTTTTGTAGATACAGGGTATTTGTTTATAATAGGCTTGCTTAATTCCAGCTAAATCTTTATTTTGAATCTTAATATTCAGAAATCTTGAGATTCCGCAATTAAAATCACCAACTAACCTCACCTCGTTCTCAAGCATTTCAATAATAGAATGTGCCTCATAAGGAATTGGACTGCCTATTAAATAAACGCTTGGTTTGGTTGACTTTCTGAGTCCGCCGATAGGCGGATTGAAGTAATTGGTGGTTTTGATTTCAAGTTCAATAGCGCCGCGGTGATAATTGGCACAGATTTGGGCAAATTCGGCGGCGGAAAGCAATGAGGCAGTTTGAAGTCTACGCCCTGCTTCAAGCTGGCGATAAAGATTCCTTACCGCCTCCCATTTTTCAATCTCATAATTTATTAACTCGGGTTCGAATCTTTTATTAGAAAGTTTTTCCAATTCTTTGACTAACCAATCAATCTCATCGTAAAATATCTCTGGTTTATCGGTTCGGGGATTATTTATGATATAAGTTGGAATGTCACTCAATTCTTGTAGGCAATCAAACATTCTTCTTGCCATATCGCAACCCGTGGAACCGACGATACAAGCAAACTTATCGCTATTTTCTAAAATATAACTGAGATTTGATTTTATCAGGGGGCATGCATCCACTTTCAATATTTTTTCGCCCGCACGGGCTAAATTTATTTCGCCCGAAAGCAACCGATAGGGTTTAAAACCAGTTACCGCTAATATCTCAACTGGAATATAAGAGCAAGTATAACCAATCAGTTTCTTTTCATTTACCATGGGGCTAATCGTAAGTTAGCGATAAACAATTGGGAAAAATCCGGTTCATTGGCTAATTCAATGTGTTCGCTCTTTCTTTTTATCGCTTCAACTTGTTTTATTGCATTTTTATCAATCAAGACTTTGATTGCACCTTTTAACGGCAGGTCCTTTTCAAAGCGCAGTTGCTTAATCCCTTTGGGCAAAAGTCCGATCCGAATTAGTGAATTTCGAAAAAGCGAAGCGCCCAACTCACCAGTAAGGATTGCTTCCGTAATTTGTTCCGGCACTACCCCAATTTTTTTCAAAAGAATCTCCACGCCGGTATGGATTGCGCTAATTGCCAGTTGCAGTTTTCGGATATCGCTTTGCGTAATTGTAAGTGGTGTTGGTAATGCTACTTTTCTTATTAATCGCCCATTGGGTTTTAGCCAGCCAAGACTGGTAAGAATTGCCAGCAAATCAATCAAACCGGAAGCACAAATTCCAATCGGTTTTTTCTTTTTTATTGTCTGGTAGCGAAAACCGTGCTTGTAGATAATTCGGTCAATCGCACCCGAAACCGCCAGACTACCACAACTGATACCAACACCTTCAAATGCTGGACCGGCCGCAGCGGAAAGGGCTAAAATTTTCTCTTTAGTGATTAAAGCGATTTCGCCATTGGTGCCGAGGTCAATATAAAGAAAAATTCCAGGTTGTTGGTCAATCCCACTGGATAGGATACCAGCAATTGTGTCGCCGCCAACAAAACCGCCAATTATCGGAAAAACATAACGTGAAGGATTTTTTAAAAATCTTCCTTCGGTGATTTCGCTTCGGAAGGGATACCGACTAAGTTCCAAAACCGGTTGATTGAGATAAAAAGAGAGCATAACCGGATTGCCAACAATTGCCTGTGGTCCACCTGAGGGGAATTTAAGCAATTCCCTTACTTCATTAATTCCTGATAAGAGCAAATTTCTTAATTTGGAATAATTTCCCCTAAGGGCAATGTTGATTCGGGTCATTACATCATAGCCTAAACAATTCTGCGGATTGAAAATAGTTGTTCGCCTTTTGATTTTGCCGTTGGCGAGATTGACCAGCGCTGCTTTAATCGTAGTTGTGCCAAGGTCTAAAGCCAAACCGAATTTGGTTTTGCTCATTTCATTCGATACCTTTGGGCAATTTCAATCATCAGTTTGATATTTTGGGGGTCGGTTGTCATTGGCACATCGCAGGCAGTAGCCAAAATTAAATAAGGTTCGTTTAAGGCTTTTTTAATCTCCTCGGTCAGTTTTTCTTCATTGCCGGAAAATATTGTGTCGGTTGCCACACCGCCCATTTTTAAGGTGTTGGTTTTGGGTGTTATATCCTCAATACTTAAAATGTCAGCGCCCAGTTCATCCAGCATTGGTAGGATGGGCTTGGTCTTGCCACAGATGTGGATACCAGCGATTAGGTTTCTGTCTTTTATCTTTTTAATTAAAATCTGAAGTGGCTGGTAAGCAAATCTTTCAAATAGGTTGGGTGAGATAACACTAATCGAAGCCATCGGGTCACCAATAAAAATATTGACACCAAGTTTTAGTAATTTTTCAAGATATTTTATCTGAAATTTTAGTGCGGTATCGATGGCATTTTTTATTCTTTTTTCATTGGAGAGTAAATCTTTTAGAAATTGTTCAATACCAATTAAAAAAGATGCCAGGGTAAATGGTCCTTTGATTGAGACAAAGACCGGAACTGTTAATTTTTGCTTTAAAATCGAAGCGGCTTTGATAATTTCTTCGGTTCGGTCAAGACTGCTTGATGTCTGGGCTTCAACATAAGGGTCGGAAAAGACTAAGACCATATCGTATTGATAAAATCTATAACCATACTCTAAGGCAAAAGCCAATTTATCCCCATCCTTTGCCACTTCGCTCAATTTCATATTTAAAAGTCTGGCACAATGGTCAGCACAAACAATCGGAAAGATGGCGGTTTTTCTCTTTCTCTGGATGACTTGACTAATCTTATCCAATCAATTCCTCACATAGTTTAATCGCCGCGGTAGCATCTTCGCCGCAAGCATCAGCGCCAATTTTTTGGGCAAAATGCTTGTTGACCGGCGCACCGCCGATGATAATTTTTATTCTGTCCCGGAGTTGTTTTTGCCTTAGAGTTTCAATCACTTCACCCATTTTTACCATTGTGGTTGTCATCAGTGCGGATAAGGCTAAGATGGCTGGTTTTACTTCTCGAACTGTTTCAACGAATTTTTCTATTGGCACATCCTTACCTAAATCAATAACTTGATAGCCCGATGCCTCAAGCATCACTTTCACGATGTTCTTACCAATGTCATGAATATCACCTTCAACCACACCGATAACAATTTTACCTTTCTCTTTTACTTCGTCCTTTTTAATTAAAGGGCTTACTAAATCAAAACCAGCATAAAAGGCTTCGGAAGCCATTAAAACCTCGGGGACAAAATATTCTTGGGTTGAGAAAAGTTTAGAGACTTCCTTCATTCCGGCAATCAATCCTTGTTCCAAAACTGCCTTCGGCGATTCTCCTTTTTCCAGTGATTTTTTGACTAAATCTTTGACCCGTTCTCGTTCCATTAAAACTACTGCTTGTTTTATCTTATCAAAAGCCAAATTCCCTCCTCAATAATTGATCGGGGGCTAAGATTCGTTCTTAACCCCCATTTTATTATTTTTGTTTCCTTATTTCTTTCCAATAAAGAGTCCGCGTCCAACCTTATGTTCATGAGCCGCTTTTCGCCAGATTGTAACTAAATTTGAGGCGAAATCAAATAGTTCCTTGCCGAAATTCTGCATAATACTCGGCTTTAATTGGTTATGCACCATATCGTAATACTGGTCAAAGCATTTAGCAAATTCATCGGTCTGGTCCAATGCCTTAAGTACCGTAAATCCATTCTTCTTCAGTAAATCCTGGTAGCCTTGAAAAGTTTCCATATAGGGAAATGCCATTGAGTCGTATAACGGATCCAGTTCTTCCTTAGTAATTTCACCGGTAATAATCCAATCCGTAAAACCAATCTTGCCACCGGGTTTAAGTACCCGATAGGCTTCTTGGATGAGGCGATTCTTATCCGTAACATAACACCACGCCTCTTGTCCCCAAACTACATCAATCGTCCCCGATTTGAAGGGTAGGTCCATTACATTTCCTTCGTAGTATTCAATCATATGGTCAAGTTTGGCGGCTTTGGTTCGCTCAATTGCCTTAGCAAGCATTGTCTTTGTTGCATCCACACCTTTCACATAGACTCCGTATTTACTTGCCAGATGCCTGGCAGGTGCGCCGAGTGCACTGCAAAGGTCAGCAACGACCATCCCGGGCTTTAAACCCAATTCTTTTGCCAAGAAATCAGTTGCCTCCGGTCCGCCCGAATGAATCTGCTCACCCATTACTGCTTCCCAAAGCAATCCGCCTGGACCATCATAGACATCTTGGACATCTTTTATTGTGTAGTCCTTGATGTACTTCATTTTGCCTCCTTTGTTTCATTTTATAGATAGTTGGTCATATTTCTTATCATTTTTGTATGTGGCGATTAAGGCTGCGCCTAATGCCCCAACAATCTGCGGTTCTTGGGGTATTAGAATTTTCTTTTTTATTCTTTTTGCCAGTAAGTTGGCAAGGCAACGATTTTTTGCTACACCGCCGGCAAAGACAATTTCGTCTTCAAAACCAATCCTGCCTAACATCGACAGAAGACGGTTGAGGATTGATTCGTGTAAGCCTAAGGCAATATTTTTTGGCTTTTCACCACGGGCAATAAGTGAAATTACTTCGGATTCAGCAAAAACCGTGCACATTGAACTGATGGGCACCGAGTTTTCCGCTTTTAAAGCCTCTTCGCCGAGATTCGCCAAGGAAAACCCAAGGGTTTGTGCCATAACTTCTAAAAATTTGCCCGTCCCAGCCGCACAGCGGTCGTTCATCTCAAAATCCAAAACCTGACCGTCTTTCACCTTAATTATTTTGCTATCTTGTCCCCCAATATCAATTACGGTTCGGCAATTTGGGAATAGAAAATGGGCACCTATCGCATAGGCTTTAATCTCAGTGACAACGGGAAAACCAAAATGGTTTTGAATGAGATGACGACCATAACCGGTAGCAACAATGACATCAAATTTATTTTCCGAAAGGATGGACTTGGAATTGGCGAGCGGGTCGGTTCCCGTATCAATGATTCGGTAAGCGGTAATCTGTGAGTCAGTAAGGAGCACAAACTTAATTGTTCGTGACCCGATGTCAATCCCTGCTGCTTTTGGCATTCCTCAGGCTAACCTTTCAATAAATGCCTCAATTCGGGTTCGGAGTGGTCCAATGTCTTCTTCCGAATAATCGGTCTCGATTTTAAGACTTGGGACATTTGCCGATTTGAGCGCACCCTCAACCTTTATCGCCTCAACATTATAACCATGACAATACTGAAGAATATATTGGATCACACCATTAACATTATAGTCCTTGGTTTTCTGGACCAAACCATCGATTCGTTCTTGATTCGGTGTGAAACAGGCACAATTAATCTTCAAATAACGGTCAGCAATCGCCAAGAGTTGCCCTTCTAAGTCGGTTGGTTGCTCATCAACCAAGTTTTCAAAATAGCGGGTGCCGGTGCAAGATTCATCAATCACAATTACCGCACCACTCTTCTCAATTAACGAATGGACCTTCCAATTTCCAATTACCGCCGGACAGCCCGAAAACATTATTCGTTTTGTCCCTTTGCTGAAGGGCGAAACTCCCTTGTTGATTCGTTCCTCAAGTTCAGTATTCAGTTGGTTAAGTTTTTCCGTAAACCGAACTGGTTCGTCAATCAATGCTACTTGCATAATGACTAAGGCATCAAGGCCACTAATCGGCGGTGGGTCAAATTTTCTGAATTCGTTCAATTTTTGCAGAGCGCGTCGCTTATCGTTCATAATCTTGATGGTTTCTTTTAGTCGTTTGCTTTCTACTTTTTTACCGGCTAACGCTTCAACCTTATCCTTAAACGCTTTTATCTCTTTTTGCCAAAGTTTGCTATCCGGTTCCTCTTTTTTCTGCGGGACTTCCATTACATGAAAATTGACCTTGCTGGCTAAGATTTCCCAAGTCTTTTTCTTGGCATCACAGGTTGTCTCGCCGACTGCCATATTTTTAACCGGGGCATACGGGCAGGTCTTAGAAAAAGCGAGCCCAAGGGTTGATTTCACCAACGGACAGATATCACGGGGAAAAAGTTTTTCCGCATAAGGAATTGAAAAATTCGTGCCACCGCACAAAGCGATTGGTGTAATGTCAACCGCCAGAGCAATTTCGTCGGGCACATAGATACAAAATGTGCCAATCACCTTATTGCCCTTTGCCTTGACAAAAAGCAATTCGGCAACCCTTGCGCTATGCGATTCGTGTAAAACATTATCAAAGTATTTCATTCCCCAAGGACGATTTTTCTGACTACCAACAGTATTTTGAAAGGTTCGGTCAAGGGATTTTAAAAGTTGGTTATGGAGTTCAACATCCAATCCAAGGTCCTGCCACATTTTTTCATAATTTGCCATTTTTACCTCCTGATTGGTTTGGTGATTTTTTATTTAGGGTAAAATTAGCACAGATGGGATATTTAATTGATGAATTGCCCTGCTGGACCCGACCGAGTCCAAAGACGCGCTGAGTCATTTCTTTCCTCCCGACCCGCGCCCGGAGAAAATTTTCCAGATAAGAATTTTTTGTCTAACTTCCACCCCAATATCATACTACTGATTAATGAAGTGTCAATATCCTGATTTATTCAATTTACATAAATCACTTTTTCTTTAATAACCTTGCCAATAATTTTTGCATCCTTGATTTTATTTTGGTGAAGCAATTGAATAAATTTATCGACCCGATTTTGATTAATTGTAATTAAGAGACCACCAGAAGTTTGCGCATCGCATAATAACTTTTGTGTAATTTCATCAATATTTGACCCAAACTTCACATATGGTTTTACGAATTCAAAACTATCAATCGAGCCACCCGCAAAAAAACCTCTCTGGACAAGTTGCCGGGCACCGGGCAAAATTGGCACGGTTTGGGCAAAAATCGCAAGCCCAACTCGGCTTGCTTTTGCTAAATTCAAGGCGTGGCCTAATAATCCATAACCGGTAACATCGGTAGCCGCATTTGCCTTTAATCGCTTCATTAGGATTGAGGCGGTTTTATTTAATTTCCGCATAGATTTATTAGCGATGTCAACTACCCGCTTGGGCGCGGCTTTTTGCTTGAGGGCAGTGGCAATTATACCAGTCCCAATTGGTTTGGTAAGCACCAAGACATCACCGATTTGGGCATTTTGATTGGATATGATTTCATTCTTTTTTACAATGCCGGTAACCGCTAAGCCATACTTTATCTCAGAATCACGAATCGTGTGACCACCCAAAATCACCGCACTTGCTTCTTTGACCTTGTCTGAACCACCTCTAATTATTTCTCTTAAAACTACTGGTCGAATCTCATTGGGCGGAAAACTCAGGATATTTAATGCGGTAAGGGGCTTTGCACCCATTGCATAGATGTCACTAAGACTATTAGCAGCAGCGATTGATCCAAAGGTATATGGGTCATCAGCGATTGGCGTAAGAACATCAACCGTTTGCACTATTGCCCACTCTTCATCAAGTGCATATACCCCGGCATCGCTCATTGCATCATAACCAAAAAGAAGATTAGGGTTGGCGAACTTTGGTAACCGATCCAGTAAGTGGATCAAATCTTTCTGACAAGCCTTTGCAGCACAGCCTGCCGCCTTAGCATAAGTGGTGAGTCGTATCCGTGGCATAGAAAAATATATTATGTATGGTTCAAACTAATCCCATACAACTGAGGCAGAGGGTTGTGCTTTGGCTATGAACAAAGGCAGGGTCAGAAACCTTAACACCAATAAGTAATGTTAAGATTCCAACAAGCGCAATGATGACTACTACCCACCGATTTCTCATTTTATTATGACGATTGATTTCATCGCAATTATTTTATCATCATTGGTAAAGGTGACAATATAACTACCGGGTGGAAGAAATTGTCCGGTTTGGTCACGACCATCCCAAATAAAATCCGCCTCAGATGGATTACTATTAATAAACTTAACGAGTTTGCCGGAAATGGTGTAGATTTTAAGTTCTCCGCTAGCCTTATACGAATTTAGGATAAAGCGGGCAAAGGTCTTTGGCTTGAAAGGGTTTGGATAGATTTTAAGCGGACAGCGGCCAGCGGTTAGTGGCAAGTGATTTTCTCCAATTCCTGGTCCGACTTGGGTATAGACCCGAATTGAATCTTTTTGCGTTGGATCACCCAAAGAGCGGACATTAAGGCTTAATATCTCCCGTCCTGGTGTTTGATTCGAATAAACCGAGATGTCAATCGTGGTATCGGATTGACCAACATTGAGGGAATCATAGATTATTGAACCGGGCAGAACGCAGTGGCCACGGACACAGAGCGAAGCAAACCAACCTGGAACACTTTCCAAGACTACGCAAATAATTCCATAAACATCTGATAGCGAACCAGTATTGGTCAATTGAAACCTAAAATTAGCCACGCCGTTGGGCTCAACAATTTGAACCGTATCCGAAAGACAGGACAAGTCAAAACTATATTGCGACCAGACCAACGAAGCGAAAATTAAACTCAGAATGAAAAAACCGGAAATTTTTGGTTTCATATTATTCAACTCCCTTTTTTAAGATAGCCTGCAGAACCTCTTTGGTGGTAAAGTCTTGAACAAAGGCAACGACACCGAGTTGATTTCGATTCCAGTTTTGATTTAAGGGAAAGCGCACTTCTTTGCCCACTGAATCTAAAAAAGCCAGGGCGCAGGCGATGCCGTTCTCATCAGGAATCATTAGTCGCATTACTCGGCTAAAGATTGAATCGGATGCTCCAGGTAACCAAAATCTAACACTATCTTCATAAAGCACCACCAAGATTCTTAAGTCATTTGCCGGGATTGAATCGATTACAACGACTGTAGTTTTTATTATTCCGGTATCGGCTTGAATTGAAGTTTCAAGATGTAGGCGCAGTGGCGATTTTTGGTTACGACGTCCAATTAGATAATTTTTGTAGGTTTCGTAATCCTCGTTAGGGTCAGAGGTCCAAACCGGTCCGGTGCCGTCAAAAAGCACTGCAGGCTCACCGCCCGCCTCATAATAAAAAGCCCGCCTTTGCTCAACCAACTCCGGACTCAAAGTATCACCACCTAAGCGCCGATGATAAGCAATTATCGCAACACTATCCTTCATCTCCTTAGCCAAACTATCAAGGGCACGGGCAGCATAGGGACAATAAGGACATCTTGCCCAGGTAAAAAGTTCTGCCAAGACAATCCGTTCGGTCGGGGTTGGTTTAACCTCCGGCGCCTCAGAGCAGAAAAGAAAAATTGAGACGGGAAGGAGAAAGATAAGTAAATTCGTCTTAATACTTTCTCCTCCCCAAATCAAACTTGTTTTGTTGCCCGAGCTTATAATCAGTCCCTTGGTTAGGTGACCTTGCGCAAGATATACTTTTATTTATATTTATTGCGTTAAGCCATTCCCCGCTGTCAAAAGATAACATCTTTGCCACTCAGTAGTCGATCGAAAGCATAGAGTTTAGTCCAAAGAACATAGAATCTTGGAGTTTCACCGTGCCTTCAGAATTTTAACCCGTGAGTTCTCATTCTCAACAAAATAGACGCCAGGTCTTATCCCTCTTGAATCCCAGGTAATATTTCTGCCATAAAAAGTCTTTATCAGGTTACCACAGGCATCGTAGAGCCTAACTTCAGGGTTGTGGGTAATAATGTTTAGAATTATTGAGAAAGGATTAGGAAAGGCTTTAAGCGATGAGGAGTATGAAGAGCGTATTTTTGATTTCTCTTGAATTTCAAGTCCCTTAGTAAGCCATGCTTTACCACCTTGATAAATTTCTTTCGTTGTTGCGTTTTGAATGAAAACAACAACTTGGCAACTTTCGTGAGCAGTTATATGAGGCCAAGTATTGGAAGGAGGGTCAAGCCAGGTTGTATCACGAATCACGAAGTCGCGTTGTCGGATAAGAGAGTCATTGGCAGGAATTGTCACCAATTCGCCATTTTGGTCAGGAATCATATCGTGCATTGCCTGATTGTGAATCGTTGAACCATTAGGCGCAGGCCAATAGATTCCAGTTTCAGTCAAAACAAAGTATAGTCTACCGGTTATTGTTTGATTAGATTCATTATAAATCTTAGCAATCGCACGGGCATTAGTTGCTTCGCCTTCGAATTGAGCGGTAACAACAATTCGAAAAGGGCTTTCCACTGCGGCGCGTCCATCAATCAGATTACGCCAGTTGGAATGGGTCGACCCGCCATCCAAGAAACCATCCACCATCAGCCGCGGGACATAATTAGTGCCATAAAATTGGGTGCGGGCACGGTTTTCTGTGATGTTAGCATAATAGAAAGGGTCATAAGCACTGGGCCACCAGGTGTGATAACGGATTACGGCTAAATAGGTCGAGCAATCTATTGCTATTTGATTTAAGGTAAGATTGGCCGAGTAACACGGTCCACAACTCGTGTTGGTAAACATTTCACCGACCACCATTCTTGGTGCAGTATAACTCGTCCCGACAAAAACCAGGATCGCTAAAATTAACATAAACTTAGTAGGCATTGGACCTCCTTTCATTTTAGCGCCGAATTGTAAGTATTCGGATATAGTTTTTCAAGTCCCCGTGCTGCGCCTGGACAATAAGTGCACCAAGTTGCGGTTATGTCCTCACAGACCATTACCCGCTGGGTCGCCCAAAGTAAGATTGGGGTTAGGGCGATGAGAGGTATTAGTTTTTTCATTAAGACCTCCTTATTTTGTGATTAAGGGATTTAGGACTGGATGGATAATCGTTTGGGACTCGACCGAGTCGCAAGAAATTGGTAGTCACTTAATTCCTCCCAAAACTATCCAATGAGGATTGAAAACTCGTTCGGGCTTACGGCTGAACTTACGATTATCCATCAAATTATTTTAACCTTTCAAATCATAAAGTCAAGACCCCACCCCATCTTGCCAAGGGAGAAGAAACCACCTGAATCGGAGTCAATCTATGGTTTCAAATTTGACGAACATTGGGCTTGACAATGCGAATTCTTATTGTATCTTAAAATTGACTCGAATCGGGTCAATGCTCCCTGTTCTTTAATCCGCCTTAGGCGGATAAAGATTCTTTTAGGGAGTTTGCCCGAATCGGTCAAATAAAGATGTGTCTTTTTGTTTTAATACCCAAAACCGCTGATTCGTTTGCTGGTTATTTCGTTTCATTCTTTTTCGGTTTTATTTTGGGCGCAATTCCGTTTGGCTATCTAATGGGACGGATTAAAAAAATTGATATTAGAAGATATGGTAGTGGCAATATCGGTTTTACCAATGTCAATCGAGTTTTGGGTTTTTGGTTTGCCCTGCCGGTCTTACTTTTCGACTTCGCTAAAGGGTTTTTGCCTACCCTTTTTGCATCGCGCCTGGAATTACTTCCAACTTGGGTTGGCACTGGTGCCTTGTTTGGTCATATCTTTTCGCCGTTTTTAAAATTTCGTGGCGGCAAAGGAGTAGCAACTCTTTTTGGGGTTGCCTTGGCCCTGACACCGGTCAGTTTTGTGCTAAGTATTGGCTTATTTGCCATAATCCTTTTTGCCTTTTCTTATGTCTCTTTGGCGTCAATCTCCTTCGCCCTTGCCTTACCAATTATTACCTTTATCCTAAACGATAACCAGACAATTTTCTTCTTTACCTTGCTTTTTGGCATTATGCTCATCTTGACCCATCGTTCTAACATCCGAAGGCTTGTAAAAAAACAGGAAGCCAAATTTTCCATTAAAAAATGAGTATCGGTTTTATTGGTGCTGGTCGCTGGGGAATATCTTTAGCCTTCATTCTTAATCGTAAAGGACTTGGTATAAAGATGTGGGAATATGATTCCGAAAGAGTGAAAAAACTAAACAAGAGTCGCAAAATCCCTGAGTTACCCGAAACCGTAGTGATTCCTGACGCACTCTTAATTACTGATAATTTATCCGAGGTTATTGCTGATACTGAAGTATTGGTTTTTGTGGTGCCAGCACAGTCACTGCGCTCGGCGGTTGCAGCGGTTTATGAAGCCAAACCCAATAATGAAACGATTTTAGTCAGTGCAGTAAAAGGTATTGAACAAAAAACCTTGAAACGAATGTCGGAAATAATCAAAGAAAAGTTTGTTTCAGCTAAGCCAGTAGTTTTGGCTGGTCCTGGTATCCCTTATGATATGGTGGCTGGTTCGCCAACCTCTTTAGTTGCTGCATCCGATGACCAAAAGGCAGCTACTCTGATTCAAGAAATATTCTCGTTTGAAAACTTAAGGGTCTATTCGCATTCCGATGTGGTTGGGGTTGAATTGGGCGGCGCCTTGAAAAATGTGATTGCGATTGCGGCTGGGATTTGTGATGGACTAGGTTTAGGGATTAATGCCAAGGCGGCACTTTTGACGCGTGGCTTGGCAGAGATTTCCCGATTAGGGATCGCCCTCAATGCCAACCCATTAACTTTTGCCGGACTTTCGGGAATGGGTGATTTAATTGTCACTGCCTTTTCACCCCATTCGCGCAATTGGCAGGTGGGAAATCAATTGGCAAAAGGGAAGAGACTAAAAGCGATATTAGACAGTTTATTAGGGATTGCCGAGGGTGTTGAAACGACCAAGGCGGCAATTGGACTGGCGAATAAACTTCGGGTTGAGATGCCTTTGACCGCAGAAGTGAATAAAATCCTGTTTGAAGACTCTGACCCGAAAGAAAGTATCTCCCGACTACTGAAGCGGCGGTTAAAATCAGAATTATGGTGAGCAGGGTGCTTACTCACCTTAGGCGAATTCCAAGCAGTTTTTTCTATTGTATTTGAGTTTGATTTTATTTAAAATCGGTTAAAGATGAAAAACCGGAAATTTTATTCAGTAACCCAGACCTGCAAACTCATTGGGATAAAGCCTTATGCGCTGAAACACTGGGAGAAGGTTTTTGAAATTACCCCAACGAAGAATTCGGCTGGTCGGCGTATCTATTCTCAAACCGATATTGAAAAACTTGCTTGTATTCGTCATCTCATCTATCGCGAACACTTTACGATTCAAGGGGCAAAACGGCGATTGGAGAAGATGAAACGATTCCCCAAAGGCAAGGCAAGTCGGCGTGAATATCAAGACGCATTGTATTATCTAAAAAAGGAATTGATTACGCTAAAGACTCAACTCCAGGCTAAATGAGTTTGTCTCCGCCTGAGGCGGATAGTTTATAGATAAAATTTGCAGGGTCGCACTCCGCTTCAGACGGATAAAAGGGTCAGCCCCCGAACCAGCTCCACAGCTAGCCTACTGGGCAACCCCCGAGCCAACCTACCAGCCAACTCCCCAGCCAATCCCCGAGCCAGCCTCCGAACCCGCTCCCCAGCCTGCTTCCCAACCAACCCAGAAACCAACTCCCCAACCAATTTACGAAGCGACCTACCAACCAACCCCCGAAGCCGCTCCCCAGGTCGCCTACGGGGTTACCCCGTAAGCGATACCCCCTCCCAGAGAAAAATTAAATATAAGATATCAAAAATCAAATAGATAGAAGAAAATTTTGCTTAATTTTTATATGCCTATTAGGCATATATAGTGTGCTTGTTAACACTATCTTAAACAAAAAATCGGTAATCTTGTAACCAAGATTTGCGAAAAATCAAATTTTCCCATACTGAAGCAAATAAAAAAATCGAGCATTCAAAAGTTAGGCTAAGGATTAAGAAAGTTAAAAATACCTATTGACTTTGAAGGAAATTTATGGTATAATTTAATAGTTTGAGGGTAAAACGGGGAAATTAAACAGGAGGGGTAATGAGCAAAAAGTTAGGAAATCTTGCCTTCTTTGCCACATTCTTTATCTCTACAATAACCAGTGGCACTGTTCTGTTTAACCAAAACTTTAATGGTAGTTGGTCAACGCAGAACCCACCACCGGGCTGGACAATAATTTATAATACCCCGGTTGGCAATTCGGATTGGCATCGTCGAGAGGCACAAAGTCCTTGGTCGGATAATCCTACGGGTTATGCCTGTCTTTATTCTAATCCACCCGAAACCGGTGAAGATATTTTAATTTCGCCTTTGGTTAATTGCTCATCTTATACTAATATCGTCCTTCGCTGTTCAACTTTCTTTGTTCCCCAAGAAGGTTCATCTTATATTGCAAAATTGCAAGGTTCTTCTGATGGTGGGGCAAATTGGATTGACCTTTATAATTACTTTGGACAGAGCCTCGGTCCGACCTTGCAAGTTTTTGATTGTTCCTGGGCGAATAATAAAAACAATGTGAAATTTCGTTGGTATTGGAGCGGAAATACCAATCAACTTTATCACTGGAGTATTGACAATGTGACATTGACCGCTGACCCAATTATCTTTGATGTTGGGGTGACCCAAATTATTGCACCGAGCGGAACGATTGATTCCGGAACCGCCGTAACACCAAGCGCTCGGGTTAAGAATTTCGGCAATGTCTCGATAACTACGCCCGTGATTTTTAAAATTGGTGGATTCTATGCCGATACAAAACAAGCGAATTTGAATCCAGGTGAATCAACGGTTGTGAATTTTGCGAATTGGACCGCGCTTCAAGTCGGTACCCATCCGACTAAGTGTAGCACCGCTCTTACCAGTGATGCCAATTCAAATAATGATTTCTTGACCGGCTCGGTCACGGTTCAAGTTAAAGATGTTGGCGTAACTCAAATTCTGGTTCCTAATGATACAATGGATACAAGTGGGCCAATCACACCAAGAGTGCGGGTAAAAAATTTTGGTAGCAATAACGAAACCTTCGCGGTCTCTTTTCGCATCGGTGCTTCTTATTTCCAAACCCGTAATAAGACAATTCCCGCTCGGATGGAAGATACAGTAAATTTTCCTTTTTGGAATGCGGTTCCGGGTAGTTATGTTACCCGCTGTAGCACCTATTTGGCTGGTGACTGTAATCCCAATAATGACACAATGTCCGGCTGGACAGTGATTAGAACGCGTGATATCGGCATAACCGAGATTGTCGCCCCGACCGGTGTGATTGATTCAACCGGACCGATAACACCGGTTGCCCGAGTCAGTAATTATGGCAGTAACATTGAAACCTTTACCGCTACCTTCAAAATTGGTACCCTGTACAACCAATCGCGAACCAAGACACTCGGACCCGGGATTACCGATACAATAAATTTTCCTAACTGGACACCAACCCGAGGCACTTTCATCACCCGATGCAGCACTTATCTTTCGGGTGACCGCAATCCAACCAATGATACCCTTTCCGGTTCGGTTGCCGTGCAGGTAAAAGATATTGGTATAATTGAAATTGTAGTTCCCCAAGGTATTATGGACTCAACTGATTTGATTTATCCCCAAGTAATGATAAGGAATTACGGCACCAATAACCAAACCTTCAATGCCACATTTAAGATTGGTTCCACATATCTTGATAGCCGGACCAAAACAATTCCGGCAGGTGAACAAGACACAGTCAATTTTGCCGGCTGGATTCCAATCCGGGGAACTTATTCAACTCGTTGCAGTACTTATTTGGCTGGTGATATAAATCCCACCAATGATACGATTTCGGGAACCGTTACGATTAGTGTCTTAGATGTTGGTGTGACGGAGATAATTGCTCCGACTGGAATTATTGATTCCGGGACAACCATTACACCCCAAGTCCGCGTTTCTAACTTCGGCACCGAGTCGGTCCTTTTCCCAATTACACTTCGGATTGGTCCTTGGGCGCAGACCCGCTACAAAATGCTTTTATCCGGGCAAACCGATACTGTTGGCTTTACCGACTGGACCGCTCAAACCCCTGGCAAGTTCGCGGTAATATGTAGCACAGCTTTGGCTGGGGATTTAGTCCCTTCTAATGATTGGCTGATTGATTCAATCCTCATCCGGGTGTTAGATGTCGGGGTAGCAAGTATTGTTGCCCCAGCCCAAATTGTCTTGCCCGAGACAATCTTACCCCAAGCCTGGGTCAAAAATTACGGAACCTTTTCAAGTAGTTCATTTGATGTTAAATTTGAAATCCTGCCTGGTTATACCGATATTGCTAATGTAGCAAACCTCAATGTTGGTGAATCGCTTTTAGTCACCTTTGCCCCTTGGATTGATACTTGTGGCAAATACACCTTAAAGTGTTCTACGCTTTTAGCCTTTGACTGTAATAATAATAATGATTACAAGACCGGTAATGTATTGGTCTCGCTAACTGGTACCAATCCCGGAACCTGGGTTGAAATCCAAAAGCCAATCCCTGGTTCCAAACCGCTCAAAGATGGCAGTTGCCTTGAGGTTATTCAGGATACTTTATTGTTTGTGGTAAAAGGCAATAAGACAAGGGATTTTTACCGATTGAATACCAAACAGGACACCTGGGTTAAGATGGCGGATGTTCCGGCCGGACCTAATAATAAACCAGTTAAGAAGGGGGCAAAGATGACCAGCGACGGCGAAAGATATATCTATTTGGCAAAAGGCGGTAATACGCTTGAATTCTATCGCTATGATGTGGAAAAAGATACCTGGCAGTCTTTGCCCGATGTCCCTTTGGGTAGCGGTAAGAAAGTCAAAGACGGCACCGCAATGGCTTTCTGTGAAAAATCGGGTGAGTCCTTTGTCTATCTCCTGAAAGGGGTTAAGACTCAAGAGTTCTATCGTTTCAGGATTAGTGCGGATAGTTGGGAAAGGATGCCTGATGCGCCACCGGGAAAACAAAAACCGGGCTATAAGAAGGGTTCGGACATCACCTGCGATAATGAGAATAAAATCATCTATTGTCTAAAGGACCGGACCAATGAAATGTTCGCTTATGATGTTTTGAATGATACCTGGCTTTGTAAGCCACTGACCAGTATGCCTTTAATTCATTTACTTTACGGTAAAAAGAAAAAAGTCAAAGAAGGCGCTGCACTTTGCTTAGTCACACCCAACAATATCTATGCCTTGAAAGGTGGTAACACTTGTGAGTTTTGGTTATTCAAACCGCAAGAGGGTGATTCGGGCAAATGGTTCAGTCTGGCGCTATTACCAGCAGCAGGCTCGGACGGGAAGAAAAAACGGGTAAAGGATGGTGGTGACTTGGTCTCGGTAAATTGTCCTCCTAACGAGAAATGTCTATTAGCAATTAAAGGCAACAAGACCGATAAACTCTGGAAATGGACCGATTCGTTATTCAAAAGCGTTTTATTCTCTATAAAACCCTACCAACACCTTGAATCAAATTCGTCTGAAGAAGAACCAGGGTCAATTAAACCATTAACCATATTTCAAGTTCGGCCAAATCCGATTCGGGAAAATGCCTTAATCCAGTTTACCACACCCGAGGCGAGTGCGGTAACGATTCGGCTTTATAATGTAATTGGTCAGGAATGTCTCAAGCACATTGCAAACTTGACCAAAACCGGAACAATCACTCTTGAAACCAAGGGCATTCCAACCGGTGCTTACATATTGAAAGTAACCATTAAGAATCACTCAATCGTCCAAAAAATCATAATTGCTCATTAAAATATGCTTTTTATCTTCGGTAATTAATTGACTTTTTAAAATAAACTTTTCTCTTGACTTTGTGCCACTGACTCATAAAATAAGGTTTAATGTATTTAGCCCTAAAGCGGGCAACCGATATTTGCCTGTCTTTGCTTGGAATTGTTACCTTTTTCCCTTTTGGGATAATAATCGGCGTATTAATCTTTATTGAAAGCCGATTGCCCATCTTCTATATCCAAAAGCGCGTCGGCAAGGACGGTAAAATCTTCAACCTATATAAGTTTCGTTCTATGGTCAACGGCGCTGAGAAGTATACAGGACCAGTTTGGGCAAAAAAGAATGACCCGCGGGTAACTTCAGTCGGTCGGTTTTTAAGGAAAACCCGCCTGGATGAATTGCCTCAATTGTTTAATGTGCTAAAAGGCGAGATGAGTTTAGTCGGTCCCAGACCCGAACGGCCCGAGATTATTGAATATCTGAAACAGGAAATCCCGGACTATACTAAACGGTTAGCCCTGAAACCAGGGTTAACCGGATTAGCCCAGGTCAACCACCATTATGATTGCTCTTTAGATGATGTCCGGAAGAAATTGGCTTGTGATTTTTATTATATGGAGAATCAAAACTTACTTTTAGACCTCGTAGTCTTCGTCAAAACGATTTCCGTCGTCCTTACCGGACGGGGTGCCCATTGATTATCTGTTATCCGTTGTCCGTTATCCGTTGTCCGTGCTCCTTTCACGGTCACGGTTCACGGTCACGGTTCACGGTTATCTGATGGATAAGGTATTAATTACGGGTGGGGCAGGATTTATTGGTTCAAATTTGGCTACTGTCCTATTGAATCTTGGCTATGAAGTGGTAATCATTGACAATCTCTCAACCGGCCGACGGGAAAATGTGCCGCCAAAGGCTAAATTTTACGAGGTTGATATTGTAAATCCCCTTGTAAACGGAGTGGTCTTCAAAGAAAAACCAAAAGTTATCTTCCATTTAGCCGCATTGACCGATACCACAATCTCGGAAGATTCAATCCGGAAAGATATCAAGGTAAATCTAATCGGGACCCTTAATATATTAAGGGGCGCCCGAGCGGCAAATGTCGAGAAATTCATCTTCACCTCAACTGCTGCGGTCTATGGTAACTCTTCATCCCTACCGATTAAAGAAACCGCAAAGACCTGCCCAATTTCGCCCTATGGAATCGGAAAATTGACTTGTGAAAATTATATTCGGATTTTTTGCGAAGCGGAAGGAATAAAATATACCATATTACGCTATTCTAATGTTTATGGACCAAGACAGTATCCAAAAGGCGAATCCGGGGCGATACCAATCTTTATTCAAAAGGTCCTAAAAGGCGAAACCCCAACCCTTTTCGGTAACGGGAAGCAAATTCGTGATTATATTTATGTTGACGATGTAGTATCGGCAACCCAGAAAGCGATTGCGCGAGCCGATGCCAAGATATTAAATGTTTCAACGAGTATCGGCACCAGCACCGAAAAACTCTATAAAATGGTTGTCCAAAAACTTTGCTTAAATCCGCCGAAGGGCGAACCCAGGCAACGCTTCAAGCAGTCCCGACCAGGTGAGATTAAAAAGAGTATCTTAGCCAATAGCCTGGCAAAAAGGCAATTGGGCTGGCAGCCCAAAATTGATTTATCAACCGGAATTGAAAAGACAATTGAATGGTGGAGGGAACAGAAATGGTAAAAATCTTAAAAGTTGAAGAATTAGCCCCGGGGATAAAACTTATGGAACTATCCGCCCCGCTAATTGCTCAAAAGGTAAAACCCGGTCAATTCGTCGTCTTAAGGATTTATGAGGAAGGCGAAAGGATACCCCTAACTGTTGCCGATGCCCGAAAAGAAGAAGGGGTTTTGGTTATTGTCTTTCAGGAAGTGGGTAAGACCACAAGGCTATTAGGGACATTGCAATCGGGTGATGAGATCTTAGATTTAGTCGGTCCTTTAGGTAAACCAACCGAGATTGAAAATTATGGGCAAGTAGTCTGTATTGGTGGTGGTGTGGGCACTCCCGAAATCTATCCGGTAGCAAGGGCATTACGTTCCTGCGGTAATAGGGTAATCTCTATCATCGGTGCGCGAAGCAAGAATTTACTCATTATGGAAAAAGAAATGAGAGCGGTCTCGGATGAACTTCATATCACAACCGATGATGGTTCTTATGGTATTAAGGGTTTTGTTACCGATGAATTGAAACGAATTATTGAGCGCGGGTTAGAGATTAACCGGGTTTTTGCGGTTGGTCCAGTGATAATGATGAAGGCGGTTTCTGAATTAACCCGACCCCATAAAATAAAAACAATTGTTAGTCTTAACCCAATTATGCTTGATGCCACTGGGATGTGTGGGGTATGTCGGGTTTGTGTGGATGGTGAGACCAAGTTTGCTTGTGTTGACGGACCAGAATTTGATGGCCATAAGGTTGACTTTGATTTACTATTAGCCCGACAACGAATTTATCTTAAAGAAGAAAAGGAATCATTGGAACTCTTCTTAAAAGAACATAAGAGGTGCCAAAATGCCTAAACCAGCCCAAACCAAAACACCGATGCGTGAGCAACCACCAAAGGAGCGGATTCATAATTTTGATGAGGTTCCCTATGGCTATAGCGAAGAAGAGGCAATAGCCGAGGCAAGACGCTGCCTGACCTGTAAAAAACCACCCTGCGTGGGTGGTTGCCCGGTTGAAATTGATATTCCAGGATTTATTGCCAAGATTGCCGAAGGAAATTTTAAAGAAGCAATCCGAATTATGAAGCAGAAGAATGTCCTGCCGGCGATTTGTGGCCGGGTCTGTCCCCAAGAAGACCAGTGCGAAAAAGTCTGTGTCCTGGGAAAAAAGATGGAACCAGTGGCAATTGGTCGTTTGGAACGGTTCATTGCCGACTGGGAGGCAAAACAGGGAACAATGGAAATTCCAGAAAAACTACCTCCGACTGGAAAAAAAGTTGCAGTAGTTGGTTCTGGACCGGCTGGTTTAACTTGTGCTGGTGATTTATTAAAACTTGGTCATGATGTCACAATCTTTGAGGCATTGCATAAACCAGGCGGTGTTTTAATCTATGGTATTCCGGAATTCCGTCTGCCCAAAGCGATTGTAATGCGTGAGGTTGATTTTGTTTGTAAGATGGGGGCAAAACTTATCACCAGTTTTGTCGTTGGAATGACGAAAACTGTGGATGAATTACTTCAAGAATTTGATGCGGTCTTTATCGGTACCGGGGCAGGCTTGCCTTGGTTTATGGGTATTCCGGGTGAGAACCTTAACGGTATCTATTCGGCTAATGAATATCTTACCCGTTCTAATTTAATGAAAGCCTATCTTTTCCCAAAATACGACACTCCAATCGTGCGTGGCAAAAATGTCGCAGTGATTGGTGGTGGCAATGTGGCAATGGATTCCGCACGCACTGCCTTAAGACTCGGTGCGGAAAAGTCAATGATAATCTATCGCCGTTCCAAAACCGAGATGCCAGCCCGGCGGGAAGAGATTCATCACGCTGAAGAAGAGGGTGTAATCTTTGAATTTCTTACCCTACCGGTTCGTTATTTAGGTGAGCAGGGTTGGGTGAAGGAGATAGAATGCATAAGAATGGAATTGGGTGAGCCGGATGCATCGGGTCGAAGAAGACCAATTCCCATCCAAGGTTCGGAATTTCGGATTCCGGTTGATACGGTGGTCGTTGCTATTGGCCAAAGTCCTAACCCCTTAATTCCGAAGACCACATCTGGCCTTGAAGTTGCCAAGCATGGTAATATTATTGCGGATGAAAAGACCGGTAAGACTACCAAAAAGGGTGTCTTTGCTGGTGGTGATATTGTCACGGGTGCGGCAACGGTAATTTTAGCGATGGGAGCAGGTCGGATTGCCGCTAATGCCATTGATGAATATCTTAGGACTGGGGTCTGGTAAGATGAGGGGAAAACGCGTCAACCGTGAACCATTGTCCGTGAGCCGTAAACGAAAGAAATGAAACCACAAAGTAATACAGATAAACCTAGAAGGCAAGATAAGATGAAAGAAACCTCACGGCAGGAGGTTAAATGGAAACTGGTTATGTATTAATTAATTGCACACCAGGCAAGACTTCTGAGGTATATAAAAAATTAAAAGATATTCCAGCCGTTGTCCATGTGGAGATGATTTAGGACCC
>Ga0207433_10003490_pt1 | contig 30215 bp, 27 predicted proteins | sample YelNatPaOPGAMG01_FD_187559 | JGI IMG/M metagenome (GOLD analysis project Ga0207433, IMG submission 187559) | Hot spring thermophilic microbial communities from Obsidian Pool, Yellowstone National Park, USA - OP-RAMG-01 (SPAdes) (version 3) | ecosystem: Environmental > Aquatic > Thermal springs... | reverse complement strand
GTAAAAAACCAAGGGAAATAAAAAGATTGTTTTCCAATTGATATGTCCACAAGCATACATGGATACAAGATTCACTGAGTGAGAAAATAAAATAGCTGTAAGAATTGTTCCTATTTTATTAATTCCAAGATTCTTCCCTATTAGAAATATTCCAATAATTCCTATAACTATATGGAGTGCAAGGGAGATTTTTTCTGCGGTTATTATGTCAACTAATATATAAATTAGTAAGAAAGGGGTTAAAAGGGGAGTCTCAGGAAAGGAGAAAAACTCATAAGTGATATATCGTCCATATGTATATCTAAATTCTGTAAACCCTAAAGCAAAATGAGGGAATGAATAATATTGCAAAATTACCTTTTTGGCAAATAAATAGTACCAAGCATCCTCTCAGCCTCTGTCCCCGAGGGTGTGCAAAAAAGGAGAAATTGTTTATAGGATAGAAAAACTAAAAAGATTAAAATAAATGCTAATAAATAGTCAAATCTCTTATTTTTAAATACCCCTTTCACTATTCTCCATTGTCTGAGAAATAATTTCAAAAATGAGCTCAAAACCTTGAGGAGGTGGAATTAAATATATTCCAGAGACTTCTCCCTTTATTCTTCTTATAAAATCGATTGCAATCTCCAATCCTATCCTTCCCTGCTCCTCTTGTCTCGCTTTTTTCAATCTTTCCCTTATCTCCTCTGGAATTCTAATTCCGGGTACCTCATTATGGAGGAATTCTGCATGTCTTGCACTCTTTAAAGGCATAACTCCAACTATAATTGGTATGTTAAACTTTTCTGTTTCTTTTAGAAAATTCTCAATATTTGAGAGATCATACTGGGGTTGAGTGAGGACAAAATCAGCTCCCGCATTTACCTTTTCCTCAAGTCTCTTCAACTCAGCACTTAAATCTGGAGAAGAGGGATTAGACGCTACCCCAACAAGAAAGGATGTTGGACTTCCAATTGGATTTCCACCCATATCTCTCCCCTTGTTAAATTCCTTTATAAGACGAACAAGTCCAACAGTATCAATGTCATAAACAGATGTTGCCTTTGGAAAATCTCCAATTTCCGCTGGATCCCCCCTTAAAGCAAGTATGTTTTTAATGCCGAGTACAGATGCACCAAGAAGCTCAGACTGGATTCCCAAAAGATTACGGTCTCTACAGGTAAAATGTAAAATAGTCTCAATCCCAACTTTTTCCTGAATTAGATGGGCGAGGGCAATCGAACTCATTCTCATTCTTGCCATTGGATTTTCAGCAACATTTAAAGCATCAACTCCATAAGCCATCAATTTTCTTGATATTTCAATAACCTCATTACAATTATGACCTTTTGGAGGATCTATTTCTACAGTCAAAACCATTTCTTTTCCAATTTTTTCTCTAAATCTTGATTTAAGCTCAACTTTCTCTTCTCTCCTTTCCTCTTCAATAATCTCAACGTAGGTAATTTTCTTTCTCTTTCTTGGCTTTTCCCCTTTTACAACCTCAGCAATTGCCCTTGTGTGGGTAGGATTTGTTCCACAGCAACTCCCAATTATGTTTGCTCCATTTTCAAGAAAAATCTCTGCATACTCTTTAAAATATGCTGGAGATGAAAGATAGATTGTCTTCCCCCTTACAATGGTTGGATAACCTGCATTGGGCATGACGGAAAAAAGATTTGGACTTTCCTTTAAATAGGGAATCACTATCTCTGCAGTTTCCTGAGGTCCAACTGTGCAGTTTGCTCCCACTATATCAGCTCCAATCTCCTTAAGTTCGTTCAGGGAGCGAGTGATATCATCTCCAAACTTTGTCTTTCCATCTGCAAGAAATGTCATGGAAACAATAACAGGAAGGTCTGATATGCTCTTTGATGCAAGAAGAGCAGCCCTCGCCTCAAGAAGGCTTGAAATTGTCTCGATTATTATTAAATCAACACCTGCTGAAACAAGAATTGAAATCTGTTCTTTAAAAACTTTGACCATATCGTTGAAGGTAAAAATACCATAGGGTCTAAGCATTACTCCAAGAGGACCTACTGAGCCTGCAACAAAAACATCCTTCCCTCCTGCTTCCCTTGCTATTCTAACTCCTTCGTAATTTATCTCTTTTAATTTATCTTCAAGATTAAATTTTGAGAGTTTAACTGAATTTGCTGCAAAGGTGTTTGTCTCAATTATTTCCGCTCCAGCAGAAACATACTCTTTGTGAATTGAAAATACAAGCTCAGGATTTTTTATGTTCTGATATTCTTTGCACTCATCCTGAGGAAGCCCCTTCTCAAAAAGATATGTTCCCATTGCGCCATCAGCAACAAGAACCCTTTCTTTTAAAAGTTCAATCAAATTTTTCATAATTTAAAATTTAACATATGGTTCTTAAAAGAGCAAATGCAATTTAAATATTTAGAATTAGAGAGTTATTTTAAGACCACCATAATCCAGAACTTTAATGGCTCTCTAACAGCGGGCTGGAAGTCTCTAAATCCTTTAAAATATTCTGATGTCTTTCCCTTAACCTCTGTTGAAACACTCTTTTTATAAAAAACAGGTATATCCATAAAGATACCAACTGAAATTTTTTTCCCAAGAAGAATTCCAATCGTTCCACCAAGCCAATCCTCTTTCAAAGTATTCAATCTTTCAGCTGTCTGAAAGAAATTATAAACTTCTCCATCATAGATATTTTTCCCATAAAATCTTTTTGTCCTGTAATAGGTTAGCATTCTCCATATCTCAAGCCTGAGGGTTGTATCCATTCTTCTTTCGAGAAGGAGTTCTGTGTCCATTTCTGAAAAGCTAATTAGAGATATTTCTCTCCCATAGCTTGATTGTTCCCAGCTCATCTCCCAATCGAAATAAGGAGTACTCTGTTGATAAACCTTCTGCCTCCCCCATATATCTGTGTAATCATACCACTTGTAGCCAAAAGAGACCCCTGTCCCGAATCTTAGGAATCCTCTTTCCAAATCAAAATGGGCGAAGGGGAGGAATTCTCCTGTTAGCTTTCTTTCATTGTAGGAGTTTAAAAACTCTTTACCTCCCTTCCCAACAGGTCTCTCTTTCAGCAAATCAAGCTCAATAACAGAAACTCCAAAAATTTTTGTGCTTCCAAAATCTTTAATGGAGAAGACTGCATAGGGTCTGATAACATTAATCTGGGTTTTTTCAGATTTATCAGAAGGCAAATATTTATCGAGGGTTTTTGAGTAAGAAAAGTAATCACCGTGGATCTTTAAATTTCTATATCTTATTCCAATCTTGTGATCCTTGAAATCCATCCCAAAAACAAAGTCTAACTGATCCCTCCTTGTATCTGTGTAACTGTCCTGCCAGAATGCATCAATATTGGTTGATGTTCCAAATATTTTCTGGCAACCGGAGCTTGCAGACCATCCCCATGTGTAGCGATTCATCCTTATTTCCCTTCCATTTTGAGTATATTGAATAAAACCAGAGGGGCTCCCCTCTTCCATTCTTGAGTAATTAAAAATAAAACCCATTGGGAATTCTTTTATAGAGGTTGAAAGAAGGAATCCAATATTCCCCTTATAATTTTTCTGGCTCACCTTTGAAGAAAATGGAACCAACCAGTATGAGCCTTCGTAAGAATGGGCTATGGCATTACCTTTTGCATCAAGGGAAAAGGAATCGAATTCTCCTCCAATCAGTGGGATAATTCTAAATCCTTTAAAATCGTATACATAGGGGGCAGAAACTAATTCAGCATTAAACCAAGAGCCATTAAAGCTTGCCTTAGCTCTTGTTCCATTAAAATTCTCCTCCACTGACTCCTCTGTATTGACATAGAGGGCACTGGGTGAGCGAAAGGGATCATCTAAATTTCCCATCCAACCAGGGTATCTATAGGAGAGGAAGAAGATTGAAGAGTTGGGATAGAAAAACCTTGAATCCTGAGGGAAATGGGTATAGGAAAAGTATGGATTTGGTCCAATGAATTTAAGTCTTGGATGAATTTGGAAAGGGAAAAGGAATAAAATTATCAAAAAGAATGTTAATTTCCTTCTCATTTTTTCCCTCTCTGTTTTATATTAAACCTTTTTAACTCAAAGATAAATGACAGAAATCACACTTCTTGGGAAATTGCAATTAGACTTTTTAAAACTTGACACTTCTGTTTCTTTTTTTTAAAACTATAAAAGGAGGATCGAAAGAGATTAAGAATCTTACACCCAAGGATATTGGTGATATTAGCCCTTATTTCCTTTCTCTTCTTCCTCTCCTCTGATGCTCTCTCCCAGAAAAGCTCTTCTCAGGAAAGTGAAGTCAAGAAACTTCTGAGGGAAGGAAAAAGCCACTACAGGAATGGAGAATACGAGGAGGCTATAAGGAAATTGGCTGAAGCATCTCTTCTTTCAAAGGATGAGGAAGAACTCACAGAGATTTACTTTTATTTATCCCTTTCCTATTACTCAAATAATCAAAATGAAAAAGCATAAGAAATTCTCAGGAAGCTTTTTAAGATTAAGCCGAATTTAAGGATAGTTGATGAGAACCTTTATCCTGAAGGATTTGTCAAGACTTTCTATACAACGAGAGATGGGATATTAGGGAAAGCAGAAGAGAAGTCAGAGGTAAAGGAAGTTGAGAAACCAGAGGTTAAAGAGAAAGTTGAGAAGCCTAAAAAGAGTTATACCGCTCTTTACATCCTCGGAGGTTTAGCTGTTGCGGGTGTTTCAGTAGCTCTTCTCCTTGGAAAGAAAGAAGAGAAGAAAGAGGAAGGGAAAGGTTCGATCGATGTTAAATCAGATCCAACAGGTGCAAAAATCTTTCTTGATGGTTCAGACACAGGAAAAGTTACAAATGCTGTTCTTACGGATGTTAATGTAGGAACTCATTCAGTAATGCTGAAAAAAGATAGATTTCTTGACTATACAACCTCTGTAACGGTTGTCAAGGACCAAACTGCCACTATCAACGCCAAACTTGAACCAGGTTCGTTCTTTGAAGACTTCAACGATGGTGTAGCAGATTATTGGATTCTTATTATAGGGCATAATCCTACGTTTTGGTATGTTAAAGATGGAAAATTGACCCACCGTGACGGAGAATTACCCCCTCCTTCAGCATGCCCCTTCGCATGGTATTCCCTTAATGGATATGCTAAATACAAAAATTTTGCGTTTCAAGCTGATATGAGGTCTGAAAAAGGTCAGTGCATGGCTTTAAGGATGGTATCTGATCGTTGTCACTCTGATTGTTACCTGTTTTGTGTTAGACAACCAAGTAAGGAATGGTCTTTTTATGTATACTCCTCACCCAGTCTACATCTTATAACAGGAGTGGCAGGAGTTCCAGCTATAAAGTATTACCCTGATTGGAACACTGTAAAGGTTGTAGCATCTGGTTCTAATTTCAAATTCTATGTAAATGATACTTATGTTGGAGAGATTAATGATATCTCCTTTGCAAGTGGATATGTTGGATTTTATGCAAAGAATATGGATGTGTTATTCGAGATTGACAATGTAAGATTAGATGTTCTCCAATCAGGTTCCGATAACAGTGCGTCTAAATTTTGGATTCTTTCAAATCCAGAGAATGCTTTTACCAGAGTTGTATCAAAAAAGGAATTCAAAAAGGAAAGAAATTTCTAATTAAATATTAAATCTTTTTAAAATTAACCCTGCTCATTTTCAGAGAATAAGGGTTGAGGAAGGACCCGGATGTTTAGTTATTAAAAGTCTTTTGCTCCTTTGTTAGTTATAACTTTCAAATAAAAAAATTTCACCATATTTTATTATAATTGACAAAAATTATGGAAAGTCTTATATTTTTAAGAGGTAATGTGGAAGATAAGAGTTAGAAAGGAGCGATCAACTCTCTGGGAGGGCATTGGAGCTGTAATTTTTATTGGTTTCTCAATAATAATTCTTTTAAGCCTCATATCCTATGACCCCCTTGACCCCTCCTTCTTTACTGATACCAACTCTCAAAAAATAAATAATCTCATAGGAATTTTAGGGGCTTACTTTTCAGATTTTCTCTTCCAGATTTTAGGATTCTCCTCCTTCCTGATTCCCATCGCTCTTTTCTTGATTGGGTTAGATCTGATAAAGGGAAGAGTTGAATCTTATACAATAAAATTCGGTGGATTCCTTCTATTTCTTCTAAGTTTTTCCTCCCTAATTCAATTTATATATTCAGAAATTCAGATAAAAGGGATTTCAATTTCAACAGGTGGCCTTTTAGGGAATCTCCTTTCAAATCTTTTAAAAAAAGTTTCAGGAAATATTGGTTCTATTTTGATTTTAATAATCCTCTCCCTTGTTTCCTTTTCAATTTTCACTGGAATAACGATAAAGAAAATCGCCAAAACCATCGCATTTTTAGTTAAATCTCTTGCTACCTTTATTCCCTCTCTATTTTCTCGAAAAAAGGAAAAAGTAAAGGAGAGGGAAAAGGAAATGGAAATTAAAAAAGAGAAGAGGAAGGAAGTTACTCCAACTCCTCCTGAAGCTCCATCTCTTTTCCCTGAATACAGAGAGGCAGCCTTTACCCAGCCCCCTCTTTCTCTCCTTGATAAAGCCCCTGTAGCTGAGGAAATAAACAAAAAAGAGTTGAATGAAAAGATGAAAAAGATAGAGGAGAAGCTTAGGGAGTTTGACATTGAGGGCTCTGTTGTAGAGTTCCATCCAGGACCTGTGATAACCACCTTTGAATTCAGACCAGAGCCTGGTATTAAGATCTCCCAGATTCTTGCCCTTGCGGATGATTTAGCCCTTGCATTGAAGGCAGAATCAATAATGATTGAAAGAATTCCTTCTAAGGCATCCCTTGGAATTGAAGTTCCCAATGACAAAAGGGAAAGAATCTATCTTCGGGATATAATTGAATCAGAGGAATTCTTGAAATCTCCATCAAAGCTCACAATAGCCCTTGGGAAAATGGTGAGGGGAGAAAAATTCATTTCAGACCTTTCAATAATGCCCCATCTTCTTATTGCGGGTGCGACAGGTTCAGGAAAGAGTGTTTGTTTGAATTGTATAATTACAAGTCTTTTTTACAAAGCTTCTCCGGATGAGCTTAAATTGATCCTTATTGATCCAAAAAGGGTTGAATTCGCAATTTATAACGATATTCCCTATCTTCTAACACCTGTAATTGTAGAGCCTTCAATGGCTATTAATGCTCTGAAATGGGCTGTAAGGGAAATGAAGGAAAGAAACAGGAAACTATCAGAATTACAGGCGAAGAATATAGAGCAATACAATATGAAGGTTAACCAACTCTCTCAGGAGGGGAATAATGGTGAGATTTCAGAGGAGTTGAAGCCTCTTCCATACATTGTGATTATTATAGATGAGCTTGCAGATTTAATGGTTGGTAAAGGGAATCAAGCCATGGAAGTGGAAAATTGTATAACCTCTTTATCCCAGATGGCGAGGGCTGTTGGTATCCATCTCATAATTTCTACCCAGAGACCCTCAATAGATATTTTGACAGGAACAATAAAGAACAATCTTCCATGCAGAATTGCCCTGAGAGTTCCCACAAAGGTTGACTCAAGGGTTATTATAGATAGTGTTGGAGCTGAGAAACTTCTTGGGAATGGGGATATGCTATTCATGCCTCCTAATTCCTCACAGCTAATAAGGATTCACGGAGCTTACATCTCTGAAACGGAAATTGCAAGAATTGTTAAATTTTTGAAGGACCAGGGTAAGCCTCGATATGACACATCAATTTTAAAAGAGGCAAAGAAGGAGGAATTTGTTGAGATTGGAGAGGAGGATGAGGATATTAAAGATGAGCTATGGTGGAAGGCGGTTGAGCTTGTAATAACTCATAAAAAGGCTTCAGCAACTTTTCTCCAGACAAAACTTAATATAGGATGGCCCAAAGCTTTCAAGCTCATTAGCAAAATGGAAGAAGAAGGGATTGTTGGACCACCTTTGCAGGGACAGAAGAGGGAAGTTCTTGTTGGGATGGAATATCTATCAAGAAGAAGAAAATTTTAGCTGAGATATGAGAAGTTTAAAATTCCATATTGGTAGAATGGGGGAGGAAGATCAGCTAAAATTTGATTTTGAGGATGGTCTAATGAGAAGTGTCCAGGAGAGAATCGAATTGGGATTTATATTTATGAAGCTCCCCATAATTGATGAAGCTCCATACAGAGTATTTGATAAAATTGAGGAGTATCGCAAATGGGCAGATAAGAATTTGCCAAATTGGTTGGGATATAATTTAATAAAATGAAGGATCTGCTTTTAAAGTTAGTAGATAGTTTTTACAAAAACAATGTGGATTATCTAATTATAGGGAAAGGAGCTGCTATTCTTTATGGGTATCCAGGAACCACACAGGATATAGATATATTTCCCAAAAAAACAAAAGAAAATTGCCTAAATCTTGTAAATGCCTTGAAAGAGATTGGGTTTATTATGGATGAAAAACTTGAAAAAGCTATTCTCCAAGGGAAAGATTTCATTCAGATTAGAGGAGGTCCTATACCTCTTGATATAGTTTTTGCCCCTGATGGGATTGAATCTTATGAGGATGCCAAAAAAAGAATGAAAATGATAGAAGGGAAGTTTCCTTGTGCTTCGATTGATGATGTGATTTTAAGTAAAAAGGCATCCGGAAGGCAGAGAGACAAAGAAGAGCTACCAAGGTTGGAGAGCTTCAGGGATGAACTTAAAAAGAGAGGATTAGTTTGATAATTAATAAAATAAAATTCAATTTATACCTTCTATTTTTTCCCATCTCCTTTTCCCTTTTCCTATCTGTTTTAGCAAATCTTGGGAAAATAAATTTTATTGAAAGGTTTAGACCAATTCTTCCAGAATTTCTATTTTTTCTATTTTTAACCTTTATCCTTTTCTCATTCCTTTCAAGGTTTTCCTCTTTCAAGATTCAGATTTTAAATTATTCTCCTCCATTTTTTCTCTTCCTTCTCCTTATCCCAATGCTCATTTTCTATATTAACAGGGATGATTTTATTGGGAGACTTTTAAATCTAATACTTCTCTTCATTATCCTTGAAATTTATATTTTCTTAAAAAAAGAAAAAGGCTTTTTGAATCTGATTTTAAAATTCTTCCTGAATCTGAGCAAAAACCTTCTCTTTTTATTTTCATTTTTTTCTTTGACTTTTTTGATTCTTATATTTTCCATAAGAAATCCCTATTTATCAGGGGATGAGCCCCATTATTACACAATATCTTCAAGCCTTTTAAAGGATGGAGATTTTGATCTGAAAAACAATTATTCATCGATGGATTATAAGTATGTGAACCCAACAAATGTTTTCCCCCACTGTCATGAGGGAAGGAATGGAGGATGGTTCTCCTTCCATCTTCCAGGGATATCTTTTGTTATCCTTCCTATTTTTCCGATTACTGAAATTTTACCCTCTCCGTGGAATGTTTTTTTGTTGAGGGTTTTTCTCTCTTTTTCAGGTATACTCTTTTCTTTCCAAATTTTAAGGTTTCTGAGAAGGGAAGGATTTGAGAAGGAGATAACAACCCCTATTTACTTTATTTCCCTCCTTCTTCCTCCTTTTATCTTCCATTCCTTTCATCTCTACCCTGAAATGCTTTGTGCTTTTATTGGGATATATATGGTAAATGAGATTTTAGAGGGGAAGATCAAGGGTTCAAGAGGTTTCTTTGATGGCTTTCTCTCAGGCTTTATTTTATTTTTGAATCAGAAATACTATCCAATCCTTGCCCTTTTATCTCTATTCTATTTCTACACTCTTTTAAAGAAAAGGAATCCAATTAATGGAATTATCAATTTTTTAATTCCCCTTATTACAATCTCAGGGCTTCTAATTCTATATGTCTGGAGCACCTTTGGAGTTTTTTCTCCCTTCTCTATCAGAAAGGAAGTAAGCACCCTTTCAAGCTTCTCCTCTTTCTTTAAAGGATTTGAACCCCTTTACTTCCTTGAATCTTTTCTCGATTACTTCCTTGATCAGAGGGACGGTCTTCTCCCTTACGCTCCTTTCCTATTTTTCTCTTTACTCGGTCTAATTGAAATGGGAAGAAAAAATAAGAATTTGTTTCTGATTCTAATATCAATATCTCTTCCCTATATCCTTTTATACGCATGGAACCTTGGAAGGGGAGGATACTCTCCCTTTGCAAGACCCCTTATGGCAATTTCCTGGATATTTCCTGTATCCCTTGCCTATTTTTTAAGGGAAAACAGATTTAATCTTCTAAAAAATTCCTTTTTCTTGTTCCTTTCTCTAACCCTTCTTTTTGAGTTCTTCCTTTTTAAATACCCCCAGTTCCTTTATCAGCCGACTACAAAGGGAATAACAGAGAGAGGAGGTGATCTATTCTCTTACATGGGAAACCTTTATTTCTATCCTCCAAAATTTCTTCCTTCCTTCATTAAAGTCCCAAATTTATCTTACCTTCCCAATTATTTTTGGTTTATATTTATTCTTGCCATAATTTTTTCTTACAAAAATTTAAAGAAAGGGAAGGAATCCAACTGGATTTTCTTGACTGGATTTCTCCTATTCTTCATTTTTACCCTTGTCCTTTTCCCAAGAATTCGATACATAAGGGAATTTGATTTTTCAATTGGCTCTCAGCAAGCAACTTTCTTCTCCCTTAGCAGAAACATTCGCTTCTCCAACAGCCATTTTTATGTGATGAGGGATGGAGAATACTACATACCTTTTATAACCCAGAAAAGGCTAAAGAAAATTATTTTCAGCTTTGAATCAGAGGATTTCTTTTATCTATCCTTGAAAATTTTTGATATTCCTTTTTTTGAAGGAACAAGAATGAAAGGAGATTCCTTTTATCAAAATCCTCCTTTCTTAAATTATAAGGGGCAGAAGCTCTATCTTCTCGTATTGAAGATTAAAAATACAAGAAAAATAAGCCCAACCTATAAGGCATTTTTCTGGAAAATTGAGGGTTATTAAAATAAATTTTCAGGAAATTACAGAACAACAACTTCTCCAGCTGAAAGTTTTCTAAAATCAAAATTGGAAATTATCTCAGAAGAAATTATGGAAATTGAAGGGTTATTTGCATAGAAAAGGGAGTAATAATCTGGATTGGATTCATAATAGCAAAGGGCATATAAATTTACTCCATCAGATAGCCCAATGTTTAAAGCTTGAACACTTCTCGAATTTTTCAGTATTATTTCCTTCAAAATAGCCAATGACTTCTCAGGATTTTCTCTTTTAAGAAGTTCGAGCAAGAGATTCCATATCTTCTGCGAACCTATACTCCCACTAATTTTAAAGGGGAGTGAAACTCCTTTTATAAATCCATTGAAAACAAAGGAATATTTTTTAGAAATAAAGGGTTGATTGTATTCAAGAAAATTCTTTTGATTCTCAAAGGAAGAGCTTCTGGCATGGACAAGAAAAAATTTGCTTTCTGGAATATTTTTGAATTCTTCTTTCTCATCCCATATTGGTTTAACTGACCTGTAAAGATTCCATTCGTAATTTTCATCAAGATAAGATATACCCCATCCATCACCCTGCCAGTCACCATCAGGAGTTTTTCTTTTTTTGCAAGCCTCTGAGAATTCAAGAAGAAAATTTTCAATTTCTAAAGGCAATCCAGATTTTACCATTAAAAACCTGCACATAAACTTTCCTCTCTAATTTGATTTAAAAACATCCAACAAAATATTGACTGTTTCATCAATTTGTTCCTTCTCAATTATATATGGGGGTAAAAATCTAATCACATTCTCTCCTGCTGGAATGGCAAGGATTCTTCTATTTTGAAGAGCTTTTAAAATTTGATCCCTCCTCTCTTTTATCTCCATCCCCAAAATCAATCCCTTCCCCCTTACACCAACAATAATTTCCGATTTTATTTCTCTAAGTTTAAGGATAAAATAATCACCAATTCTCCTTACACGGGATAGAACTTCATCATTTAAAAGATCAAGGGTAGAAATTATTCCTGCGCAAACAAGGGGATTCCCACCAAAGGTGGATGTATGAATTGATTTTGTAATCTTATCCGATATTTCTTTTGATACAAGAGTTACTCCAACTGGAAGGCCACCTGCCAATCCTTTACCAAGACAAACAATGTCGTAAGAATCAATTTCTTCCTCTGAAGCAAGAAATGAGCCCGTTCTTCCTGTTCCTGTCTGAATTTCATCAACAATCATAATAACCCCTTTCTTCTCGCAAATCTTCTTTGCCTCCCTCAAAAATCCTTTTTCTGGAATAATAACTCCACCTTCTCCCTGGATTGGTTCAACAATGAAGGCAGAAAAACTATAATCTATGGTATCTTCGAGGGAATTAAGGTCATTATAAGGAATAAAGGTAAAATCCCATAACAAGGGTTCAAAAGGAGTTCTGTATTTTTTATTTGATGTTGCAGAAAGAGCACCTAATGTTTTCCCGTGGTAACTACCATAACAAGATATGAATTTTTTCCTTCCTGTTGCTAAAACCGCAAATTTCAATGCTGACTCAATGGCTTCTGCCCCTGAGCTTGAAAAATAAACTTTGCTCAAATTCTTTCCACATTTTTTCACAATTTTTTCTGCAGAAATTGCTCTTAAATCGTTGCTGAAACTGCAATGTAAAGTAATAAGTTTTTCCAATTGCTCTTTAAGCTTTCTGATTATTTGAGGGTGAGAGTGTCCAAAAATATTGACTCCATAGTTTGTCATTAAATCAAGATATTTCTCACCATTAATGTCAAAAAGATAGCAACCTTCCCCCCTTACTAAAGTTAGACCTCTGTTGGAATAGGTTTCGACCATAAATCTTTTCTGAATTGAATTGAAATCCAAGAATCTATAATTTTCCATCTTTACCTTATGACAGTACCCTTTCCTTCAAGAGCTGAAAAAACAGGATTTTCCAATCTTCCATCACCCATATAAATTATCTCCACACCTACCTCAATGGCTCTTTTGACTCCCATTAGCTTCTTTCTCATCCTCCCTTTTGCAAATTGAAAATAGTCCTCGATTTTCTCTTTATTGATTTGCCTTATAAGGGATTTTTCATCTTCAGGATTTTCAAGAAGCCCTGGACTTTCGAATAAAATAACAATTTTCTTTATCTTTAATGATTCAGCCATTACTGCAACTGCCAGGTCATTGTCAGTATTTAATATTTCACCCTCAGAACTAATTGCTGGTGAACATATTACCGGAAGATAATTTCTTTCAATCAAAAGATTCAATAACTCAGTGTTTACCTTTTCCACTCTCCCTGTAAGATTTCCAGTGAGAAGTTTTACTCTTCCATCTTCTTTAATCAAAATATCCTTTTTGGGCTTTGCAATCCACAACCTTCCATCAACTCCTGAGAGTCCAACTGCATTCACACCCTTTGCCTGGAGCATTGCAACAAATTTTTTGTTGACAAGCCCTGCATAAGTCATCAAAAAGACTTCCATCAATTTTTCGTCAGTGTAAACACTTGAAACCCCTGAAGGTGATACCACTGCTTTTACAGGAATTGATAATTTCTCAGCAATCTTGTCTCTCCAATAACTTGCTCCATGAACAAGGATAATTTTTTCCTTTGAAATTAAAAGGGAAATGTCCTTGCAGATCCCTTCCCAGTTTATTGTCTTTCCTCCACCTACTTTAATCAAAAGCATCTTTTAACTCCAGATTTCTGAAATTAGTCCTCTCCATATTTTCTTAAAAAATTAAGCAAGTCTCCTTCGTCAGTTTTTCCCGAAACAATACTTTTAATTACAAGTTTCCTTTTGTTTCCAATTAAATTTGGAGGGAGGGGCTCATATTTGTGGGGACCAAAATTCATGAGAGCGTTCAAATGGATTCCCGCTTTATGGGCGAATCCATTGCAGATATTGGTAATTAAATTTATTGGGACTTCAACATTACAAACCTTTGCCACATAGTTCTCTGCCTCTGTTATGAATTTTAAATTATATTTTTTGACAATATCTCTATCTATATTGTAAAGATTGACGAGAAGAGCGCTCAGGGGTGTGATTCCAGTCCTCTCACCAATTCCAAGAAGGGAGGTGTCAATCCAGTTAGCGCCTGCCTTCAATGCGGACAAGGCATTGCTTACTGAATTTCCGAAATCATTGTGAAAGTGCACTTCAATATCTGTTCTAAATCTTTTTCTAAGCTCTTTTATCCCCCTTTCAACATCCCAGGGAAGAGCTTTTCCAAGGGTATCTGGGACTCCTATCCTTTCAACATTTAGATTACTTGCAAGCTCGTAAATTTCTAAAATTAATTCAAAGGGCTGATGGAAAAAATCCTCTGCAGAAACCCTTATCTCCAAATTCTGGCTTTTTGCAAGAATTATGTTTTTTTCAAGATTTTTGAGATAATCATTGGGAGTAAGTTTTAGAGAAGATATTCTTTCAGGATCTGCGGTGCAAAGGATATTTACACCATCAACCTTTGATTCAATTGCCTTTTCAATGTCCTCTTCTCTGTTTCTTATGTGGGCTAATATTTTTGGGGAGCTCTTATTCTTTCTCTCTACAAGCTCTTTTATAATTTCCCTTATTTCCAGTTTTACTGGATTACTTACCTCAACATAATCAACCCCAATTTTCCCTAAATAATTGAAGATATCAATTTGCTCCTCCAGAGAAAAATTTGCTTTAGCAAATTGAAGCCCCTCTCTAAGGGTTGAGTCAATAATACCTTTGAAGTTCTTTGCGATCTCTTCTCTCATTTCAATTTAACCTCCCTTAAAATGGATGTATTCCACTGAATTCAAGTCCTGTTTTTTCAGGAAAACCTGCCATTAAATTCATGCACTGAACAGCGTTTCCTGCTGATCCTTTGACAAGATTGTCTATGGCTCCAATCAATACAAGCCTTGAACTCCTTTCCTCTATCTCAAAACCAATTTCGCAGAAATTAGTTCCCATAACAACCTTTGGCTCCGGAAAACGATACAACCCCTGATCCATTTTTACAAATCTTATAAAAGGCTCATTTCTGTATTCTTTTTTTAATATTTCCCATATCCCCTTTTCATCGCATTTCCCGTTTAAGAATGTATGAATGGTAACAAGGATCCCCCTCACTATTTCAACAGCTGTTGCAGAGATGCATACTGATAGATCAGGAGAAAACACTTTTAGAGCCTGTTCTATCTCCCCTGTATGCCTGTGTCCTGTTGGTTTATAAGAACGAACCGCGCCCGATCTTTCAGGGTGATGGGTTGACCATGAGGCTTTACTTCCTGCCTGAGAACTACCCATTTTTGCATCAATAATTATTGGGAAATTTTTAATAATTTTATTTTTTACAAAGGGGTATAGACAGAGGATTGAGACAATTGCCTCACATCCAGGTCCTGCAACATATTTTGCAGATTTTATTTTCTCTCTATTTATTTCTGGAATTCCATAAACGAATTTTACGAGAACCTCAGGGAAAGTATGTTCGCTTTTATACCAGTAATTCCAGTCCTCAGCTTTCCTAAATCTGAAATCTGCGCCAAGATCAATAACTTTGTCAGCAATTTCCATCCATTTTCTCATATTTTTCATGGACTCTCCATTGGGGAGGGCAAGGAATAGAATGTCACAGGGTTTAATATGATCTGGACTTGAAAATTTTAAATCTGTAGTATCTCTCAAATTGGGATGTATAAAGGAAACTGGAATTCCTGAGAATTTCCTGCTCGTTACTTGCTGGATTCTAACCCCTGGATGAAAGAGGAGAATCCTTAGAAGCTCTCCTCCAACATATCCAGAACCACCGACAATTGAAACATTCAGAGTTTCAATAGCCATTCTTTCCTCTCGCTCCTCTACTTTTCTTTCAGAATTTTCAAGCAATAGTCAACAATAGCTCCAGAAATGCTAACTCCTGTTGGTTCTTCGGAATTTCTGAACTCCATTGTGTGGTTTACTTCATTAACTTTTAAACCCTCATCAGTTTCAAATATGTCCAGTGCAAGAAGCCCTTCTCCAATAGCCTCTGCTACTCCTTTTCCAATCTCAATCAATTCCTCTGTCAGGGGGCAATTCCTTGTTTTAGCTCCCCTTGCAGTATTGGTAATCCAGTGCTCAGATTCCCTATAAACTGCACATATAACCTCTTTTCCTACTATAAATGCTCTTATATCCCTTCCTGGTTTTTTAATGTATTCCTGTATGTAAATAGCTTTATGATAAGGATTTCCAAGGAGATCCCTGTGTTCGAAAATTGCCTCAAGGGAATCCCTATCATTAACCTTTGCCAGGAGTCTACCCCATGAGCCAAGAGGAGGTTTCAAAACCACTGGGAATCCTCCAAGCTCCTCAACTGCCTCCAATGCTTTTCCAAAATCAAAGACAAGGGCAAACCTCGGAGTTGGGATGCCAGCCTTGGATAGAAGAAGGGAAGTCAAAAATTTATCACCGCAGATTCTTGAAATTTTGGAGCTATTAATAACGAGAATGCCAATAGACTCAAGAAAAGATATGGCGTAGTCTCCTTTAACTGTTGAGACAGATCTTTCAAGAGCTATATCAAAATCAGTTTTAAAATTCAGGGGGTCAAAAATTTCCTTCCTTATGTCCACAATTTTTACATCAATTCCTCTTTTTAATGCTGATTCGAGGATGAGCTTCTCCTCTTTTCTAATTGTTGAATGGAGAAGAGCTATTCTTACCATTTTTAAAAGATTTTATTCTCCCCAATCTTCTTCAATCTCTGGAGCTTTTGTCAGACTTATGGTGTGATCCTCTATGGATTCAATAACAAGAAGGGAATTGCAATCAGGGCAGGTTAGAATTTCAGAAATCTGAACATCTTCATTTACCCTTAAATTTGCCTCACATATAGGGCATGTTCCATTCAATGGCATATTTGACCTCCTAAAAATGTTCTTCAAGAATTAATTATTTCTTATTCTGAGGAAAATCGTCAAATTTTTAAAAAATATTTACTTTTTTTATAAAATTTGTTAAATTTTTAACATGATAACAGTTTCAGAGGTTGTTGAAAGTATAGTGAGAAGGACACCTTTTTTAGAAGAGGCTCTTTCCCGTGGTATCCTCAATCTTTCAGCACTGGCAAGGGAAATTAAGCCCGAAATTGAAAAGGAGCTTATGAAGAAGGTGAGGGAAGGAGCTATTGTGATGGGATTGAAACGTCTATCCAGTAAGATTAAGAAAACCCATAATAAACAGAGAAGCTTTTTCAAAAACCCTCCTGATTTAATGGTAAGGTCCAATTTAGTTGAAATAACAATTCTCAATTCTGAAACCCTTTTGAACAAGCAAAAAAGATTATTGGAGCAAATAAAATCTGTTCAGAATTATTTTCTCACCTTTACTCAGGGTATTTACGAGACAACAATAATTGTAAGTAAGAACCTTGAAGAAAAGCTCTTGAAAATATTTGAGGATGAAAAAATTATATCCAAATTTGAAAACCTATCCTCAATAACAATCCAGCTTCCTGAGGGCTCAGCTTTGATCCCTGGAATTTACAGTTTTATTCTAAAAGCTCTTGCCTGGGAAGGAATCAATCTTATAGAGGTTGTCTCCACTTTTAATGAATTTACAATAATCCTTGAAAGTAAAAACACTGATAGAGCATTTTCAATTCTCAAGCGAATTTTTGGAGGTATTTAAAAATTTACTGAACCCTCTCAGAGCTCCAGGAGCCTATTTTCCCCTCTCCTGTGAAATTCCCCTTCATGTCAAAATATGTTCCTGTTAAAACATAATCCATCCAGTCTGCATAGGTCAAAGTTATTATATTTCCTGTGTAGGAATATGATGTGTCCCATGTGCCATGATAACCTCTACTGTCTTCGAAGGTTCCAGAGAGAACATCATTCCCCTTTAGATTTACAGTAAATTCAAAATCCACTGATGTGGAATCCGATTTTGTCATCTTTATTTTCCATTTTCCCCTAACATCCATAATCCTTGCTCTTAAAACATATTCGTCTCCGTAAAGAACTATTGAATCCTGGGCTGATTTTCTGTATTTATCATTGATCAGAACCTCAACAGTATAAAGAGGATTTATTGGGGTATAAGAGTATTCCACTGTTGAAAGCTCCTTATAGACATATTTGCCAGGTTCAGGAGTTCCGGTTATCCCCTCATCAACAATAACTGTTAAAGTATAATTTAAAGGTTGACAGCTGATAAGAATAATTGAAAGGAAAGTTAGAACTATGAAAAACAACTTCTTTTTAACCATTTCGGAGTCTCCTTCAAATCCATTTCAAAAAAGATTATAACTCTATTTTCTTGAATTGCAAAGATTAGCTTTAATTGATTGAAAATTAAGAAGCCATGAGGTAAATTTAAGGATGATGCTAAGGGAAAAATTATCTAAAATTTTAACCTTTTCAATTTTCCTTCTTATTCTAATTTTTTCCTTTTATTTCAATTTTGAATCAGGAAGGAGAGGTTTTTTCCCCCTTGATCAGTCAATAATTTTTGACGGAAGTTACAGAATTTTAAAGGGGCAAATTCCATACAAGGACTTTTTAATCCCTGTCGGTCCTGTCCCTTTCTACCTTCATTCTTTGTTTTTTAAGATTTTCGGAGTAAGTTATTGGAGCTACCTGTTCGGCTCTTCATTAATAAATTTGCTTGCTACAATTACAAGCTTCTTTGTAATTTACATCTTCTTCCCGTCAAAAAATTGGCTTTCCTTTGCTGGAGCAACTCTAACTGCAATATGGTTCTATCCTCCTTCTGGAACTCCTTACATCGAGCACACCTCCTTCTTCCTATCTCTTTTGGGCATATTTTGCCTTTTGATTCCCCTTTACGGAGAAAGAATTTCTAAATTTTCAAGAGGAATTTTTCTATTTCTCTCAGGTTTTTTAGCTCTTCTTTCTATATTGTGCAAACAGAATTTTGGTTTTTTCATATTACCTATCTATTTCTTACTGATTTTATCCTTCCATATTTCTAATCCCAAAAAAATCCTTCCCCAATCTCTTTTTTTCTCCTCAGGTCTCATCACAGGTATATTCATTTTTGTCGCTTTTGTCATTAAATTTTCTGATTTGAACTTATTCTTAAAATATTTCTTTAAACTCCCCTTTGAAACAGGGCTTGGAAGATTCTTACCCAAGAGTTTTTTCTTTTTTCTATCAAGAATGAGTCCCCTCTCCATCCTCCCCTTTATTCTCTTAATATTTTCTGCTTCCCTTTTCTCCATTATTCTTTACATTTGCAATTTTCAAAAAGCTGATGATGAACTCAAGAGACTATTTGTTTCATCAACCCTTTGCTCCTATTTAATAATTTCCCAGTATTTATTCCAACTGACAACAAAAAATCAACCTGAGATGGGCTTACCCTTTATAGGAATTATATTTTCAATTGGAGCGGGAATCCTTATTTATCTCACAGATTTAATAAAAATAAAAGTCCATTATAAAAATTCAGAAGCTAAAATACCCTCAAAAATTTTTATTAAAAGAGTCCTCTTATTTCTATTTCTTATCTTCGGCTTTTACATTGCCTTCAAGGGAGTAAACATCTCATTGACGAGAAAAGCTCACGATATTTTCAACGAAACAGTTTTTAAAGAGACCCTTTCAGTGAAGGAATTAAAGTTTTTAAAATGGGGAGAGCCAACATCGATAAGAGGGGCTAATGTAAAAAGGGAGGAAATTGAATCTCTAATAAATTTTCTAAAATGGGAAAACAAAAATTTCTTTATATTCCCTGACTTCACAATCCTATACGGTATTTTGAATTTGCCATCCCCCCAACCCCTCCTATGGTTTCATAAAGGACTAACATATCCTGCTTATTACGATAAATCTATTGATAAATGGATTGTCGAGAGTTTAAAAAAGAACGATGTTAAAATCATTGTAATTGAAGAATACTCCTGGTTTGGTACTGAAGAGAGGCTAAAAGATTTCCCTTTACTAATCTCATACATTGAGAAAAATTTTATTAGAGTGAATCAGATAGGTATTTTCTCTATTTACAGATTTATTGAAGAGTAGATTAATAAATGATAAAATTTTCAGAGGAAGCCGGAGTGGCGAAATTGGCAGACGCACAAGACTCAAAATCTTGGGCTCCTTCGGGAGCGTGAGGGTTCGACTCCCTCCTCCGGCATTAACTTCTCTCCTTAAATACCAATCCTATAAAATTGATATTGACAAAACTCTCTAAAATTCCTATATTAAACTTGGTTAGGAGGTTACAATGGAAATTGAAATGGTTGTTAAAGGTTTGATTGTTGATCCAGTCAACAATATGCCTGTTGTGATTCTCTCCAACCTTGATGGAACAAAGATACTTCCGATATGGATAGGTGTTTTTGAGGCAAATGCCATCTCCTTAAGACTTGAGAGAATAGAGACTCCAAGACCCATGACCCATGACCTACTTAAAAATCTTTTGCACTCTCTTGATGTTAAGGTTAACAAGGTTGTTGTTTGTGATATAAAGGATAATACTTTCTATGCCCTTATTTATCTTGAAAAGGAAGGGAAAATAATAAAGATAGACTCAAGACCTTCAGATGCCATTGCCCTTGCCCTAAGAGTAGATTCCCCAATTTATGTAGAAGAGTCTGTTCTCACAAGAGCTCATTCCACAGAAATGGATCTTCTGGATGATAAAGAGAAGCTTCAGAAATGGCTTGAAAAGTTAAAACCCGAAGACTTTGGTAAGTACAAAATGTAATCAGGTTCTTACTGAAATAAGAAAATAAACACCAATCAAACCAAATAAAAAGTTTGATATCCAGGCAGACAAAAAGGGAGAGAGAACCTGGACATTCCCAAGGCTTTTAAAGATACTGAAAAGAACCCAGTAAACAATGGCAATTAAAAGGCTGAATCCAACTCCATAAAGAGTTCCTTTTTTACTGACTGAAAAGGAGAAAGGAATTGCAATGAGGGACATTATAAGAGGAGTGAAGGGGAAAGAAAACTTTGAGTGATATTCCACTTCAAGTTTAACTGTCTCAAAACCCCTTTCCTTTAAGCTTTTTATGTAATCTCTAAGCTCTCCAATGTTCATCTCTTCAGGCTCTTTCCATTCTTTAACAAAATATGAAGGATCTTCTTCAATCTGAATCCTAAAATCTTTAAGATCTTTTATTTTACCATCCGCATCCATAACCCAGCCACTATCGATCCTTAGATATCCATCTTCCAGATATCCTCTTTCTCCAAAGTATCTTTTTTCAAGGGAGAAATTGGAGGAAAGCTCATATATTGATATGAAATCAAATATACCTTTGTTAACATCAAAATATCTGTAATTATAAATTCTATTTTCTTTTCCCATCACCCATCTTCTATCCACCTTCATGTATGTTCTCGGAGAAGGAGCTCCCTTTATATAAGCCTTAGCTTCTTCAGCTCTTCTATTGTAAGAGGGGAGAACCCTTTCTTGAAGGTAGAGGCTTAGTAAGCTGATAATTAGGCCAAAAATAATTAAAGGAAGGGAAATTCTGTAAACGCTTATCCCACAAGCTTTCAGCGCATTTACTTCATTGAATCTGGTCATGATTCCGAGGGTTATTATTATTGTGGTAAAGGATGAAAGGGGTAAAATCCAAAACAAAACCTGCGGAGTATAAAACCATAAATATCTAAGGATTGATGAAACTGGTCTCTTATTTTCAATAGCATTATCAAGGAGCTCAAAGAATGTAATTATCATGGATATAATATAGATGCTCATAATTACAATTGTGAAAACCAGAAGTGCTTTTTTTACGATATATCTGTCAAGTATATTGGGAAATTTAAAATGAAATTTAAAAGTCAATTTTTTTGCCCTTTCCCTTTTCCTCAAACTTTTATCTTCCCTTTTTGTACCGTTCTTTTTTAGTTTGAGACTAAATTTTAATGTTTTTTCTCTATGATATATGAAGAGCATGATAATCCCTAAAATGAGAAAAATTATATTGGCGCTCCATATTCCAAGGAGAGGGGAAAGGGCTCCTTTGACAGAAAGGTTTTCACCAAAGGTGACAATTATATAGTAAGCAACAATAAATAAAAGACTTAGAGAAAAGCCAGATACTTTTCCACCTTTTTTTGTAGTAGTTCCTAAGGACAGTCCAAGAATTGCAAAAATTATTGATGCAAAGGGGAATGCGAGTCTTTTGTGAAACTCATTCTTTATAAAAATTAGCTTCTGGATTTCTTTTTCTTCTTTTGTACTTTTCCAGAGCTCAAATATATTTCTTTCTCTAATCCTCTTTTCAAATTTGAATGTAGGGAAAATAGCTTCTGGATCGAGCTTTTCTGTGGAGCGGGAGAAATAACCGATCCTTGTTTCCTTTGGATTTTTTGTAGAGAAAGAATAAACTACCCCTTCAGTAAAGTCTATGAAAGCCTCCCTATTTTCCTGGTTAGATAAAAACCTTCCTTTCTTTGCAATTATAATCTTTGATTCTTCAGGATTAGAATTGTCCTGTACAAATACATTTTCCCAGAGTCCTTTTTTTATCTCATTAACATAGATTACAAGATTGGGAATTTTCTCATTGAATTGTCTTGGTTTGATATCTGCTGGAGTCTTAGTAGTTACTGATGTGAAAAGAGTCTTTAGAAGTTCATAATTCGAGTTAGGAGCTAAAAATGTTGAAATATATAGGGAAACAATGAAAATTATTGTTGAAAAGATTAAGAGAGGCTTTAAAAATCGAAGGGTGGATACCCCCAGAGATTTAAAAGCCATTACCTCCCAATCAGAGGAAAGCCTGCTCAAGCCTGCAAGGATTCCCATCAATACTGCCATTGGAAGGGTAAAGGAAAGAATGGATGGTAAAAGAAGAATTAGGATTTTTAAAACAGTTTTAATTGGAACTCCCTTTGTTATGAAAAGCTCTGCAAGCTGGAGGATGTTGTTCATTAGTAGGACAAAGGTGTAAAGGATCAGTCCTAAAAGAAATGTAGGAAAAATTTCAGAGATTATGTATCTGTCAAATTTCTTTAAGACCATGGATAATCAAAAAATCTGATTGAATTTAATTACCGATTCTTCATATTTCCCCTGACTTTTAAGTATAAAATCTATAATCTCTCTAACAGCTCCCTTCCCTCCTTCAAAATTGCTAACAAAATCAACATTGCTCTTAATAGAGGTGTGGGCATCTTTGGGAGAGGCTGAAAATCCTGATAATTTAATGACCTCGAGATCTCCAATATCGTCTCCAATAAAACAACAATTTTCCCATTCAAGGGAGTATTTCTTTAAAACATCTTCCAAAACTCTTTTCTTATCCCTAACCCCTTCATAATAGTCATCTATTTTAAGCTCTTCCACCCTTTTTTTTACTACCTTTGACTTTTTCCCACTTATTATTACAATTATAAATCCTGCGAGCTTTGCAAGAACAATTCCTGTTCCATCCTTCACATTAAAACCCTTTATCTCTTCGCCATTTTCAAGGATATAAATTGTACCATCTGTTAATGTCCCATCCACATCAATTGCTATTAATTTTAACTTTTCTAAACTCTTCATACAACACCTCAAAAGAGTTCAGTTCTCCATAGATCATGGAGATGGATAATTCCCTCCACCTTTCCATCTTTGTCTTTAATAAGAAGGGAGGTAATCTTCTTTTCTTCCATAATTTGTAAAGCTTTTGTAGCAACCTCTTCCTTGTCTATTGTAATTGGGTCTGGCTTCATACATTCTCCTGCTGTTTTTTCGAGGATGTCACCATATTTAATGAGCAATCTTCTAAGATCACCATCAGTAATAATTCCTACAAGTTTCCCCTCACTGTCTACAACTGATGTTACACCCAGTCTCTTTTCTGTCATCACTTTTATCGCATCTTTCATCTTTGTATTCACATCAACAATTGGAACCTCATCCTTTACATGCATTAAATGCTTTACCTTTAAAAGCTTTTTCCCTATCTGTCCACCGGGATGATAGAAGAGAAAATCTTCTTCAGTAAAGCCTTTTTTCTCCATTAAAGCTACTGCCAGAGCATCTCCAAGAGCAAGGGTTGCTGTAGTTGATGTTGTGGGAACAAGACCTATAGGGCATGCTTCCCTTTCAACACTCACATCAAGAACAATGTCACTATGTTTTGCCAGAGTTGAATTTATATTCCCCGTAATTGCTATTAATTTAGACCCTATCCTTTTTATATATTGGAGGAGAGATATAACCTCTTCTGTCTCTCCACTGTAGGATATTACTATAACTACATCCTCTTTCTGAAATGCTCCAAGATCTCCATGAACTGCATCTGTAGCATGGATGAAGAGGGAAGGGGTTCCTGTAGAAGTAAATGTTGCTGCTATTTTCCTTCCAATTATTCCTGACTTTCCAATTCCTGTTACTATTACTCTTCCTTTAGTGTTATATAGAAGTTCAACTGCCTGATCAAAATTCTTATCCAATCTTTCGCTAATCTTCTTGATGGCATTTGCTTCAACTTCTAATACCTTCTTACCGATTTCTTTCAATGCTTCCCTCCTTGAACTACTGAATAAATTGAGAGCAACTCCCTCAGCAGAGAAGGGATTCTCGAAAGGGGAAGGGAATTAGGTCCGTCAGAAAGGGCTTTTTCAGGATTTTCATGAACCTCAAGAAAGACTCCGTCGGCTCCAACTGCTACTCCTGCCTTTGCTATATATACTGCAAACCTTGAATCGCCTCCTGATCTTTCTCCTGCTCCTCCTGGAATCTGGACACTATGAGTAGCATCTATTACTACAGGGAATCCAAATTCCTTCATTATTGGAATTGATCTCATGTCTACAACAAGGTTATTGTAGCCGAAAGTGGTACCTCTTTCAGTTATAATAATCTTATCATTCCCCTGAGATAGAGCCTTTTCAACTATTGAATTCATATTCCATGGTGCCATGAACTGTCCCTTTTTAATATTAATTGGCTTTCCTGTTTTTGCAACCTCAACCAGTAGATCAGTTTGTCTGCAGAGGAAAGCTGGAATCTGAATTACATCAAGAACTTCCTTCGCCTTTTCAACCTGATAAACTTCATGGACATCAGAGAGAATGGGTAAACCTGTTTCATCCTTAACCTTTTTAAGTATTCTGAGCCCCTCATCAAGCCCTGGTCCTCGATATGATTTTATAGATAGTCTGTTGGCTTTGTCAAAGGAAGCTTTGAAAATAAGGGGAATTGAAAGGGTTATGGAAATTTTCTTGAGTTCCTCAGCAATAAAAAGAGTGTGCTCCTCACTCTCTATAACACATGGACCAGCAATAATAAATAATCCGCAATCAGGTATTACGAAATCCTTTTTAATCTCAATCTTTTTCATCTCTTCCTTTTATACTTATATGATGCCTCTATGAAACTTGCAAAAAGGGGATGGGGGCTAAAAGGCTTCGACTTAAACTCAGGGTGAAATTGACATCCTAAGAACCATGGATGATCCTTAAGCTCAACGATTTCAACAAGATTTCTCTCCGGATTTATCCCACTAACTTTCATGCCATTATTTACTATTAAATCCTGAAAAGCTGGGTTGAACTCATATCTATGCCTGTGCCTTTCAACAATCTCCTTTTTCTTGTAAATGCTATAAGCAAGAGAATTTTCATCTAAAACACACCTGTATCCACCAAGTCTCATTGTTCCTCCCATAATATCCACACCTCTAAGCTCTGTCAATTTCATAAAAACTTTGTTGGAAGAGGAAGGATCGAACTCTTCACTATGGGCATCTCTTAATTTGCAAACATTTCTTACATATTCAATCACTGCACATTGCATTCCAAGGCATATTCCAAAAAAGGGTATTCCCCTTTCCCTTGCATATGTTACAGTCTTTATCATTCCCTCTATCCCCCTTTTATCAAACCCACCAGGTATAAGAATACCGTGGGCTTCTTTTAGTAAATTCTCATTCCCCTCCTCTATCTCCTCAGCTTTTATCCATTTTATGTTCACCTTTAGCCTGTGCTCCATTCCTCCATGTCTAAGAGCTTCAACAAGGCTTTTATATGAGTCGGCAAAAATGGTATACTTGCCAACCACATATATATCAACCTCATCCACAGGATTTTTTATTCTGTCAACCATTTCGAGCCAATTTTCCAAATTCGCCTTCCTCTCTGGAAGATCAAGATATTTAACAATTATTCTATCAAGCCCTTCCTGATGAAAAACAATTGGAACCTCATATACTGATTCTACATCCTTAGCTGTAATAACCGATTCAACAGAAACATTTGTAAATAGAGCAATTTTAGACTTTATTTCCTTGGAGAGGAATCTATCTGTTCTACAAAGCAGGATGTCTGGCTGAATTCCAATTTCCCTTAACTCCTTTACACTATGCTGGGTAGGTTTTGTCTTTATCTCTCCTGCTGTTGGAATATAGGGTATCAAAGTTAGATGGACAAAAAGGGTGTTTTTTGCCCCCTGCTCAAGTCTCATCTGTCTTATAGCTTCAAGAAATGGAAGACTCTCAATATCTCCAACTGTCCCTCCCACTTCAACAATAACAACATCAACATCCTTGGAAACTGCAAATATGGCATTTTTTATCTCATCGGTCACATGAGGGATAACCTGAACTGTTTTCCCAAGATATTCCCCCCTCCTTTCCTTCTCAATTATTGAGGCATATATCCTTCCTGCTGTCCAGTTGTTAGCTTGGGAAGTTGTTATTGAGGTAAATCTTTCATAATGTCCAAGATCAAGATCAGTTTCAGCTCCATCCTCTGTTACATAAACCTCCCCATGTTGATAAGGGCTTAAGGTTCCAGGATCAACATTTAGGTAGGGATCAAACTTTAGAAAACTTATTTTAAATCCCATACTTTCGAGAAGGGTTCCTATTGAGGCTGAAGCAATCCCTTTCCCAAGGGAAGAAAGAACACCGCCTGTTACAAATATATATTTTGTCATTTTAAAACTTTCCTTATCTTTTCAAGATCTTCTGGGGTATCAACCCCAATGGTTTTTTTATCAGATCTTATCATTTTTATTCTCACCCCATTTTCTATCGCCCTCAATTGTTCCAACCCCTCTTTTAATTCAAGGAAAGTCTGGGGAAAACTCACGAGGTTGAAAAGGATATTTCTCTTATATCCATAAATTCCCACATGTCGAAAAAATGTTGAATTATCCTTGGAATATGGTATAGGGCTTCGGGAGAAATAAAGAGCAAATTCATCCTTGTCCATTACAACTTTTACAGTATTGGGATTCAAAAATTCATCCCTATCATCCCATACTTCATAAATTGATGCCATTGAAATCTTCTCGCAATTGAGAACTTCAATAATTTTATCAATGAGCTCAGGTTCAATCATTGGCTCATCTCCTTGAACATTCACTATAATCTCAAAATCAAATTTTTTTGCAACTTCAGCAACCCTTTCAGTTCCAGTTTTATGGAAGGGAGATGTCATTATGCATTCACCACCGAACTCTTTAACTTTTTCAAAAATTCCACTATGATCTGTTGCTACTATTACTTTTTCTACATTTTTTGCCATTATTGCTCTTTCCCATACATGCTGAATTAGAGGTTTATCCTTTAAAAGAACAAGAGGCTTTCCAGGAAATCGAGTTGATTGATAGCGAGCTGGAATAATAACAAGCCCCTTTTTCATAAGTTTTTATCTGGCATTTTACAATTACCCTGGAAAATTGCTCCTTCTTCAATCACCAAAACTGGTGTTTCAATTTCTCCGAAAACCTTACCACTGGAATGAATGTGAACCCTCTTTTTTGCTATTATTTTGCCTCTGAAAATTCCGTTTATAAAAATACTTCCTATTTCTGCATCAGCTTCAACAACTCCTTTCTCGCCTATATGGAGTTCAGACTCAGAAAATATTTTTCCCTTTATCTGTCCATCAACCCTAAAAATGCTTGTGAATCTAAGTTCTCCATTTATCTCTGCACCCTCATCAATAAAACCAGTGAAATCGCCAGCTTCTCCTTCTTTTCTCAATTTCATTTCAATTTCCTCCTTTAATTATATTGCAAATCCTTTCAAGCTCATCCTCAGAATGAAATTTTATCAAAAGATATCCTCCTTTACCCCTTTTGACAACTTTAACCTGGGTTGAAAAAATCTTCCTCAATTCTTCTTCAAGAATTGGCATTGAATAAATTTCTCTTTTTTTCTTCTCTGTTGTCCTTTTTAAAAATCTCTCAAGTTCTCTTACAGAAAGACCTCTTTCATGAACCATTTTCGCTATTTCCTTTTGCTTTGAAGAATCATCAATAGAAAGAAGCGCCCTTGCATGCCCCATTTCAATCTTTCCCTCGGCAATCATTTCCTTCACCTCATCAGGTAACTTTAAAAGTCTAAGATAATTTGTTACTGAACTTCTGTCTTTCCCTACTTTTCTCGCAAGTTCTTCATGAGTAAGATTTGATATTTCAATTAACTTCTGATAAGCCATAGCAACCTCAATGGGGTTCAAATCCTCCCTCTGAAGGTTTTCAATCAAGGCAAGTTCCAGTTGTTTGGTGGGCTCTATATTTTTCACTACCGCTGGTATTTTTTGCAACCCGAGCCTCTGAGCTGCCCTCCATCTCCTTTCTCCAATTACAAGGGTATAACCATTTTCATCAGGAGTAACAACTACTGGCTGTACAATCCCTGCTTCCTTTATTGACTCGACAAGTTCCTGCATACTCTCTTCCGAAAAGCTTTTCCTTGGTTGAAAAGGATTTGGATGGATCAAATCAATATCAATTTCAATAAACTTTTCATCCTTTAAAAATGAAACCTCATCGGAAAGCAATGCTTTAATACCTCTACCAAGTACTTTTCTTGTCATCTTCCCAATATCTCCTTTGCAAGATTTAAATAGGCTATTGCCCCTTTTGATTTGATATCATAAAGAATTATTGGTTTACCAAAACTTGGAGCCTCACTTAGTTTTACACTTCTTGGGACAACAGTTTTAAAGACCTTCTGTCCAAATACCTCTCTTATCTCCCTTTCAACCTCATGGGAAAGGTTTGTTCTATCATCGTACATTGTGAGGAGTATCCCTTCTATTTCGAGATGAGGATTCAAGTATTTCTTTACTTCTTCAAGAGTAGTAAGAAGATCTGAAAGCCCTTCCATTGCATAATACTCACATTGCAAGGGGATTATAACTGAATTGCATGCAACAAGGGCATTGAGGGTCAAATATCCAAGGGAAGGTGGGCAATCAATAATTATGAAATCGTATTGGTTAACAATAGGAGTGAGAGCTGTGAGTAATCTTTTCTCCCTTCCTTCTTTTCCATAAAGGGAAATCTCTGCCTCAAAGAGAGAACGGGAAGAGGGGCAAACAAAAAGAAAAGGTACTTCAGTGGAAGTTATTATCTTTTCTATTGAGCTTCCATTCATTAAAACATCAAAGAGGGAGAATTCTCCATTTTCTCTTTTTAAGCCAAGCCCACTAGTTGCATTACCCTGAGGATCCATATCTACAAGTAGAACTCTTTTTTCTGCAGCAGAGAGACAGGCAGAAAGATTTATCGCAGTAGTGGTTTTCCCAACCCCTCCCTTTTGATTGGCTATAGACAATATTTTTCGCCTCATGTTTCACGTGAAACATTCAACTCTTTCTTCATATCTTTATTATTATATTTGAAAAAAAGGGAAAAGGGAAGGGAAGAAAAAAAGGTTTTTTTTGGCTATTTTTAAAAACTTTTTCTCACTACAGTTACATTGTCAAGAGCATCGACAACTTTGACAACTATATAGTTTATGTCGTTAGGAATCTCAAGACTAAATTCCTCGAGGGTACTATCACAAATACCATCTTTAGGAAAAGCAACATACCACTTCCCCCATTCGTAAGAATAGAAAACTTCCTTAATGGGGGTAATATTGTCTCTTGCAATAAAGGAAACTACCCTTTTCCCAGAAATTTCTTTAATTGAAAATCCCTCAACATTTGGAGGAGTATTATCAATAAAGAATGGAACCGAAACTTTTTCCGACTTTAAAGCCTGTTCCGGTGGATTGGAAAGAATATCTGAAGCTACCAACTTTATTCTGTATAATCCATCCTGAAAAAGGAATGTGTCTAAGGAGATAAGGTTTTCAGTGTAATCCCTTTTAATCTCTCTCCAATCCTTTTCTTTTTCCTCCTTTATAAAAACAGAATAGGATAGTTTATCCTTATTAGGATCCTCAGCCTCCCAAGAAATTGTTCTAAAACCTTTCTTATAGATCTTTTTTCCTGTAGCTTTTACCATTAGAGCCATCCCCTCGTCAATCTTTTCCTTTTCAGGCAAGCCCTTGTCCTTCTCATAACCCAATATCTCTTCCTCAAGGCTCACAGGTTTCTGAAAAGTTTCGTGGGGAGGATGAACCTTTAGGTTTTTGATTAAAGG
>Ga0207433_10003485_pt1 | contig 30238 bp, 22 predicted proteins | sample YelNatPaOPGAMG01_FD_187559 | JGI IMG/M metagenome (GOLD analysis project Ga0207433, IMG submission 187559) | Hot spring thermophilic microbial communities from Obsidian Pool, Yellowstone National Park, USA - OP-RAMG-01 (SPAdes) (version 3) | ecosystem: Environmental > Aquatic > Thermal springs... | reverse complement strand
TGCTTGTCTGGCTCTCCCTGCTGCTTCTCTTAGTGATACTCTGGACAAGAGGGATAGTGGGTGTAGCCATAGGCTGAGGAGAGGCAGGCGCTTGAGGTTGGGAGAGGGTGGAAGGTTGGGTAGGAGAGAGGGGCTGAGGAGGTCCACTGATGGGAGCACTGACTGGGAGGGGTGGAGTGGTTGGTGAGGGTAGAGAAGGAGCAGCCGTTTCTCTTCCCGTCTTTATTAAGACAAAAACATTAAACTCCTTATCTGTATGCTTATTTTGGAAATGGGTTACTTCGCCAATAATGGGTGCTACTTCAATGAGATTAAGAGGTAAACTGATGGGGTTGCCATCATAGCTACCTTGATAGATAGGTTTACCGAAATAGTTTTGAGCATCTCTGATTTCAAAAGTATCGCCTATCTTTAGCCCTGCCTTTTCCAGAGTAATCCTTTCTTCTTCTTTGCCTTCAAAGTTATAAACAATAATATGGGCCCTTTCTCCTGGTTCGTAGAGATTTGGCCTTACAAAAATGACATTTTTGGTGGGTTTATTGCTTATAAAAGAGCCGCCTTGATCAAAACCACTTGCCTGCCATTCACCGAAGCTTTTTGCCAGTCCGTTCACGGAGAAAAGTTTAGACTGCGGTTCCTTTGGCGCAAAATAAGTATTTTTCTCAATCTGATATTCTGCCCCTGATGGGATATTAACTAGGGAGATGAGGTTTGTATTGGAGACCAACGTATTATTTTCAGCAACAATTTTTCTGAAAGATTTGATAAGAAGAGGCAAGGTGTCATTACCTACAAAATAATTGTTTTTTAATATTACTTCGCCCTGTAGATTATCATAATAACCCACCCAGAGTTGTCTGCGGGTATCAGCAGGGTTACGATAAGTCAAATTAGAATCTAAAATTACTGAATCAATGGGATTGTTTTTTGCAGCAATAAAAATATTCCAATCTGGTGTATCGAAACAGACATTACCTTCAAGAACAAATCCATTCGCCCAACCCCCTTCTGTGTAGACCTTAAAGCCGGTAGTAAAATTGCGAAAAGCGATTACCTCTCTAATATAACGTTTACCGGTTTGATTCTGAGCATAAATACCAGACCCTCTTGTCCAACCATTAGGGATTTTAGGATTGGTAAAATCATAAATACCGTTTCCCCAGATAAGCGTACCATAGATTTCTCCGCCATCACCTATAGAACTCCAAAAACCAATTCCGGGGTGGCCTACATTATGAATAACAGAGTTAATCACCTTAACCCCAGCACCGAATAGATTAAGACCATAACCTCGGTCATGGGCGGCATCTTGGACCTTTCTTTCGCTTAAGGAATTGGTAATTTCTAAGCCCCAATACCAAACATATTGGCTGCCTGTGGAAACGTCTGTTAGAACTCCGCCATAGCCATTGGCATCAAGAGTAACGCGTTCACCAGGATAAGCTCTTAAAATAATTGGTGACTCTTTTGTACCTCTAAGGAAAGAACGGTGGTTACCAAGGTAACGGCCGCCAAGAAGCCAAACAATATCGCCAGGACCAATTTTACCAGCGGCACCAGCCAAGGCAAAATCAAGATCAAAGGGAGCCTCTCTGCTGCCAGGGTTACTTTTGTTGCCTTGAGGCGAGACAAACCATTCTTTTCCTGAAAGCTTGATCTCTGATAAGGGATTACTAGAAGGCACGCTATATGAAGGGAGAGGAAGGGTGCTATCGGCACTGATTTCTAGGTTACGAAAGTAAAGAATAAACCCTATAGCCACAGGAAGGAAAAGACAACCAACAAACAAAAATTTCCAGTAATTCTTTTTCATCCTTTTTATCATATCAGGTTGTCAACTTACTTCACAAAACTTTATTCTATCTTGTTTTTAGATGATTTTTTGCTACGCTTAAACTATGAGAAAGATTTTTAATCAAAAGGAGGCCCAAATGGCAGATGTTGATACAATTATAGGTAGTAATGTGGAGATTCAAGGTGCTCTTAAGAATCTTGGTTCTATTGAGATTAATGGTAAGGTAGAAGGCGAAATTCATTCAGGAGAAGACGTGCTTATTGGTGAGACAGCCAAGATTAAAGGTCCGGTAGTAGCCAAAAATATTACTGTAGCCGGGGAAGTGAATGGTACGCTTGAGGCACAAGAAAAAATAGAAATTGTGACTACGGGTAGAGTTTTTGGGGATATCTCCACAAAAATTTTGATTATTCAACAAGGAGCTAAATTTATAGGAAAAAGCAATATGCCTGAATCCGAAAAAAAACCTCATCGGGGTGACGAGGCAATGATTGATTTAGGGGTAGAGGAAGCCCCCAAGAAACGTTAACTGCCTAATAAAATGCTCAAGATGGATTTAGCGGATTTAAGATGTATTTTTACATCGTTGAAGGTTTAAGGAATAAAAGCGTTTTTAAAGCCCTGCCTAGGCTAAAAGACGAGTTGGCAAAAAGAGGGATTATTGGAGAAATAGTAACTACTAATCCCTTAAAGAATGCCAGCGATCTTTTAGAACTAGGTTTACGCAAGGGTTACTCTACTATAGTGGCGGTTGGGGACGACGCACATATCAACGAACTGGCAGGCTTACTTTTAAGTTCTCATGTTGCTTTGGGGATAATTCCTGTTAATGCTTCAGAGGCTTTATGTAGATTAGTGGGAGTGTTTAACCTTCAAGAGGCACTGCGTGCCTTGCAGCTTAGAAAAATTAGAGAAGTGCCGCTTGCCGATGTAGATGGTAAAGCCTTTTTTCTTACCCACGTGACTTTAAAGAGTCGATTACCTACCCTTTTCACAGCTATTTTTGAAGATTTTACCCTTAATGCTTCTACCACGGAAATTATTATTGCCAACCTTAATCCTTTTACTGGTGAGTGTTTGCCAGGCAAGCTAACCTTTTTTGTCAAAAATTTAACCAAGCCAGCGGGTTTCTTGGATAGACTTTTTAAGAAAGTGCCAAACTTAGATTTTGGTACTAAAATTACCACCCCGGCCCTTAAAATAGAGACAAGAGATCCTTTTCCTGTTTATCTGGGAGAAAACGAGATCGTTAAAACACCCGCTACTTTTAAAGCGCTCAAAAAAACTTTAAGACTAGTGGTTGCCAAAACTACCTTTTCAAATGCTTAAAAAGATTTAAATAAGACCTCTTTTTTTAACCCTTAGCAAAGAACTTAGAAGAGAAAGTAACAGCGAAGCTACAAAGATATAAGCAATATTCGTACCCGCTTTTGCAAGAGGACTCTTTTTAATGCGAGTTTTTTCTGTAGTAGAGGTTATAGTTCTAGGAGGTGTTGTACTAGTTACTGACGGCGCTGGCGATGTTAAAGAAGCTGTTGCGGTTGCCGAGGTGGTTACTACTGGCGTAGGAGAAGCTTGAGGCGTAGAGATTGGTTTGCAGTATTTGCTTTGGCGCCAGGGGCGTTCGGGATGTTTCCTACTGACATATTCGGAAAGAGTGATACTTTTACCTGTTTTTTCGTCAAATAGAGGGCTAGCCCCGCTATAAACAGTTGATTTTGGATCACCGTACTGATTGAGTTTATCTGAATTATCTTTTAGCCACTGGGAAATTGCGTATTCCTCATCAAAGGTAGTACCTGTTGGGCAAGTGGGAATATTAAAAGCTATTAGCGAAGGACTGGGTGAGGTTTTAGTAGAAACTGAGAAACTGGGAGAAGGCGAAGGTACGCTAGGTAGAGAGGGCTTTTTGACTACTTCCAAAGTTATAGCCTGGGTAGGAGAGCTCTCTATCAAACTCTTAGTGGCTGAGTAATTGATAAGTTTGGTTGCTTGCAATTGATGCTGCCCGACACCAAGTTCTTTTGCATCTATGGTGATTTCGAAATTGAAATTAGTTCTATCCTTAATTTCCACCTCAATTTCTTTGAGAGAAGGTAGAAGATAAATTTTTGCTTTGTGAGCCGAAGGAGCGCTACCCTTGATCTTAATTTGCTCATTTTCTTCTATTTTCGTTTTTTCTAATTGGATTACCGGCGGTTTGGCAATCATTTGGTATGTTTTTGCGGCTAATTTGTAAGAATTATTCTCGTCAAAAATGCCGAAACCAGCCACCGCCGCACGACTTTCAGCAAAAGCAGGCGGTTCTTCCAATTTAAACCACATCAAAGAGGAAATATAAGGAGCCTCTTTTTGAATAAGAGCATAGGCATCTAATACAAAGTAACTAATGTTAAATTGCATAATTGAGCGTGGGATTTTATTGTAGACAAAATCCAATCCGTCCCAGCGCGAATTTTTCACTTCTTGGGCTTTTTCCGGTGAGGCTTTTTCGTAAAGTCCGGGTTTAGTATCCTGATAGCCAAACTCGCTAATAATTCCTAATTTTTCTCCGTCTCCATATTTTCTCATTACCTCATACATCTTGTAATTTAAGGCAAAGGGGGAGTTACCAGTAACATTGGTTCTTGGGCTTTCCTCCGTATAAGGATGCCAGGAAACAAAATCAAAATAATTATCTGGATTAGCTCTTTCTGGACCTTCATTTATTCTTGAGAGAATTTCTTCATAGAGGGCTTCCAAATACCTATAATTAGTGAAACTTACTGCGGGCACCACCACATAAGCGTTGGGGTTACCGGCTTTTATTCCTCTTCGGCCATAGTAATAGAGGTCAGCCATAATTTTTGCATTGGTTCTAATATCATTTTCTGTTCGATGAAGCTCAGTAGGATCTTTTGGATCACCAGGTGCATAGAAAAGGAAGAAATCTTTTTCATTTTCTAACTCCCACTGGTCAATGAAAGGATAGTTTTTAGCAAGAATGCTTAAGCTTTTTTCGTAATTCTTCATGAATTCCTGATAAAGATCGGGTTGAATGCGAGGGTCAGGGAACATATTATATTTTAAGTAATCAGGAATCCAGTTTGGCAGTCTGTTTTGGATTTTTTCAACGCCATTCATCCAAAGAGGATAAGCACCTATTAAGGCGGTGATTTTCAGACCTTTTTCCTGAGCAGAGTGTACTATATAATCAAGCATCTTTTTATATTTTGCCTCTATTTGACCTTTCTCTAAGTATTCTTTGGTAGGAAAAGACTCCCGTAAGTGCAGCCATTCTCTATAGCGAGTTACCCCAATTTCTAACATTCGCCTATGGGAATCTTCAATAGATTGGAAGTTGCTATTGTTAAAATCTGTTTCGTTAATTTCGTAAGGATAACTGGTAGCATCAGAGATCGCGAAGAGTTCACTTGTAGGTATAAAATCTTTTACATAAAATCGCGTTTCTCTGATTTTTTTATTACCTTTTTCATCTGTTACCTCTGCCTTGAAGGTATAGAAACCTTTTTTGGCAAGCTTAGGAATTTGATAAGCTAGATAATAAAATCTTGCTGAGTTATCCCTAACGGCTGCTCCCAACTGATCGAACAGGACTTCATTTTGAGAGTTTAGAACAGTAAATCTAATAGTTTTGGGCGGAGATTGATAGAAAGGATCAACCCAGGCTACCAATCCTACAGTGTTGCCTGGTCGATAATAATAATCTGAAATAAGGCTGGTTTTCCATTCTTTTGGTTTTAGATAACTGCTATTTTGGCCGACTTCTTGAAGATAGAAATAGGGATTAAGATTAGAAGATAATCGTTCGCGAATAAGCTGAGAGGCGTTTTCGGCATTTTTGACCTTTTCTGCATCTAAAGTCCAAAGAACTAAAGCCGGACCTTGCGGAGCTTCTGCTTTGCTGAAGCTGATTTCTACTTTTTTGACCGTACCACTAGTAATTTTTCCTTCGCCAACCAAGGAGATAGGTATAGGCCTTATTTCTTTGAAAGTCAGTTTATATTGGAAGAAACGGCCACTTAAATTTTGATAATCTTTTGTGAAAGGCTTTTGGGAGAGCTCGTCTACAGTAGTGGCGGCTCTTACACTTGTTTCTACCTGGAGATTGCTATGATAAGGAGTCTCTCTTTCTATGTTTAGTTTGGCTACCTTTGCCAGGCCACCACTGTCTATAGGTGGAGAAATATATTCTCCCTCCTTGGCGTAAAACGGTTGAAAATTTGCCACTGTTGGCATAGAAGGCAAAGAAAGATCATCACCTTGAATGTAGACATAAGGGGTATAAATAAAAGCTCTGCCTTTAGGATGATAGAAGGTAACTGTCTCGCCTTTTTCATTCTTTGCTGTTCCACTACATTCTTCCTTACAAGTAAAAGGCACATTATAAACTTTACCCTCTTTCTGATATTCTTCAGTCATCTTTTGCCACTGTTCATGATTAAAATACCAGCCATACTTGATAAGAAGATAACGGGCATTAGCGGGAATCTTATTATAATCAGGAGCTCCATCGCCAGCAGGAGCAAAACCTACGTCCATAAAGCCCCTAGCTACCTCGTCATAGACGGATTGTTGGGAGAAAACCTCCTCGTAGTAACGGATACATACTCGTTTTCCCTGAAATTCATCCTGGGTTTCTTCTAGAGAAGATATAGGAATAGTTGTTAAATCTTCAAAATAAGGCTTCATACTGGCATCCATAAAACAGTAACCAATAAAGAAATAACCGTTTTTCACTTCATCTATCCGAAGCCTTGTAAATACTGCCAAGCGGGTTCTCTCTGTAATTTTTTCTGGTAGTTCAATAATTTGAGAAACAGTTGGTCCAAAATAAGAATTATGGCCACCATCAAAACCTTTACCGGAAGCAGTGATCATCAGAACCTGATCAAAACCAGGCGTCTGCCATTTACCGTTGACAAAGAATTTATTCTTTTCTTCAAGAAAGCGCTTTTTTTCTTCTTCGGTAACTGGTTCGCTTCTTTTTAAAAATTCTTCGTCATCGGCCCTTTGAATAATTTTCACCTCACCGTTTTGATTGAAGGCAGTCAGATTTCTTTGGGCAGCAGAGACTACCTCACCATATCTAAAATTATCTTTCCTTTGGTAAGTAAAAGGAAGAATATATTCATTGAGCCAGATTTCCTTGCCGTTTTGTAGTCTTATTTTAAAAGGATAATTATTTTGACTGACTACTCCACCCTTCTCTTTGTTATAAAATTGCCGGCGGATTGCCCAATTATCTGGTAATCCGTCCCCATTTAAGTCTAGGAAACGAGGGTTTTTGATAAAATTTTTTGAGAGCGAAAGGCCTTCATTGGTCAGGATAATATTTGAAAAATACCCCGAGAAGTTTTTTCCTTCTTCAACAAAAACAGTCCGCGGAATTTCTTCTGCGGGTATTTTTTGCTGCTGTAAAAAATCCAGTAGCTCGCTTATACCAAAAAGAACTAGAAAAGAAACGACAAAAGTAACAATAAAAGTTTTAAAAGGTAAGCGCAACGATTGAGGAAAATTATTCATCCTTTATATTTTATCACTTTTTTAAGCAATGCAAATCTCTTTAGCTTTATATAACTTTATAATAACTTACAAATGCTCGCTAATGATAGGCACAAAAGCTACCGGGAAATGTTCTTTGCAAATAATCTGCTGATCCTTCTTTAGGTATTCTTTAAGAATTTGATTATAAAGAGGACCTACTGGTGCAATCAGTCTGCCACCTTCTTTTAGTTGCTGAAAAAGCGTTGGAGGTATTTTTTCTAAACCAGCCGAAAGAATAATACCAGCAAAAGGTGCTTTTTCTGGCCAACCCAAAATACCATCTCCAAGTCGAAATTCAATATTGGTATAACCCATTTTTAAAAGCCTCTTTTTGGCTTGAAGGTAGAGACTTTTAATTCTCTCTATGGTATAAACCTTTTTGGCAAGATGGGCTAAAAAAGCTGTTTGATAACCTGAGCCTGTACCGATTTCTAAAACAGAGTCTTTTTTAGAGAGACCAAGAAGAGAAACCATAAAAGCAATCAAAGAGGGTTGGCTGCAGGTTTGACCTTCACCAATGGGAAGAGGTTGATCAAGAAAGGCCAATTCTCTTTCGTTGTCTGGTAAAAATTGTTCTCTAGGAAGAGAGGAGAGTAATTTTAAGATTCTCTCGTCTTTTACACCAAGGGTTTTGGCGTTCTCAATGAAGATTCTTCCCTCCATCATCCCTTAATTTTAATATTTTATTAGGAAGAGTCTTAAAAATCTATTTAGTTTGTATCTGTACCGAGATTTCTTTAGGATTAAAAGAAATAAGAGTGCTTCCTTCAGGCAGAAGAAACATTTTCTCATTTATAGTAATCGTGTGAGTCCCCGCCTCTTTACCTTTAATGTCTATAACAAGTCTTGGCAGAGAAGAACTTCCAGCTGGTAGGTTCATTTTAACAGTGATAAGATGGGGAGAGTAAGAAGCAACGGCTAGGTTTTCGGCGGTAACAAATTCAGGTGTGATTGCTACCTCTTTGACAAGAGTCAAACGAGCAACTTCTATTTCTACTTTTACTTTGAAAGGAGAGCTAATAAGCTGAACGTTTTTAGGTAGCACTAAACCCACCTCTTTGGAAAAACTGCCTTCACTACTTATAATGATTTTTTCTGTAGGGATAAATTGAAGATCTGATATTGTTTGCTTTGGCCCTTTTACCAACACAAAGTCAGGAGTGATTTTTATCAATTTTAAATAAAGATTACCGGCAAGGTTTTCTGCCAGATCCGGTTTAATGCTGACAATTTTGGTTGAATTGGAATAAAAAGAAGGCAGTTCTATGGTTACCTTGTCCGGATTAAAGACAATATTTTCATATTTACTGCCATCTGGTTTTAAAGCCAGCAGAGGAACCTCCTTCTTAATGAGATCGGTGGCCTCTTGTCCGCTTAATTCCAAAACCGCCGTGGCTTCGGTGAAAGAAGCCATCTCGCTTTTAGGCCCCCTAGCTTTTACGGTTTTAGGGGTAATTTTCACTGAATCCAAATCATAATTGCTTTCAAGAGCCCCTTTTAATTTAAAAGTTACCCCCACCTCTTCCTCTACTAAAGGTTCAATACTTAAAAGAATTTTACTAGGCTCTACACCGCGAATACTAACTTCTGGCAGAGTGGTCGCCACTTTTACAGGTAGTTCATAGGTTCCCTCTCTTAAACCGGCCAGATCAAGTTCAGCAATAAAACTCTCCTTAGAGAGTTTTTGCCAACTAGTTTTTCTAGCCCGGACCTTAAGTTTTACTGTTTTTGTATCATAGATAGCAATCATATCACTTGGAAGATTTTTAACCGTCACTGGTACTTCGCCAGGAAAGATGGTTTCTTTGGTTTCCGAAAACGAGAACAGTACCCAAAAAACCAATGCCAGGAAGAGCGAGAGTAATTTTAATCCCAGATTTTCTTTAAAAATCGCCATTTTTTACTTTTGAAGAAGTCTTAAAAGGGCTCGTCTTAATTCTTCACTGGTGATATCAAATTTTAATTTGCCATCATAGGTAAGCGAGATTGTTCCTTTTTCTTCGGAGACTACAATGGCTATGGCATCTGTTTGTTGAGAAAGGGCTAGAGCCGCTTTGTGGCGGGTGCCAAGGTTGAAATCAAGCACTCCTTGAAATACTGGTAAAGTCACAGAGGCAGCTACCAAACGATTACCGGAAACAATAGCAGCGCCATCATGGAGAAGGCTTTTGGGTAGAAATATAGAATACAAGAGCTCGAAGGAGAGTTCAGCGTTAATTAATCTGCCGTTTTCGGCAAAACTCTTTAGAGAATCATTACGTTCAAGGGCAATGATAGCACCGATTTTTTGTTTGGAAAGAAGTTCGGCCGTTAATGTCAAGTCCTCTATTGCTTGCATAAATTCGGGCTTTTTAAGTCCTCTAAATTTGCCTACAAATCCTCCTTTGCCCAATCTTTCTAAACCTGCCCTTAACTCGGGTTGAAAAATTACCGGTATGGCCACAAGAACAACGGTAAGGAGATTATCTACTAGAAAATTAAGAAGTTTAAGGTTAAGCAGCCTACCAACAAAAACCAGCGCAGTGATTACCAAAATGCCGTAGAGTAATCTTTGAGCATTTGTTTCTTTCACAAGAATCAAGACGAGATAAATAAGAGCAGCTATAATAAGGATATCTAAAATAGTTCTTAAAAGATTGCTTAGAGTGAGTGGCTCAAGAAAGTTAAGATAGTCCATAAGTGGTTAACCGAAGCTAAATTTTTCTTTTTTCCTCTTTCAAAATATAGGCTTTAAGCACATCATTGACTTCTACATTAATATTGCCCGGCAAACCCACGCCAGCCTCGCCGCCTGCTTCAGCCTCCTTGACTTCGTTTTTTTCTTTTCTTAAAGAAATAATTTCGGTCTCTATATTTTTATTGGCAATTTTTAGCTTGCTACCCTTTAAAAGTTTGCCTTCTAAGACCGAAACACCTATAATAGTAGCCTTTTTGTCTTTTCTAAAGACTTGGAGAACTTTTGCTTTACCTATTTCTACTTCTATAATTATCGGTGGTAGAATGTTTGAAATAATTTCTCGAAGATCATTTTCGAGATCGTAAATAATTTCATATAATCTTATTCTTACCGCATTTTGTTCAGCTAACTTTTTAAGAGCAGAATTAAGATTTACCCTAAAACCAACGATGAGTGCTCCCAGTGTTTGAGCAAGGGTAATATCTGATTCTGAAATATCGCCAACCTCTGATTTAACAATCTCCAAAGCCAATTCCGGCACACTAAGTTTTCTGATCAGCTCTTTCATTGTTTCTAGAGAGCCTGAAACATCTGCCTTAAGTATAAGCAGAAGCCTTTTCTGTTGTTTGGCTTCTAGTTCTTTAGCAATTTCCAGAACCCCTTTATTTTTTAAGGTTTTTAGCGATTTAACGCTTTTTGTGCGAGCAAAATCTAAGGCTAATTTTTTAGCCTCAGCAAGAGAAGCTACTGCCATTAGGGTATCCCCTGTAGACGGCACTTCAGAAAGTCCAGCAATGAGCACCGGAGTGCCTGGACCCGCCGCAGACAATCTTTTGCCTCGATCGTTCTCCATAAACCTCACTTTACCGTAAACGCTACCTACAACAACATTGTCGCCGCTTTTTAAAGTGCCATTTTGCACAAGAATGGTAGCAGTGGCACCTTTTTTAGGATCTTTTTTAGATTCGATCACAGTACCCACTGCTTGGGTTTGGGGATTAGCTCTTAAGTTTTTAAGATCTGCTACCAAAAGCACTACATCTAAGAGCTCTTTAATACCTAAACCTTTTAATGCTGAGATATTAACCATGGGGGTGTCACCTCCCCATTCTTCAGGCACCAAACCGTATTCCGAAAGTTCCCTTTTAACTCTCTCGGGGTCAGCCTCCGGCAGATCAATCTTGTTGATAGCCACAATTATAGGTATGTTAGCTTCCTTGGCAAGATTGATTACTTCTATAGTTTGCGGTTTTACACCATCATCTGCCGCTACCACCAAAATAATAATATCTGTGAGCTGAGCACCGCGGCGACGAAGAGAAATAAATGCCTCGTGTCCGGGTGTGTCCAGAAAGGTAATTTTTCTTTTTTCACCTTCTTTGCTTTGCCAGTCAATTTGATAAGCGCCAATATGTTGAGTAATGCCCCCGCTTTCGCCTTTGGCTATTTGACTATTTCTTATATAGTCAAGGAGAGTGGTTTTTCCATGATCTACATGGCCCATTACTGCAATTATTGGAGTTCTGGGTTGGAGGGGGCCTCTTTCTTCCGCTTCTTTCTCTACAGGTTTTTCCTCCTCTGGGATAACCTCAATGCCAAAATCAAGGGCAATGATTTGAGCTGTTTCGAAATCTATAGATTCATTGATGGTCACAAGTACTCCATACTGCATAAGCTTAGCAATAATTTCAGCCGGTGTTTTATTAATTTTTTCAGCAAAATCCCGAATAGAAACCACTGCTGGCAATTTTATTCTTTTCAGTGGTTCACCTGTGGAGATTTTGGAGGTATCAACCGAAGAATTTTCTTGAAGAATTGCGTTGCTCATCTTAATATGAAATTACTTTATTTTTTGGGAAATTGCAACCTGGGTTTTCGGCTAATTACCAAGATAAAAACTCCTTAATTGACAAAAGATTTGTCTTTTTAGTATAAAAAAATTGCTGGGCTTTGATAAAAAGCTCAGCCCCAATCTTGAGTATAAAAATTTTTCTCCACAATTTAGCATCAAAAGTTTTTCTAAAACGCGAAACTATCGCCAAATTTATTTTTGGAAGAAAAATACAATTCATTACCTCTTCTCTTTTTAGGGTTCTTCACACGGTTTTTTCTAAAATTGCAGTTTTCTTAGTTTCTAGACTGCATTATTTATGGGAAGAATATATCCATTTTCAAAATAGGGGTTGGCTTACACCCCTATATTTATTTGCGGGAATCGTTTTTGGAGGCAATCTTTTTGTAGAGTCTTTGTACAATCCTACTGGTAGTGGATTTTTACTTCCCGAAAGCAAAAAAGCTATTCTTTTAAGAGTGGAGGAAAATCTTGAAGGCAGTTTTCTTACAGATTTTGAGGTAGAAAAAGTTTTTTCCCAAGAAGAGCCATTGGTTTTTCAATTTCCTAGACTCACCACCGAACAATCTATATATGCGCAAGAACAAGTACCTACACGCGTGGGAAGACATGAGAGAAGGGAAACCACCTACACCGTAAAAGAAGGTGATACCCTTTCTGGCATTGCTAACAGTTTTGGTTTAAAAACAATTACACTTAAATATGTGAATAAACTTGCTTCAGCAGATAGTTTAAAGCCAGGGCAAGTATTAAAAATTCCTGCCCAAGATCTTTCCGACAAACAAATCTCTCAGATTCTTGCAGATGAACGGAATGCCACTTCTAAAAATAAAAGCCAGTCTTCAAAAAATAAGAGCAAAATTATTCTTACCGGAGAAAACAAGGAAGTGGCAAAGGAGAGCGGTTGGATTACGCCTCTTTCTTACGCCTATGTCTCGCGAGGAATTACTCGTGGCCACACAGGTATTGATTATGTAGCGCCTTTTGGCACACCTGTTTATTCTGCCTGTTCGGGAGTGGTTGTCGACGTGGGTCCCTTTGGAGCTTATTCCGGAGGTAGAGGAAATTATATAATCATCTCTTGCGGGAGTGGTATTACTATGCATTATTATCATCTTTCCGCTTACTCTCGATATGCAGAGCCAGGCAGAGAGGTACCTGTGGGCACCTTTTTAGGTGCGGTTGGCTCTACTGGACGTTCAACCGGCCCTCATCTTCACTTTGAGGTTCGTAAAGGCGGTATTCCTTTCGACCCTGGTCTAAGATAGAATTTTTGGCAATATAATATATAATAAAAATTGTGAAGAAAACTTCTCGTTTTAGACCATTAGTAAAAGATTTTTATTTGAAACTCAAGGACTATTTATTATTTTTAAAACGCACATCCTTCTTTTGGGCTTTAATATTTATTGTGGTTTTAACCATCATAGGTTCTTTTAAAACTAACTTTTTTTATGCTGCCGGACAGTTGGAGAGGATGGGAGAATTGGGAGAACTCAGTTTTGAGCCTACTGAAGTAAACATTACAGACAATTCACCAACGCAAGTTTCCTTATGGATGAAGACTCCAAGAATTGGTAAAATTTTCAGTTTTAAAATCCAAGCTCAAGGAGCAGAAATAGAGTTTACAAAAAATTCCAAACTGGCCTCTTACATTTCCGAAGATCAATCAAGAATAGTAATTGATTTGATAAATTTACCCAAAGAGGAAGAACGCGTGCTTTTGGGTTATATAAATATCTTGGCTTCTGAATCAAAAACCAACAAAATCACGATTCCTCCTCAAAGTCTTTTTTTGGATGAAAATCGCGCAGAACGCAATATTAATCTTCACTCAGCTTTTGTAAATGTTAAAAAAGACACCTCTTTAGACCAAGCCTCCCAAGATAGGATATCGGCAAATGTAAAAAGCGAAGAAATAAGTCTGGGAATTCCCCGAGGTCTTCTCTTCTTTTTGGCCTCAGCGGATAGTTTTGATAGCAATTCTTACAAAATAAAATTAGACGCCCGTTTTGTTCTGGCACTCACCTTTTTATTCTTGATTCTCCTTATCTATTTGAGTGTAAAAATAGAAAGGCGACTTTTTAGTAACAGATTGCCAGGAAATTTTCCAATAAAACGATCTTCCTTTCCTAAGAAAAGCTTTGGTTATCAGGTTGCTAGCAGGTTTGTAGATATAGAGATTCTGGAGAGGAACAAAGAAAATAACGCTTGGAGATTCTCTATTCTTTTAAAAAGCCACCTACCTATTGTCCTACCCGAGCCCTATTTGCGTATTCCTCTTCCGACAGGTTGGCAAATAGACGAAGAAAGCGTTTTAGTTGATGGCGCTTGTTTTCAAAATTACAAGGAGGAGAATGTTTTTTACCTTGCATTAGGTACTTTATACCCAGAAGAAAAACACAAAATTAGTTTTAGATTAGTACCCTCAAGAATATAAATGCTTATAGACGAAGCCAAAATTTTGGTCATTGCCGGCAAAGGCGGTGACGGTCTAGTCTCCTTTCATAGAGAGAAATTTGTGCCCAGGGGCGGTCCCGACGGGGGAGATGGAGGCAAGGGAGGTGATGTGATTTTGGTTGTTTCAGAAGAGGCGCACGGTCTAGAAGAGTTTCGTAGAAAAAAGGTTTTTAAAGCCGAAGACGGCCAGAACGGAATGCGCAACAAAAAGACCGGCCGGGATGGGCAAGATTTACTTTTAAACGTCCCTCCTGGAACAGTGGTTTATGAAGTTTTAGGAAATAGACGCTTCTTTCTTAAAGACTTAAAAAAAGCTAATGAAAGATACCTGCTTGCCCGTGGTGGTAAAGGAGGATTAGGCAATTATCATTTTGCTACTTCTGTTAGACAAGCGCCTAATTTTGCAGGTAAAGGCGAAGAGGGCGAGAGAAAAGAAATCGAGCTAGAATTGCGCCTAATTGCTGACGTAGGCTTAATAGGTCTTCCCAATGTGGGTAAATCTTCACTTTTAGCAGTAATTTCGGCCGCTAAGCCAAAAATTGCCAACTATCCTTTTACTACGCTTAGTCCTGAACTAGGGGTAGTAACCCATAAGGGTCGCAGATTTGTAGTAGCTGATATTCCTGGCCTTATCAAGGGTGCAGCCTTAGGTAAAGGTTTGGGAGATGACTTTTTAAAACATGTAAGAAGAACTCATATTTTACTTCATCTCTTATCCGTAGAGAGCAATGATCTTCTTAAAGATTATCAAGTGATCCGCCAGGAACTATCGGCTTTTGATCCGGGATTACTTCAGAAAGAAGAGGTTGTGGTGCTTAACAAGATCGATATTTTAGAGGAGTCCAAAAAGGTAAAACTGCTTTCAGATCTTAAAAAAGCTCTCCCCCAAAGAAAGGTCTTTGCTATTTCTACAATTACTCGTGAGGGTATAGAAAAGCTTTTAGACGAATTGATAAAGAGACTTTTTTAATAAACTATAACAACTCTTTTGACTGCCAAAGGCACATCTTCAGTCTTACCTGGCCAATCATGAATTGCCTCAAAGAGTAGTTTTTCTTCATAAAGATAATCCTTGCCTGCTTGATTAGTGCCAGGATCATTAGTGATAAATTGGTTTTTCTTATAACCTTTAACGACTACTGCGTGATAGATGGGACCTGGTGGAGTATAAAAAGGATTTTTTAAGGCTCTCCCATAGGTAGGGGCTATAATTAAATGTCCTTCGCTAAGTTCTTTTTTGAGATCTTCTATACTGAAATTTTCTAGCACGCGGGCATTTATATCAAATTTTTTTTGAAGAACTAGGGCAATTTCTTCAGCGGTAGTACTCTGCCAACGACCATTAAAAAGACTCTTTTCAAACTCAACAATCTTTGTAAGCTCTTCTTCCATCTCTTTTTTGGAGATAGGATTGGCTTTATTTTTACTTGCTGCCACCATCAAAATAGCCGCTTCTTCACAGAGGTCTTCATGATAAGTATCCCAATGCTTTAATGGCGCTTGGCTGATAAACGGGACCTCAAGGGAAACTTCATCTTTTAACTCTTGAGAGGCAAGAGGGGTTGGGGTTATAAGAGACAGAGAATCGTTCTGGGAACTGGGAGGATTGATTAGCTTTATAGGGGTTGGCAGAGAGGTTTGTTCTTTTTGAAAAAAGCAGAGTCTTCTGCGAATTGCGTTATTAATTTTAACATAATTTTTCGAAAAAACTAGAGTGAGAAGCAAAGATATTACCAGAGAAATAAAAATTTTCTTCATACTTAATTTCTAGCAAGAAAATTTTTTAATTGAAATTCAAGTTTTCTCTTTAGTGTGTTATCTTTAAATTAGATGTTGAAAGGCGTTGTTTATTTTGGGGGATATTTTTTGGCTACCTGTTTGTTATTTATTTTCGGATTGAGTATTTTTAAAAATTTAGGTCTTCCTTTGTTAAATAACGAAGAGGCCAAAACCGCAATTTTTGCCCAGCGCATCCTTCGTTTTGGTTACCCTAAGCTTTCTGATGGCAAAAACAGTCTATATATTTGGGAAGAAGCCTTATTATCTAAGAAAAACACAATTTTTTTACCCACATTTCCTTGGCTTAAGTACTATTTTGCTCTTCTGGGAGAAATTCCTGGATTTTTCTTTAATGATTTGTTTTTAAAAACCGCTCTTTTTCGCCTGCCGTTTACCATAGCTGGGGTGGTGGGAATTTTTATTTTTCTTAAAACTTTGCTTCGTTTTCTTACTAATAGAATAACGAAACTCTGGTTTTTTAACCTTTTTTTAATTTTTTTAATCACTTCTCCCAATATTATTCTGACGCTGAGAGAAGCTTCTTCTGCTACAATCACAATCCTTCTTTCTTCTCTGGCCTTTCAAACTCTCTTTGATTACATTTTTTTTGCATCAACGAGTTATGATAACTACTTAAAACGCGCCAGTCTTTTTTTATTTCCCCTTTTCTTAACTTCGGGGATTAGTTATTTTATTATCCTTTTTCTTTTCTCTGGGTTATTACTTTTTAAAAGAAAAGAATTTTCTAAAATAAAAAAGAACCTTTATCCCTTTCTTGTTTCTTTTTCTTTGGGGGCACCTTTTCTTTTGTTTTCTTATCTTTTTAAGTTTCTGTATTTACCACCAGTCTTTGTTTTAGACAACCAAAGAGAGCTTTGGCATAACTACAATTGGTTGGCAGAGGTTAAAAACCGCTTAAGCTTAGAATTTTTACCGCTAGCTCTTTTTATCTTTTTATTACTAGTAATTTTTAGATTATTTAACCTTTTTGACAATAAAAAGGAGGAAAAAACATTTTTGGCCACAATGCTTCTTTTTGGTTATTTTATCTTAGAAATAATTATTTGGCTGAGTGTCGCCTCTTTGGATACTTCTCTTTTTATCTTCTGGCAGCCTGCTTATGTAGGCTTTACTCTGCTTGGGGGGCTACTAATATTTTTTGCCTTGCAAAAAGTTAATAATATCCTTATTAAAGAGACAGCTATAGGGCTTTTGCCTGCTTTTCTGCTTGCCGTTTTTATTATACTTCTACCCTTAAAAATTACTTTTCTTCGCAGCCATTTTATTCAACTCTTCAAAGCTAGTTGGGGACCAAGAGAATACATCATTTCTTATCTTAAAAAGCAAAATAATAATAAAGAAATAATGATCGCGACAAATTTTGAGGAGATGCCCTATATTTACTATTTAAACGCCCAAGTCTTTACACCCCAAAATCTTGACAAAAACCAGTCTTTTAGCTTTTTACAGGCTCCAACGGCAATTATTCCCAGAAAGCAGTTTGTCTCTTCTTTCTTTCTGATGAATTTCTATAAAGAGAGTCTAGAGGCCAATTACTATCGAAAGATAGTTTTACCAGTGGTTGATGCTTATTATTACAATTCTTTTTGGCAATCAAAAAACCAGGAAGCCCATTTGCTGGCCAAAAAGCCTTCGGAAGCTCTTTGGCTTTTCGAAAAGAAGGAGGTTGCTTTTTGAGGCCTCTTTTTTGTTTTGACAATTTCTTATAACACCTTAACCCTCTTGATAAAAAGTGAAAGGGAAAAAAGAGATTGGTTTTTTAAAACAAAGAAAAAGAAGGTTTAAGAGACAAGAACCAAGTTAATAAAAAGAGCCTTTTGTTGATAATTTATCTTCATAAGAAATTATCTTTTAGCTCTAGCAATTCGATGTATCTATAGAGAGACAATTTTTATTTTTTATGGAAAGATGCAGATAGTTCAAAAATTTAAGAAAAAACAAATAGAAATATTTTTATATTTTCAAAAAGCTTACAAAAAAACCCGGCTTTATAAATTAAGTCTGACTTTTTTCTTAAATTTTTTCTTAAAATAAATCTTTGTTTTTAAGAATGATTATTTAGAAAGATTCTTAATATTGACAAATATCAATATTTATTGTATCTAAAACATAGATTTGTTCATAAAAATATAAAGGAGGAACAAAATGACAGAGTGGGCTGTGAGGTTGTCAAAAGATGTATTGGTGGATTTTGGTTTGCCTGGAAAAATAGGCGAACCAAATGAGGACTACCCGTTGGCCGCTTTAGTCGACGCTGATAGTTTGTGTCATGATTTTTGGGGAATAATAACCTCTATTATGACTCCGGCGCCAATATTAGTAAACGAAGATTATCGAATTCTTCTCTTGTGTCTTGTTTTCTACTTAGAAAATATAGACAAGCGGAGAAGAATAGAGGAAGAGGTTATTCTTCGAAATCAAGGATTGGCCAAGGGCAATGGGGTAATAGTGGTAACCACAAATGAGGAGCTATATTGCCCTCTCCTGGAGGACCTTAAAAGATTATGCCAAAAAAGCAACGCAACTATCCTGAAGTATACTTGGAAAGGCGGTAAACGGGTATATGTTCGAGTCTTTTTCTGTGTACCTTTTGCCCCAAGCCTTACTTCCCCAGAAGATATAATGAGAAAAGTGGTAGAGGGAATAAAAGGAGGTTGATATCTAGAATAAGATAGAGTTTTTCTCTCCGGCTGCTCTTTAAATAAAAAAGAGCAGCCTCTTTTTAAATTCTTAAAACCCTCGCAAGATTTTATTTTTTATGCTATTCTTAATTGAAAGATGTTTAAATCTCTTTTTGTACTGCGTTTTTTTAATCTTCCTCTTGACATTATCGCTATCGCTTTAGCAATAATTCTTGGCTATTTTCTAAGAAGTGGCGCTTTTGGTATAAGGGGGATACCTGTTAGCCTGATTTTACCGCTATCCACCTATCTTAAACTCTATATGTTCTCTATTCCTCTTTTTTTGATTACTTTTTCAGTTTCTGGTCTTTATAACCTTAAAGCCCAGCGTTCACTGCTTGATGAGTTAGCTCGGATAATAGTAGCCGTAGCCTCGGCCTATACTTTTTTACTTGCTCTACTTTTTGCCACCAAGATTTTTGATATTTCTCGCTATGTCATAATCTACTCTTTTTGGTTAGCCATCCTTCTTGTTTTTTTGTTGCGTGTGGTTTTACGAATAGTAGAATTACAATTCTTGCGAAAAGGTCGTTTTCTTACTAAGGTTGCTATTTGGGACGGTCAAAGGTATGCAAAAGAAGCTCTAGAAATAATTTCTAAAGCCTCTAATTTACAACCTGTTGGCTTGATAGAAGAATTAATCGGCGAGAAAGACTTTTTAAAAGGATTTAAGGAACTTGTCTATAAACAAGTTTTTGATGAGCTTTGGATCTTCCATCCGGAAGAAAAATATAACCACCTAAAAGAAGTGATAGCCGAATGTCAAGCTATGGGAATTACTGTTCGCTTGATGCCTTCAGATAGTAATGTTTTTTGGGGGCGGTTAGAACCAGAAGAGGTGGCCGGACTACCTACATTGCGAGTAAGAAGAACACCACTTGAGGGTTGGAATTTAGTTTTAAAAAGGTTAATGGATGTAGTAGTTGCCTTTTTACTTCTTGTTTTCTTGGCGCCCCTATTTTTAATAATCGCTTTAATAATTAAGCTTGACAGCAGAGGACCGGTTTTATTTAAACAGAAAAGATTGGGTTTTGGACGGGAGTTTGTTTTCTATAAATTTAGAACAATGCGGGAAGGCGCAGAAAAAGAACATGAAAAATACATAAAGAAATATGGCAATATGTTTAAACTAAAATCTGATCCGCGGGTAACAAAAGTGGGTAGATTTTTAAGAAAGTATAGCCTTGATGAACTTCCTCAACTTTACAATGTTCTTCGGGGTGATATGTCTTTAGTGGGGCCTCGGCCACCTATGCCAGTGGAGGTAGTACGCTACAGCGTAGAAGAAAAACGTAGGCTAGGAATTAAACCGGGGCTTACAGGCCTTTGGCAAATTTCTGGCCGCTCAGATCTTTCTTTTGAAGAGTGGGTGATGTTGGATAGTTATTATATAGAAAACTGGAGTCTCTGGCTGGATATAAAAATCCTTTTAAAGACAATACCCGTTTTAATCAAGGGAAAAGGCGCCTATTAAAAAAGATGAAAATAGCTATTGTTCATGACTGGTTAGTTAGTCTTGGTGGGGCCGAAGAAGTAATTTTAGCACTTCACAAAATCTTTCCCGATGCTCCAATTTTTACAAGCCTCTTAAGTAAAGAATGTCGCTCTTACTTGCCTGATGCCTCTATTCAGACCTCTTTTTTGAATAAACTTCCCATGGCAAAAAAGAAAAGAGAGTGGTTGCTGCCTTTTTTGCCTCTGGCTTTTGAGTCATTTAATTTTAAAGGTTTTGATGTGGTGATTTCTTCTTCGGCTATTGCTGCCAAAAGCATAATTACCCAGCCCGAACAATTACATATTTGTTATTGTCATACACCTACCCGTTTCTTATGGATGCCGGCTATTGATCGGCGAATGCCCAAAAATTTTTTTGCCATGGCATTGGCTACTTATTTGCGAGTTTGGGATGTTTTTGCTGCGAAAAGACCGGATTTTTTTATTGCTAATTCTTTAAATACACAGGCCAATATTTGGAAGTACTATCGCCGAAAAAGCGAAGTAGTCTATCCACCCATTGATTTTGAGCTTTATAAAAAAGTACCGCTTTCTAAGATTGGCAACTACTACCTTACGATCAGTCGATTGGTCTGGCAGAAGCGCATAGATATTATTATTAGAGCTTTTATCAAAAATGGTTTGCCTTTAAAAATTGTAGGGACAGGAAGAGAAGAAAAAAAACTTAAAGCTTTAGCCAAAGGCTACAAAAATATAGAATTTCTGGGATTTGTAGATAATGATACTAAAAAAGAGCTACTCTCTCACTGCAAGGCTTTCGTTTTTATGTCTTTTGAAGATTTTGGTATCGCTCCTGTAGAGGCGTTAGCTGCTGGTAGGCCCGTAATTGCTTACGGCCAAGGAGGCGCTTTAGAATATGTTCTTCCTCATAAGACTGGTCTTTTAGTAGAGGCTCAGAACGAAGAGGCGCTTAACAATGCCATTCATCAATTTGAGCATCTAAACTTTGACCCTGAGGTTTGTCGAAGGCAAGCCAAAAAATTTGATTTTCCGATTTTTCAAAAAAGAATAAAGGAAATCGTCGAAAGAGAAATAACTATAAAGAGAAAAAGCTTATTGACGAGTTAGAAAAATGAGGGTTGCCAAGTTTCTGATCTCTCTTAGTTTTTTATTTTTTCTAAAAAGGTTATAATTTTTATAAGATGACTCTAAAGGAGCGCATTATACTCTACTCTGCTCTTCTTTCGGCTTTTATTAGTGTTGGCAGTTTCTTGATTTACCCTTATAGTCCTCTGTTTGGTGTGATTTTTATGGTTTGTGCGCTGATGCTTATGGCTTATATCTTAAATACGCTTTTTGAAAAACTCTTCGGTTACTTTGGCAATAAAGGGGTGAATTTACATCTAGATGAATATCTTCATAAGTTGATCTCTCAGGAGGAATCCTTAAAGCAGCAGCGCTCGGCTATTCTCAATGTTTTAAGTAAAGTAGAAAAAGAAAAGGATCAGATAGCCGAAGAACGGGACAAAATAAACACAATTCTCCATTCTATTGCTGATGGCGTATGTGTGGCAGACAAGGACAATAAGGTTACCCTTTTTAATGAGACTGCTTCCGGTTTAACCGGTTTTAGTAAAGAAGATGCGAAAGGGGCGAGATTGGATTCAATTCTCAAAATTGTTGATAATCGCAATCAAGAAGTTCTTCAAGAATTTCTAAAAAAAGCCCAGACTTTAGGAGAAAACCAGCAATCTCTAACAGAGCTTTTTTTAATCAATAAAGCCGGCCGAAAAATCCCCGTTTCTTTTAGCATTTCTCCCATTAAAGATAACGAAGGCAAAGTGGTGGCTAGTGTTATTGTTCTTCATGATCTGACTAAAGAACAGGAGATTAACAAAGCCAAGATGGAGTTTATTTCTATGGCTTCTCACCAACTAAGAACGCCCCTCTCTACTATTAATTGGTACACAGAGATGCTGATTGCGGGAGATATGGGCAAGCTTAGCAAAGAGCAACAACAGGCCCTTCAAGAAATTCACCTTGCCAACCAAAGAACTTTAGACCTTGTTAACTCTTTGCTTAATATGTCGCGAATAGAACTGGGTACTCTTGAGGTGGGGCCAGAGTTTACTAATCTGCCTCGTCAGATTGAAGCAGTGATTTCTGAACTGACGCCGGAGATAAAAGCTAAAGAGATAAAGATTAAGAAAGAATACGATGAAAAACTAAAATCAGTAATTATTGATTCTAAACTCTTTCGGATTATATTAGAAAATCTTCTTTCCAATGCTATTAAATATTCTCATAGTGGCGGTAAAATTATCATCAAAATTAAAGTTGCTCCCTCAGAGAACATTATTCTTTCGGTTAAAGATTTTGGCTACGGTATTCCTGAAGCTGACCAACCTTATATTTTTAGCAAACTCTTTAGGGCAAAGAACGCTAAAGTACTTGATCCTGATGGCAACGGTTTAGGACTGTATATTGTCAAATCCATCGCTGATAAAACCGGTCTTAAGGTTTGGTTTACTTCTGAAGAGAATGTGGGGAGTGAATTCTTTGTAGAGATTCCTAAAGAGGGAATGAGAAAAAATTAAGCCTTCTTTTTGCTTTTACCACCTTTTCTGCCTGCCTCTTTTGCTTCTGTAGGTGAAAATTCGTGGGCCACACCTTTTTTATGAGCAATTTTGCCACCTAGGCTTGCAATCTGGCGACGCTTTTCTTCGGGCATAGCTGCAAAGCCTCGTAGACTTTTAGAGGTTTTGCCCATTTGTGCCTCCTTTCTTTAGATTAAATTGTCTTTTTCTAAATGAGTTCAAACTAATATTACTTTTATATAAGTATATTTCATTTTCGGAATTTGTCTATATTGACAAATTTCGAAAATATTATTCTTTCTCTATTCTTGATAAAAATAGTTCTATGTTTGCTTTTTCTTTTATAAATTCTTTAAGAACTTCTATTGTCTCTCTTGAGAATTCTTGATTTTTCAGTTTTTTCTCGAGAGCTTTAAGATTTAAATCGCTTAACTCTTCCCAGAGTCCCAATTCTTTTATTCTTTGCTCAAGATCCTCCCTCTCTTTCTCGCCTTTTTTAGGAAAGATAATTGAGAGACTCTTTTTAATTTTTGCTACATATTCATCACCAAATATTCTCTCCAGGCCATGTTTTAAGGCGTATTCAATCAGGGCCTCCTTCAAAAGAGCACGTTCTTCTTTATATTCTTTTTCAATTTGGGCAAATTCTTCTTCAAGTAGGGCTAATTTTTGGACAAGTAAACTAGGTTCTTCTGCTAGATGAGGATTTTCAGATTTTTGAAACTTATGCTGCCAAGCAGGACAAATTCTTTGAAATTCACACCAATCGCAAAGATTTGATGGTCTAGTGGGGAATTCTCGGCTTTTCTCAATGAGGAAAATCTCTTGGAGAATCTCTTTTTTTAAAGTCTCTTTATCTGCCGGTAAATTTCTGACGGTAATTGAGGTATCAAAAAGAAGGTAATGCCAGATCAGTTTTATTTCTTTGACATCGGGATAATTGACTTCAATTGCTAATTGATAAAGAGACAGCTGACGGTTTTCTTGGTTGTTTTTATGCGGCAAAAGTTCTCGGCTGGTTTTGTAGTCGTGGATTTCATAAACACCTTTCGAATCTTTTGCTAATCTATCAATAATGCCAGTAAGAAAAATATCTTTCTCTAGCTCCACTGTAATTTTATATTCAAGTCCTAAAGTCTGACTTTGATCAAAGGGATAATGACGCTGATAATATTTTTTCAGCGATACCTTACCTGTTTTTAAGTAGTCCTCTACGGAGAACTGGCTACGAATTATTTGCACTTCAGGAGAATAGGAACGTTGCCATTCTTCTTCGAAATAGGAGAGGAGCTCTTCTTCGCTAAGGATTTTATTAAACAAACGATCTTCGTATAGTTTTCGTAGTGCACGGTGAATAATATCACCCATAAAGGTTTCTATGGGTTTTATTTTAGGAACCGCTGGCTTTTCAATATAGGTAAAAGCAAACTTTCTCGGGCATTGCTTAAAAGTATTAATCTTTGAATAAGAGTAAACAAGCATCTAGTTGAGGTTTTTGATTGGGTCTTTTTACTTTACTTCAATATCTACGCCCGCGGGCAAATCAAGAGCCATAAGAGAATCCATTGTTTTAGAGGTAGGATCAAGGATGTCAATAAGGCGTTTATGAATACGAATTTCAAATTGTTCGCGTGAATCTTTAAATTTATTAGTTGCCCGATTAACAGTAGTAAGGATTCTTTCAGTTGGCAGAGGGATAGGGCCTGAAACTCTTGCGCCTGTTCTTAAAGCAGCCTCAACAATCTGCTGAGCAGATTTATCAATTACGCGATAGTCATAGGCTTTAAGTTTGATTCGGATTCTTTGTTTAAATTTTTTCTTAGAAGTGCTCATAAAGGTACAAAGCTTAATTAAATCTACTTAATAATTTTAGTAACTACGCCGGCTCCTACAGTTTTGCCTCCCTCTCTAATAGCAAAGCGCAATTTTTCTTCTAGAGCCACGGGCGAGATAAGTTTAACGGTCATATTTACGGTATCTCCCGGCATAACCATCTCCACGTCAGCCGGTAAATCTACTTCCCCGGTTACATCTGTAGTTCTAATATAGAATTGAGGCTTGTAGCCCTTAAAGAAAGGAGTATGTCTACCACCTTCTTCTTTTGTAAGAACATAGACTTCAGCTTGAAATTCCGAATGTGGAGTAACTGTACCCGGTTTAGCAAGTACTTGACCACGCTCAATGTCTTCTTTTTCAATTCCCCTCAGAAGCACTCCAATGTTATCGCCTGCTTGACCCTGATCAAGGGTTTTTCTAAACATTTCTACACCAGTAACTACAGTTTTGCGTGTTGGCCTTAAGCCCACAATTTCTACCTCGTCTCCTACCTTTACTACTCCTCTTTCTACTCTGCCAGTTGCCACTGTACCCCTACCTTTAATAGAGAAAACGTCTTCTATAGGCATTAAGAATGGTTTATCTAAATCACGTACTGGCTCTGGGATGTAATTGTCTAAAGCATCAAGGAGTTCCCAGATGGCCTTTTGTGCCTCTTCGTCTCCTTCCATAGCTTTCAATGCCGAACCGCGGATAATAGGCACTTCGTCACCTGGGAATTTATATTTTTTGAGTAAGTCACGAATCTCCATTTCTACCAAATCCAGAAGCTCTTTGTCATCTACCATATCTACTTTGTTTAAAAAGACCACTATTGCCGGTACACCCACCTGGCGAGCAAGTAAGATGTGTTCTCTGGTTTGGGGCATTGGGCCATCAGCTGCTGAGACCACCAAGATGGCCCCATCCATTTGAGCGGCGCCGGTAATCATATTCTTGATGTAGTCAGCATGACCGGGGCAGTCAATATGGGCGTAATGGCGCTTTTCGGTTTCATATTCTTGGTGGGAAGTGGCAATAGTAATACCACGGGCTCTTTCCTCAGGTGCATTATCGATGTCTTCAAACTTCTTGGGTTCAGCTAAACCCTTCTTAGCTAGCACCTGGGTAATAGCTGCAGTTAAAGTAGTTTTGCCATGATCTACATGGCCAATAGTACCAATATTGATGTGGGGTTTTGTGCGTTCGAATTTTCCTTGTGCCATATAATCCTTTCCGGCTTAAAAAGCCTAAAACAGTTAGTTATTTTTTTATCTAATTTTTACTTTATCCCAAAGATAACACAAGATTTTTAGCTTGTAAAGACTTGCTTAAGAGTAGTTTTTGGATTGGGAATTTTTGTGGGGATTAAAAAGATATTAAAAACCCCCACGATTCTTATCTTAAAAGAATCGTGGGGGTAGGTTTAGTCTCCTAACTCAATGTCTTGGGCAACTTTCCATCCTTCACCCTTTCTGTTGTAGAGGGTGAATCGGTAGATTACGAAGTATTCTTTGTCAGCTTCGTGACGTGTCAGCTTAACTCTCACAAAAGCAGTATTACCAATAATTTTGCTATCCTTTATCTGCCAGTTTTCGTACCTTTTCGGAAGAGGCAAGAGCGTGTCCTGGAGAGTTATTTGATAGAGAAGACCACCTGTCATTTTAAACTCTGAGGAGAAACAGTCCTCTACAGAAGCAATATCGCCTTTGTAGAGAGCTTCAAATAATCTGCGAATGGTAGCCTCTGGTCCTTTGGTCTTAAGTCTTGCTATCAGTGAAGCCTTTTGGGTCTTGAGGTTGGTGGGGATTTGTGTCTTAGGGTAGCCGATGGCTCCCAGGGGAGCGCTTTCGTTAGTACTTGTAGAGCGTCCTAGGTGATCCAAATAGATAACGCCTCCTAGAATTACGAGGAAAATCCCCGTAACAATAAGACCTCTTTTCGTAGATTCAGCATCGCTGTACTGAGTCATCTCTTTTCTCCTTTAGGTTTTTCAGGTGCCCTAAGATTCAAGTACCCTTTTTTAAAATATAAGTCAAGCGCCTGAAGCCTTTAGAAGATGATTCTGAAAAACACGGCCGTTTTGCTCAAAACTGGCTGCCCAGTGTTTGTGCCAAATTGCAGCTATTTAGTCCTCCTTTCTTTGGGGGTTGAAAAGATTTAGGAAAGAGCGGTTGAAATGTTAAGGACCTCAAAGATATACTGTTTTTATGGTGACTTCTTATGACAGCTTTTTGACTTGATTCTCCGATAGTGTCCTGTTATAGCTTAAATCTTGCAGAGAGTTACGCCGAAGATAAATTTTTAAACAATCAGGTCAGCTTTACCTTTTTCTATTTCTAATAAGTTTTGAGGCGAGGATGGCAGGATTTATTGAACATTTTTTGAAAAGAAAAGATCATAACTTTTATGAAAGTGCTTCTCTATCTGAATTATCGCAGCATCTTTTAAAATTTTCTCAGAAAGATAGTCGATCTCTCCTTCGCCTTTTCTCTTCTTCTTTAGAGGGCTTAAGCGAAAAAGAAGTCGAAAGAGGCTTAAATCACTATGGAAGAAATGAGGTAGTGCAACAAAAACCGCCCTCCTGGTGGCAACAGCTACTGCGCTCCTTTGCGACCACATTTAATCTAATCCTCTTTTTCGTTGCCAGCATCTCTTTTTTTACAGATGTCCTCTTTGCGCCGGCAAATGAGAGAAGTTGGGCAAAAACGCTGATTATTTTCATTATAATCTTAATCAGCGGCTTTCTACGTTTTATTGAGGAATTCCGTTCTCAAAAAGCGATTGAAAAGCTGGAAAAGATGGTTCAAAACCAAGCCCGGGTGCTGCGTCGCACCCTAAAGGGAGAAACCCAAGAGAAAGAAATTGCTATTAATGAGGTGGTACCAGGAGACATTATCCTGCTTTCGGCTGGGGATATTGTCCCGGCTGACATTCGCCTTTTGCGCTCTGATGGGCTTTTTGTTACCCAATCGGTCTTGACTGGTGAATCAATGCCTGCAGAGAAAGATTGGCGAAAACTTAAGGCCAAAATCGAAAATCCCCTGGAGATTCCTAATCTCTGTTTTATGGGCACAAGCGTGGTGACGGGTACAGCCACTGGTTTGGTTATTGCAACAGGTAAAGAGACAGTGTTGGGGAGGCTTGCCAAAGAAATTTCAACTGAGCGGTTACCCAGCAGTTTTGATTTAGGCATAGCCAAAATCAGCCGGCTGCTTTTAACCTTTATTCTGATTATGGCCCCTTGCGTCTTTCTGATTAACTGGCTGACCAAAGATGATTGGTTTTTGGCGCTTCTCTTTGCTTTAGCAGTGATGGTGGGTTTGATTCCAGAAATGCTACCCTTGGTGGTTTCTGTCAATCTTACCAAAGGAGCCATCAGGATGGCGAAAAAGAAGGTAATTGTGAAACGGCTCAACGCCATTGAAAACTTTGGGGCAATGAATATTCTTTGTACTGACAAGACCGGCACTTTAACCGAAAACCGCGTTGTCCTGGTTCGTTATCTCAATCCCCGGGGAGAAGAAGATCAGCGAGTCCTTTATTTCGCCTATTTAAATAGCGCTTTTCAGACAGGTCTAAAAAATTTGCTGGACGATGCTGTGTTGGAACAAAGGGAAAAAATCGCTACCCTCTCTTTTGGGGATTTTCAGAAAATTGATGAGATTCCCTTTGATTTTGATCGCCGGCGGATGTCAGTGGTTTTGGAGAAAGAAAACCAGAGGCTGCTTGTCTGTAAGGGTTCACCAGAGCAGGTTTTGGAGGCTTGTCAAAAATTAGAATTAAAAGAGCAAAAACAAGAGTTGCTTTCCTCTAAGTTTAAAAAACAGCTCAAAGATTTATATGTCAGGCTAAGTGAGGATGGTCTGCGGGTTTTGGCAGTGGCTTATCGTGATTTACCGGTAGAACCCCGGCAAGAATACACAAAAGAAGATGAGAAAGATCTGGTTTTTGTTGGTTATATCGGCTTTTTAGATCCTCCGAAAAAAACTGCTAAAGAGGCGCTGGAGTTTCTTAGCAAATATGGCATCAGTATCCGCATTATCACCGGCGATAATGAGATTATCACCAAAAGAATCTGCGAGGAAGTAGGGCTTTCCACTGAAAGGATTGTTTTGGGTTCAGAGATTGCCAAAATGTCAGAGGAGGAGTTAGAGAGGGTGGCGAGAACCACCACTGTCTTTGCCAAAACCGAACCGCTGGAAAAAGCCAGGATTGTGGAGGCGCTTAAAAAAGCCGGTTTTGTGGTGGGTTACCTAGGAGATGGGGTGAATGATGCTGCCGCAATGCAAAAGGCTGATGTGGCAATTTCGGTAGATAAAAGTACGGATATTGCTCGCGAGTCAGCAGATATCATTCTTTTGGAGCATGATTTGAGGGTTTTGGGTGATGGGGTTTTGGAGGGTCGGACAATCTTTGGCAATATTATGAAATATATCAAAATGACTACAAGCTCTAACTTCGGCAATATGTTTAGCGTGCTGGCGGCCAGCGCTTTCTTGCCTTTTTTGCCTATGCTTCCCGTCCATATTCTAATTCAGAATCTTTTATATGACATTTCCCAATTGGGTATCCCCTGGGATTCAGTAGACGAAGACTTTCTGCTTAAACCGCGCCAGTGGGATCCTTCTGGGATTGGTCGGTTTATGCTTATCTTGGGGCCGCTGAGTTCATTTTTTGATATTCTAACCTTTTTGATTTTGTGGTTTGTTTTTCAGGCTAACTCGCCTCTTTACCAGGGTCTTTTTCAGGCTGGTTGGTTTGTTGAAGGACTGCTCTCTCAAACCATTATTGTTCATATGATTCGCACCGTAAAAATCCCTTTTATCCAAAGCCGCGCTGCTCCGCCGCTGATGCTCTCTACTTTTGGCGTGATTCTTGTTGGCGCAATTATTCCCCTCTCTCCCATTGGTCATTCTCTGGGTATGCAGAGTCTACCGGGAGCGTATTTTCTCTGGCTTTTGCTAATTCTGTTTAGTTACATGCTACTTAGTCAATTGATTAAAGGTTGGTATATCAAAAGATTTAAAAGCTGGCTGGCCTAAAGAGCTAGCAGTTTTTGGTTGGTTTTTCTGGAATTTCGAGGGGCAGAGAGGGCTAAGAGCTGTTATCTTAGCGTAAAGCGAGATTTTAAAAGTCGTTACCTTAAGGTCAATGTAGACCCAAAGTCAGCAGTTAGACTTAAAACCTAAGGTATATTTCCTTGCTGATGGAGACTTTAAAAAAAGTGGGGCGGAAAGAGGGGACGGGCAGTGCCCGCTTTTTTGATTTATGGCTACCTCTTGTTTAAAGCATTAGCAGTGGCAGGGTCAATGATGATGCCTCGTTTAGGAGTAGGAAGGTTGTTCGCTTTTCTAAACTGAGCAAGGGCTTTCTTGGTAGCAGAGTTTAAGAGACCATTGGGTCTACCTCTTAGATAGCCAAGCTCTATTAGACGGGCTTGCATAAGCCTTATGACTCTGGCTTTAAAGTAATAGGAGGAGCGAGTAGTAAGAGTAGGAATGCTGATATTCTTGGTTCTTAGATTATTGATAGCAGAAGCAGTAGCAGTATCAATGA
>Ga0207433_10003478_pt1 | contig 30321 bp, 28 predicted proteins | sample YelNatPaOPGAMG01_FD_187559 | JGI IMG/M metagenome (GOLD analysis project Ga0207433, IMG submission 187559) | Hot spring thermophilic microbial communities from Obsidian Pool, Yellowstone National Park, USA - OP-RAMG-01 (SPAdes) (version 3) | ecosystem: Environmental > Aquatic > Thermal springs... | reverse complement strand
TGTGGCGCTCAACGTCATCCGTCAGCAAGGCTTCCGTTATGTTCCTGATGGACACAGGGCAGCCTCCGCACGCCCAGACCGAGGCCTGGCCTGGCTGGGCATTTGTTAGAGCATTGATAAGCCCTGTCTCTCCGGCGGACTACTTGACAATAGTTGGATCTTGTGTTATAATGTTGTTGTAACATGATAAAGTTCTATCAACATAATCAGGAGGTGGCTCGTAGAGAGGGAAGATGGGAGGGTAATCCACGGCTGAAAGTCAAGTAATCGTTTCCTTTGCCATGCTTAAGGAGGGAGTGAAAATGGCCGCCACAAAACTGACCCGTCGGGATTTCCTGCGCGCAACCGCTTTGGTCGGTGCAGGAATGGCTGTGTCAGCGTGTGCCCCTCGAGTCACATCCACGCCCCAGCCTCCCACTCCCGCTCCCACAGGACCTACCCCTCCGCCGGAGGCCCCCTTGCTGGAAGAGCGGTACATGCTGGCCCAGAAGTACAAGAACGCCGAACCCGGGGAACGATTCGCCATCGGTCACATCACCTGGGGATTGGCCCAGGAATACCTGATGATGTGCTACCAGGCCTGCCAGCAAGCCTGCGAGCAACTGGGCCTGGAGTTCCTGGGGGCAGTGGCCGAAAGCGACGCGGCGTGGGTTGAAACCACAGAAAGCATGATCGCCGCCGGTGCCCGGGCCATTGTGTACAATTGCCCCTCGGCCGCCATTATGCCCGAATTGACGCGCATCTGCAACGAGAACAACGTCTTCATGGCTACTCACTTCGGCTACACTGGCGAGATGTTCCCCGGCGACCTCGGGCCCAGGTGGGTAGTAGATAACACCCCCCTCTCGGATGAGCAGACTTTCCTCCCGCTTATGCTGCTATTTGAGAAAATGAGGCGGGACGGGAAAAAGAAACTGCTCCACCACCAAGCTCATAAGACTGTCGCGACCGTTTCTACCGTGTACATCAACCTGGGGGTCTTCATGGCCTGGCGGTTCTATCCGGAGATGGAAGTGCTGGGCCATCAGTACGGGAACTGGAACTTTGAAGGCGGGCGTGCAGCGGCTGAGGCCTCGCTGGCGATCCGGACCGACTATGAGGCGCTGTGGGGTGCCAATGACTCCCAGACCACCGGTGCCCTGCGGGCTTGCGAGGACCGGGGGCTCAAGATCGGGCCTTACACTGCCTCCCGGGATATGGAGATGACCACGGCGGAAGAGATTCTGAAGGGGAATTTCCTCTGCACCGCCGGGTTTGCCATTCCCTACTTCGGCGGGAGGATGGTGCCCATGCTCTACGATATGTGCGTTGGGGCCTGGTACCCGCTGCCCGAGGAGATGGTCCAGGCGGGCCGGATAGACGTCTATGGCCGGCCGGGCGAAATTGAAGCGCTGGCTGAAGCGGCCCGCCTCGTTTACCACCCCAGTTTCAAACTGGGCCCCACGCAGGAGAACCTGGAAAAAATCCTGCGCCAGATGAAGGCCCCCAAGCCTAATTACCCCTACGACTTCCGCTTGCTCTCTGTGTCCAAGTGTAAGGAATTGGGCCTCACCTACGACCGTCATGCCGGCGGCGGGACCTATCTGGGACAGCACGACTACTACTTCCCTGCCAAGTTGAAGAAGTTCGGGAGCGTAGAGGCGCTCAAGAAGCACGTCGCGGCCCTCCACGAGCACTTCCTGGACTTCAGTTGGGCGGACACGTGGGAGCAGGCACGGGAGTATGCCAAGCGGTTTCCGCCAGAACTGAAGACGGACCCCATCTGGCTGTAGCCCTCTATCTCTATTCCCCGGAGCGCTGTTGTCGGATGATCCACATCCGACAACAGCGCCCCTCTGGAGGATTTTATGGCACCCTCTGAACCAAACGTGCCGTTGTTAGAAGCAAGAGGAATCTCTAAAACGTTTAACGGAGTTGTGCGTGCACTGGACCGGGTCACGATTCTGGTCCGCCGGGGAGAGATTGTCGGCGTTGTGGGGGAGAATGGTGCGGGTAAATCTACCCTGATGAAAATCCTTGTGGGCGTGTATGCTCCAGATGAGGGTGAACTTTTTTACCAGGAACGGAAAATACCCTTCCCGAGAAATCCCAGGGAGGCGGCAAAAAGAGGTCTCTCTATTGTTTACCAGGAAAAAGGGAGCATCCCCCACCTGCAGGTCTATCAATTTCTATTTCTCGGCCACGAGGACAAATATGAGAAGTTTATGAGATTGCAAACAAGGCAGATGAAAAAGCAGGCTGAGGAGGTGCTCAGAGAGTTTCACATAGATTGTGATGTGGAAGCTCTGATGGGGGACCTACCCCTTTCTCTTCAGAAAATGGTGGAAATTGCGCGAGCAATCCTGACCGTGCGACTGGAGGCCGGTAGTAACCACCTGATGCCGATCATTATCCTGGATGAACCGACAGCCCCGCTGACAATTGAGGAACGGGAGAGGCTCTTCCAGGACCTTTTGCCGATGAAAAGCAATGCCTCCTTCATCTTTGTATCCCACATTATCCCCGAAGTAATGAAATTTGCCGACCGGATATATGTGTTGCGAGAAGGTCGTCTGGTTGGGCACTACGATTTGTCTGCCGAAAGAATTACAGAAGAGGACCTATTTAGAGCCATTGTGGGGCGAGGGTCGTCTGAGTATCTGGGGAAGCCGGTGGTCACGGAACAAGTTGGGGGCGAGGCTATCCTCTCTGCTGTCAGATTGACGCGAAACGGATGTTATTATGAGGTCTCGTTGGACCTTCACCGAGGGGAATGCATTGGCCTCTTTGGCCCTGCTGGCTCGGGCAAAAGCGAGATTATCCGCACCCTCGGCGGCCTTTTGAGTTTTGAGGAGGGAAGCCTGGCCATCAAGGGGCAGTTGGTGAGGCCAGAGGAATCCCCCCCGGACCGGCTGAGGAGGGGGATTGGGTATTTTTCCGGGGAGACTGGGAAGGAGTTGTTCCTGAACTGGCCTATTGCCAAGAACATTTCTATCGTTAACATTGAGAAGGTTTTAAGGAAAGTTTTGCCGATCATTGACTTTGGCGCCGAGAAGAGGCTGGCCGAAAGAGTTGTTCGGATGCTCAGGATTCGGACCCCCGGTGTCTATGTGGACTGTTACTCTCTGAGTGGAGGTAATAAGCAAAAGGTCTCGGTGGGGAGGTGGCTGGAGCGTAGCCCGGAGATTCTGCTCCTAGAAGACCCAACAGTCGGGATCGATGTCGGGGCACGGGAGGACATTTACGACGCCCTTCTGGAAATGAAGCGTCAGGGACTGGCAATGATTCTGGTCAGTGACGATCCCAAAGAGTACTCCATCCTGTGCGACCGGGTGCTTTTCATCCGGGCGGGAAAAATCTGGGAATCTATGAGCATTGAGGAATTCCGAAAGACAATGGTGATGTAAGATGCAGGGAACTCTTCAACGAGTAAAAGCCACCTTTATCCATTTGATCAGGAATCATCCTGTGGTTTTGGCATTGCTTTTTTTCGTCCTTCTGTTTTCCGTCCTATATCCGGAGCGGTTTCTGACGCCTTTAAATTTCTCCACCATCCTGCGGCAGTTTATCACGCTCACCCTCTTTGCGCTGGGCCCCTCGTTTGTCGTAGTGATGGGCTCGTTGGACCTTTCCTATGTGGGAATCTGGATGCTGGGAGGAATCCTGACGTGGCTCTTGATCCCTGCTGTGGGGCAATGGGCTATTCTTGTGTTTCCGCTATTGGGGTTGGTAACGGGGTTTGTGGTCGGAGTGACACAGGTTCGGGCCAGAATCCCATCCTTTATTCTGACGCTGAGTCTTTTGATTGTGTACTGGGGACTGACGGCTACGCTCTCCGGGGGTTATCCTCGTCCTGTGAAAGGGTACGAGTGGATCAACCGCCCGTTGATCCCGTATATCCCCACGCCTGTCCTCTGGTCTTTGCCGCTAATGGCGGTAGCGGTTTTTCTCATCAAGTATACCAAAATTGGTGTGCACCTCTATGCTATTGGCTCCAATGAAGAGGGCGCCAAACTGGCGGGGATCAACGTCCATCGGCACAAGGTTCTAACCTTCACTCTGAGCGGATTGTTTACTGGCATTGGTTCTGTAATTCTGTTTCAACACCTGGGAGGGGCTACCCCTGTGGAACTGAACCTGAACAATGTGGTCTGGCCGCTGGTTGCTATCGTCCTGGGGGGAACTCCCCTGGTTGGAGGAAGCGGTGGCCCTCAAAGAACGATCCTGGGAGCGCTGACATTCTCCGTAGTTTATCGCGGGCTCTATCTCTCGCTCCTTCACCCTGAAGTGATCCAACTCCTTGTGGGGTTGATGTTGATTGTTGCCATCGTGATCGGCTCTAGGGGCCTCCGAGAGGTAGTTGTCACCTAATTTTCGCCTGCAAGGTGATCCCGTGAGCAAAAAATTCCCCATCAGGATTTTGCCCCTGACTGAGTGGCTGCGCAGAAACCTGACCATCATTGGGCCAATATTTGCTGTAGCGGCGGTCGTCCTGGGCTTTCAACTCATCAATCCCTTCTTTTTGAGTTATGACGGCATCATCACGCTGGTCTATGCGATGTCCTATTTCCTGATCGCCGCGTGTGGGTTGACTTTTGTGATTATGACGGGCTCCTTTGATTTCTCGGTAGTAAGTTTGCTGAAATTGGCGGCGCTATTGTGTGTGCTGTACATAGACAGGGTTGGGTTCTGGGTTGTCCCTCTGGCTCTGATGTTCACCACCGGATTCGGCCTCATAAACGGGTTGCTCGTTGCAAAGTTCCGGGTGCCCTCTTTTATGGCCACGTTGGGAATCTCCATTGTTGTGGACGGGATCGCGCTCTATCTCTCCAGGGGACATCTCTATGTAGTGAACAACGAAACATTCCGGGCACTATCTACCACCTTCATCGTGGGTTTGCCTTCCATTTTCTACTGGGCCATAGGCATCTGGCTGCTCATCAGTTTCTTGGCCCTGCTTACACCTTTTGGTAGGCGGACCTATGCTCTGGGCGGAAATCCCATTGGCGCCAGCCTCTCGGGCATTGATGTGGTGAAACAGCGGATCTACGTTTTCCTGCTCAGTGGTTTTCTGGCCGGGTTGGCTGGGGTTCTATACATGGCTCAAATGGGAGGGGGCTCCATCTCCATTGGTGCGGATATGCCTATACCTCTCTTTGCCAGTGTGGTTGCCGGCGGCACGGCCCTTACGGGGGGTGTGGGTGGACCTCACCGAACACTTATGGGTGTGATCATTATTACGTGGATTCAGGCTGGCCTGTCTATGCTTGCCGTAGGTCGCGATACCCAAATGATCGTTTTCGGCCTGATTGCCCTGGTTATGAGTATTGCCACCATGGATAGAAGAAGGATCAAAAGTGTAAAGTAAGATCACATCTGCCGCGGAAGGAAAGGATATATGGCAACAACAGACACCACTCAACTACGGCTGCAAGCCCAAATAGACCATTCCAGCCCTATTCCTTACTACGTTCAAATCAAGAACCTCATCCGGGACCTCATTGAGCACGGGGAATGGAAGCCGGGAGATGTTCTGCCAAGCGAACCGGAACTGTGCCAAATCTTTGGAGTCAGCCGCACGGTGGTCCGCCAGGCATTGCAGGAACTCACCTATGAAGGGTTACTGATCCGGGAGCGCGGGAGAGGAACCTTTGTCGCGGAGCCCAAGATCAGCGAGAGTCTGGTGCAACGGCTGACGGGCTTTTACCAGGATATGGCGGACCGCGGGCATCCTCCGGTGACCCAGGTATTGAAGCAAGAGATCGTCCCAGCCAGCCCGAAGATCGCCGCTTACTTGCAGGTTGAGCCAGGAACCCCTTTGATCCAGTTAGACCGCTTGCGCTTTGTGAAGGGGGAACCCATTGTCTTGGTTTCCACTTTCCTTCCCTATGCCCTGTGTCCTCAGGTCATGCATGCCGACTTTACCCGCCAATCGCTTTATATGTTCCTAGAGCGGGAATGCGGTCTGTTTATTGTGCGAGGTCGCCGGTTCATAGAAGCCGTCACGGCCAATGAATATAAAGCCCGGCTGCTGGGAGTTCCCAAAGGAGCCCCGTTGCTGAAACTGGAGAGTGTGAGTTACCTGGAGGACGGTAAACCAATTGAGTATTACTACGCGTTCCACCGCGCAGATCGCTCCCGGTTTGAGGTGGAATTGTTACGCGTCAAAGAACCCAAGAAGCCTACCGAATCGGTCGCTCTCCCTAGAAGTAACGCCTTGAAAGAGGAAGAGTGAGCAAAATCCGGGTACAGGGCGCGCCCGTTGAGTGATACAATGACAAAGCTATGAACAGAACACATAGAGGAGGTGTATATTTGGAGAATATGTAACTACGAACAAACAACCCCGATTCCATTTCACTAACTTCCAGACCCAACTTAAGGAGGAGGAACATGTCACGCAGCACCCGTTTCCCCATTGCCATGGTGATTGTGATCACCATCCTGGGGGTGTTAGTCGGCGCTTGTCGGCCTGCGCCTACGGCTACTCCAGCGCCGCAAGCCACTCCCACTTCGGCGCCTGTCCAGCCCACTCCCACCTCGCCGCCCGCGGCTAAGCCGCGATGGCAGGAGCCCATTGTTATCGGATGGACTCCGCCGGACATCACAGGTGTCTTCAAGACCGCCACAGACTTCTTTGAAAAGTCGGCACAGGATGCCAATGCCCACGGCTTCAACGTCCAGGTCATCGCCCAATCTCCCGCTACCCACGTTGCCTTCGCCGACCAAGTGGCGATCATTGAGGACTACATCCAGCGGGAAGTGGATGTAATCGCCATCTCGCCCATTGAGGTGGAAGTGATCAAGCCGGCAGTCCAGAAAGCGAACGAGAGGGGCATCCCGGTGATCATCGTGAACCTGCTGGAGCCAATCGCCGGGCTGGACATCGCTTCCTACATCGGCTTTGACAACACCATTGCCGCGGAGGTGACCGCCTACGCGCTCCTGGACTATTTTGGCGGTCCGGGAGTGCTGGGCACCGGGCGCAAAGTGGAGGTGGCGCCGGACCAGTATCTGGACATCGAGTTCTGGCGCAATCTCTACAAGGACCTGCCTGAGGAAGAGAAGGCCCAGATCAAGGCCCGGGGGGCCATCATTGAAGGCGTGGCGGGTGGCTTTTTCTCCCAGGCTCGCTTGAACGGGTTCCACAATGTCGTGGACCAGTTCCCCGGCATTGAGATTGTCGGGGCTCCCTGCGCAGCCGACTGGAACCGGGAGAAGGGCATCAAGTGCGCCGAAGACTTCCTGACTGCCAACCCCACCGGCCTGGACTTCATCTGGGCGGCTTCCAACGAGATGGGCCTGGGCGCGATGCTGGCCTCCGAGGCAGCAGGTCGTCTGGAACTGGCCACAGAGGGGCCTGTGTTGGGTGATGCGAAGGTCGCCATCTTCACCAACGACGTGACGCCCGAGTCGGTGGACCGGATCGCGGAGGGGAAGATCGTCGCCGAAACCACCCACGGCTTCGCCGACTGGGGATGGTTCGGGACCTACTTCGCGGTGCGCCTCGCCTGCGGGCTGGACGTTCCCCAAATCTACGACATCCGTCCTCGCATTGCCTACATTGCTAACGCTCGTCAGTTCTATCCCAACCCGGTTCTGCCGGAACTGGATTGGGAGGACGTGAAGGCCCAGTGCCAGCCATAGGTCCAAAAGGGCGGGGAGGCCCTGCAGGGCCTCCCCGCCGACTTTGAACAATCTGCCGTATGGAGGACTAAGATGGAGTTTCAGGGGAAAGTCGTTGTTGTCACCGGAGCCTCCAAGGGCATCGGGAAAGCGGCGGCACTCGCTTTTGCCCATGAGGGCGCGCGGGTTGCTGTGGCGGACATGGACCGGCCTGCAGGGGAATCTGTAGTTCAGAAGATTGAGGCCCTCGGCCGGGAGGCCCTCTTTGTTCAGGTAGATGTTTCTCGGGAAGACCAGGTCCAGGCCATGATCCAGAATGTGCTGGAGCACTGGGGACGCCTGGACGTTCTGGTCAACAACGCAGGTATTTATCTTCAAGGCGATGTGACCGAGACCTCGTTGGAGCAGTGGAATCGTATCATGAACGTCAACCTCACCGGAGTGTTCCTATGTACCAAGTACGCTGCTCAGGCGATGCTCAACGGAGGCGGCGGGGTCATCGTAAACGTTTCTTCGGAAGCTGGGCTGGTGGGGATTCCGGGACAGGTGGCATATAACGTGTCTAAGGCGGGCGTTATCGGCCTGACGAAGAGCTGTGCCGTAGACCTGGCCCGGCGCGGGATTCGGGTCAACTGTGTCTGCCCGGGCACCACCGATACGCCGCTGGTGCGGGAAGCAATCCAGCAGGCCCCAGACCCGGCGGCTGCACGCCGACATCTGGAGGAAGTGCGGCCGCTGAACCGCCTGGGTACCCCTGAGGAAATCGCTACGGCTATCCTACTGTTAGCCAGCGACCGGATGGCCTACGCCACCGGTGCGGTGCTCAGCGTGGACGGTGGCTACACCGCGCAGTGAATTCATTGCGAGGCTCTTATGGCGGAAGAAAAGCGTCCTCTCCTGCGAATGGAGCAGATTGATAAGCGCTTCCCGGGCGTCCATGCCTTGGATCACGTGGATTTTGACCTCTATGAGGGGGAGGTCCACATTCTTCTGGGGGAGAACGGCGCTGGGAAATCCACCCTGGTCAAAATCTTGAGCGGGGCTGTCCCACGAGACGGCGGGCGGATCTGGATTGGCGATCACGAGGGGTTGGTGGAGGTTGCGGATATCACTCCGGAACGGACCAGGGCTTTAGGAATCGGGATGGTCTACCAGGAACTCAGTCTCGTGCCGACCCTCTCGGTGGCCGAAAACATTTTCCTGGGAAGGCTTCCGCGCACCCGTTGGGGTACAGTGGATTGGGCCCAAACATATCATCGGGCATGGCAGCGCCTGCAAGACCTGGGGGTCTCCATCAACCCCCGAGCGCAGGTGCGAGAATTAAGCGTGGCTGAGCAGCAACTCACAGAGATCGCGCGGGTTCTGGAGAGCCACCCCCGTATCCTTGTGCTGGATGAGCCCACGTCGGCCCTTTCGGATACCGAGCGGACTCGCCTCTTTGAACTCATCCGGCGTCTCAGGGATCGTGGTGTGGGCATCATCTATATCTCTCACCGCTTGGCCGAGGTCCCCCTAATTGGGGACCGGGTGACAGTCCTACGGGATGGGAAACGTATCGCCACCCTGCCGGTGACCGAGGTAGATGAGGACCGCCTCATTCAGATGGTGGTCGGACGGAAACTCACCGAGCAGTACCCCCGGCGTAGCGGTGCGCGCGGTGAGGTGATCCTGAGGGTGGAAAATCTTTCTCTGCCTGGAGCGCTACGCGGGGTTTCTTTTGAACTTCACCAGGGTGAAATCCTCGGGGTCTTTGGCCTGATGGGGGCCGGGCAGAACGAACTGGCCCGGACTCTCTGCGGATTGGAGCCCCGGTACACAGGACGAATCCTGATCTCGGGTCAACCTCTCACCATCCGTCAACCCTGGCACGCGATCCGGCAGGGCATTGGTCTTCTGCCCCGAGATCGGCGAGACGGCTTGGTCCCTTTGTTGCCCATTCCACCTAATATTACGTTGGGGCAACTCTGCCTGGGCAACCCTCTCCGTATCCTGAATCTGCGTCAGGAGATGCTGATCGCCAGTGAGTACGTGGAGCGGCTACGGATCCAACCGCCCATTCTGAACCGGCCCGTCCTTTACCTCAGCGGGGGGAACCAGCAAAAGGTGACATTGGCCCGATGGCTTTGCAGTAACGTACGCCTGCTGGTGCTGGATGATCCCACCCGGGGGATTGACGTGGGGGCCAAGGCGGAAGTCTTCGCTCTAATGGAAGAGCTCTCCCAGCAGGGAGTGGGGATTCTCTTTGTGTCATCGGAAATGGAGGAACTTCTGGCAATGGCCGACCGTATTCTCGTGCTCCGCCAGGGACAGATCTCAGCCGAATACCAGCGAGGCGAAGCAACAGAGGAAGACCTTCTACGCAGTGCGAGTTGATGAAAACTCCGATGGAGGTTCACGGTGAAGAAAAAAGCGACTTCTCTGAAACAGCAGTCAGTGGCATCATTTGCCACAGCGCGACCCCGTCTCGGTCTGGAAACATTGCGTCAATGGGCTGTGCAAATGGGCGCATTGCTGGCCCTCTTCCTGCTGGCCGGATACCTCTCCCTGGCCACCCCCCACTTTCTCACTGCCGGCAATATCGCCAACGTCGCCCGGCAGACTGCTGTAACAACCATCCTGGCAGCGGGCCAGACTTTCGTAATCCTGAGCGCAGGAATTGACCTTTCGGTGGCTGCGACGGCTGGTTTGTCCGCTTCAGTCGCCGCGGTTCTGATGACCTCTCAGGTGCAGATACTGGGCGTCCCCATCGGGCCAGTTCCCTTCGGCGTGGGGATGGTCATCGCCCTGATGGTCGGTCTGCTGGTAGGGTTTCTGAACGGGCTGATCATCACTAAAGGGCGTATCCCGGATTTCATCGCGACCTTGGGTACATTGACCACGATGCGAGGGATCGCTCTGCTAGTCACGGGCGGGTTGCCAGTCCCTTCCCACCTTACAGCGATTGAACTGAAAGGCTATCTGCCCCCCGCCCTGATCTGGTTGGGTGCCGGTGACATCTTCGGCATCCCAGTCGCTGGCCTCATTGCCGTAGGGGTCATCATTCTAGGGTGGCTGATTCTCCGGTACACCGCCTTCGGCCGCGCCGTCTATGCCGTCGGCGGAAACCGGGAGGCCGCGCGTGTTTCCGGAATCAACATTGACCGGACGAAAATCATGGTGTATATGTTGTCCGGTCTCCTGGCGGCTCTGGCCGGGATGGTGCTGACCGGTCGCTTGAACTCCGCCAACGCGCTGATGGGCGATGGCGAGGAGCTTCGCTCCATCGCGGCGACAGTGATCGGGGGCGCCAACCTCTTTGGAGGGGAAGGTAGCCTCTTCGGGACCCTGATCGGAGCCCTCATTATGGGTGTGCTGGGCAACGGCCTGAACCTGCTGAATGTGAGCGCCTTCTGGCAGCGGGTGATTCAGGGTCTGGTTATCGTCGGCGTGGTGCTCTTTGACCAGTGGCGGCGTCGTCGGTTCGGTGCGTAACTTTAAGGAGACAAGCCATGAATAAGATAGGTATTTATTACGCGTACTGGACGCGTGATTGGGATGCCGACTTCCATCCCTTTGTGGACCGGGTTGCCAGGCTGGGTTTTGACGTCTTAGAGGTCAACGCGGGAACAATCGCCAATATGCCAGCCCGGGCACGGCTGAGCCTTAGAGATCATGCTGCCGATAAAAATATTCTGCTCTCCTATTGTATCGGTCTCCCGCCCCAGTATGACATTGCTTCCGAAGACGAAACCATCCGGAGGAATGGCATCGCATATTTGCAAAGAATCGCCGATCTCATTGGGGAGATGGGCGGAGAAGTCCTGAGCGGAATCATCTACGGTTCCTGGCCCGCGATGATGCCCCCCGACCAGACCGATAAGCGCCCCTTCGTTGAGCGCAGCATCGCCAGTATGAGAGAGGCAATTAAAGCAGCGGAAGATAACAATGTGATCTTCAACGTGGAGGTCGTTAATCGTTTTGAACAGTTCATCCTGAATACCTGTGAAGAGGCAATAGCCTATGTGGATGCAGTTGGTAGCCCCAATATCAAAATTCTCTTGGATACCTTCCACATGAACATTGAGGAAAATTTCATCGGGCAGGCTATTGAGCAAGCAGGAAATAGACTTGGTCACTTTCATATCGGTGAGAATAACCGAATGCCACCCGGCTATGGTCACATCCCCTGGACAGAGGTTGGTGCCGCGCTGAGGCGGATCCAGTACGAGGGATTTGTGGTCATGGAACCCTTTATCAGCCCTGGCGGCCAGGTGGGGCGCGACATCAGGGTGTTCCGCGATATGAGCATTGGCTTAGATTTAGATGAGGAAGCGCGCAAAGCGCTGATGTTTGTGCGCGGCCTTCTCAAATAATTAGGCAGCATCGGCAGTTCAGCGTATGAGATGACAGGAGGTTACCAATGCGATACGCGATCAGCAATTGGATTTATCCCGGTGAGTCCCTGCGGGATACCTTTGCCCGCTTGGCGCGGTACGGATACGATGGCATAGAACTGGTAGGTGAGCCAGATCGGGTTTCTCCGAAGGAAGTGCGGGCACTCAGCCAGGAGTACAACCTGCCGGTCGTCTCTGTTCTGACTTGGTGTATCTGGGGTATCCCGGGCCGGGATATGGCCAGTCCCGATAAGGAGGAGCGCCGGGCCGCCGGGGCCTACGGGCGCCGCTGTGTGGACTTGGCCGTGGCCGTCGGAGCGCCCATTGTGGTGGTCCTTCCAGCTCCGGCCGGTCGGACCACGCCTGTGGGGAACCCCCGGGATGAGCAGGCCTGGGAGGAAGCGTGGGATCGGGAATGGGAGCTGGCAGTGGAGTCTCTCAGGGACCTGGCGGATTATGCCCGGCAGCGTGGGATCACGCTGGCCTTGGAGCCAATCAACCGATACGAGACACATCTGGTGTCCACTACAGAACAGGGGCTGCAGATGCTGGCAGCCGTTGGCGCCGATAATCTGAAACTCCACCTGGATACTTTCCACATGAACATAGAAGAGGCCGATGTCGCTGCCGCGATTCGGCGCGCTGGAACTCTGCTGGTCAATATGCATATCTCCGACAGCAACCGTATGCCCCCAGGTCGGGGCCACACCGACTTCCGGGCAATCCTACGCGCGTTGCAGGAGATTCGCTACGCAGGCACCCTGGTGCTGGAGCCGGTCCCGCCCGGCCCGGACCCGCTGCTGGCGGTCACTTTCTCGGAAAATGTCTTGCTACGGGATGCGTATGCGGAGGAAGGCATCCGCTACCTGCGGCATTTGGAGCAGGAAATCGGAGCCTGAGGAGAACCGGAATGAGCAGCGAAGTGCGAGTTTGCGTGTTGGGAGTTGGGCGGGCCGGGATGGTCCATGCCCGCAATTTTCGCTGGCACGTGCCCTATGCAGAACTGGTAGCCGTCGTGGATGCCGACGCGGAACGGGCCCGGGCCGCCGCGAGGGAACTGGACCTGGGAGATCGGTTCTACACGGACCTGGAGCAAGCCTTTCAGAGGGTTCCGTTTGACGCTGTGGTCATCACGACCCCTACGTTCACCCATGCCCCTCTGGCCCTGCAGGCCGCGGCGGCTGGGAAACATATCTTCTGCGAGAAGCCGATGGCCCTCACGCTGGAGGAGTGCGACCAGATGATAGAAGCGGCGCAGCAAGCCGGAGTCGTCCTTCAGATTGGCTTTATGCGTCGTTTTGATCCCCCCTTCGTGGAAGCGAAGCGCCAGATAGACGAGGGGGCCATCGGTCGCCCCCTTATCGTCCGCACCTTAACGCGCGGGCCGGGTCTTCCGCCGGAATGGGCTCACGACATTCGTGTCAGCAACGGGATGTTAGCCGAGGTGAACAGCCACGACTTTGATACAGTGCGCTGGCTGGGCGGAGGGGAATTTGTCAGTATCTTTGCCCGTGCCGGAGCATATAAGGTCCCGGAGATCCGGCAGCGGTATCCTGGTTTCTATGATACCGCCATAGTGAGCGCAGCGCTGGACAATGGGACTATGGGGATGATAGATGGAGTCTGTCCGGCGGATTACGGCTATGACGCGCGGGCCGAAGTGGTAGGGACAGAGGGGGTGCTGATCATCGGCGCGCTACACGCCCCACCGGTGAACCGGGTCACCAAAACGGCCAACGTGGTAGCGCCGCGCATCCCTTCGTGGCCTGTCCGGTTTGCTCAGGCCTATCAGGCCGAGGCAACCCACTTTGTAGAATGCATTCGGGAGGGGAAGCCCCCTATTGTGGGGGGTTGGGATGGACGGCAGGCGCTGGAGGCGGTCCTGGCGGCCAACCGGTCTATAGAAACCGGCCTTCCGGTTTCCATCCCGCTCTCGCCCCAGGCAAAGGGACCAACTACTTTATGAAGGCAGCGGTTTTTTACGACATCGGTGACATCCGGGTGGAAGAAGTGCAGGAGCCCTCGTTGGGCCCCGGGGAAGTTCTGCTGAAAGTCGGGGCGGCAGGCATCTGCGGGACCGACCTGCGCATCTTCACCGCTGGTCATCATCGGATTCCCCCGAGTACCCGGCGGATTCTGGGACATGAGTTCGCGGGAGAAATCGCTGCTGTTGGGGAAGAGGTTTCCGGTCTCTCTCCCGGCATGCGGGTAGCGGTGGCACCCAACATCGGCTGCGGCGTCTGTCCAGAGTGCGTGGCCGGTTGGACCAATCTCTGCGAAGACTACCGGGCGTTCGGCATCTCTCTGGACGGCGCATTTGCTGAGTATATGAGGATTCCGGCCGATGCCATCCGGCAGGGCAATGTTGTCCCTCTGCCCGCTTCCGTGCCTTTTGACATCGCCGCGCTGGCGGAACCGCTCTCCTGCTGCCTGAACGGCCAAGAGGCGGTGGGGGTCGGGCCGGGCGATGGGGTTCTGATTATCGGCGCAGGGCCCATTGGCATTATGCACCTTCTCCTGGCCCGCCTGGCGGGTGCCCGTTATGTGGTGGTGAGCGAGATTCACCCTGTGCGTCTTGAGCAGGCGCGGGCCCACGGCGCTGATTGGGTCGTGAATCCCCAGGAGCAAGACCTACGCGCGGCGGTCATGGAGATTTCAGAGGGCCGGGGAGCCGACGTGGTGATCGTCGCCGCTCCGACCGCCGAGGGGCAGCAACAAGCCATAGAACTGGCCGCCCGGCGCGGGCGGGTGAACTTCTTCGGCGGCCTGCCCAAAGACCGGCCTTTTGCCACCCTTAATACCAACCTGATCCACTATCGGCAACTGGTCGTTACAGGCACCACGGGCTCTAATGTCCGTCAGTTCCGGACGACTGTCCATCTACTGGCAGCCGGGCGAATCCATCTGGATAGTTTGATTACTTCTCGCCTCGGGTTGGGCGAGATTCATGAGGGCTTTGCTCGGGCTCGCTCTGCTCAGGAAATGCGGGTGGTGATATTGCCCGATCTATAGGGAACAAGCGGGTATTCCGACCCAAAGGAAACCATCCAATCTAAGTCGAGAGGTTTTTCGCCGTGGTAGGCCAATTCCAAACTGGAGAACAAACCGATGGAACACACTGAATTATTCCAGACGCTACATGAATACGGGGTCATTCCAGTCATTGCGATAGACTCCCCCGAACTGGCAATTCCCCTGGCAGACACGTTAATCGCTGGGGGACTGCCGGTGGCTGAAATTACCTTCCGTACCACTGCAGCCGCGGAGGTGATCGCCACTCTCAAGAAAGCGCGCCCGGAGATCGTTGTGGGCGCGGGAACCATCCTGACAGTGGAGAATCTCAGACTGGCAAAGGAATGTGGGGCACAATTTGGAGTAGCCCCGGGACTGAATCCGGAAATTGTGGAGGAGGCCCGACGGCTGAATCTGCCCTTCATCCCGGGAGTTCTTACGCCCAGCGAGATTGAGCGCGCGATCGGATTGGGAGCAAAAGTGCTCAAGTTCTTCCCGGCGGAAGAGAGCGGTGGTCCGGCAATGCTCCGAGCCCTGGCCGGTCCTTACCGCCATACGGGTATCCGGTTTATGCCAACAGGGGGCATTAACGCGAAGAATCTGGAAAGTTATCTGAAACTGGACATCGTTCTGATGGTGGGTGGCACCTGGTTGGCCAGCAGGGAAGCCATCGCCGCGCGGGAATGGGATACGATTCAAGCCAACTGTCGCCAGGTACGCGAGATCGTGGCGCAGATCCGGGGCGGGAAATAGACGAACCATAGCAAGGAGTTGCTCAATGTTTTCTGGCGGCTATCTCGGGAAAATCCTTCGGATCAATCTCTCCACGCGAGAGTGCCGCGTTGAGCGGTTAGAGGAGAGTGAGGTCGTCAAATTACTGGGCGGGCGTGGTCTGGCAGCCAAGAGGTACTACGAAGAAATCGGGCCACAGGTGGACCCGCTGGATCCGACCAACAAGGTCATCTTGATGACCGGACCCCTAACCGGCGTCCGTCTCCCCTCCACTACCAAGATCAGCCTCAGCACCAAATCGCCAGAGACGGGCATTTACTTGTGCTCCAACAGCGGTGGCGACTTTGGTCCACAACTCAAGTTCTGCGGCTTTGACGGACTCATCATTGAGGGTCGGGCCGATGACTGGACCTATCTGCGCATTGAGGACGGCCGGGTTATCTTTGGCGACGCGCGTCACTGGCAAGGTTGGGGCATCAGTGAGACCCAGGAAGCGATGAGGGAAGCCATAGGAGATCGACGGGCCGCGGTGCTGGCCATCGGCCCCGCCGCTGAGCGCCTTGTGCGATTTGCCTACATCAACGTGGATACACGTGCCTTTGGTCGGGGGGGAGCCGGGGCTGTCCTGGCCTCTAAGCGGTTGAAGGGCATCGTCGTGCTGGGGAGCGGGACGATCCCGCTGGCCAACCCGGAACGGGTCAAGGAGATCCGCCAGGCCGCGATTGAGGACTTGCGTCAGTCACGGGCCAATCACACGAAATACGGCACCCTTCAGTACCTTGAGGTCATCAACGAACTGGGGTGTATGCCCACCCGCAACTTTCAGACCGCGCATTTTGAGGGAATGAGCAAAATAGATGCCTATGTGATGCGCGACCAGTACTGGGTGAGAAACTTCGCGTGCTACCAGTGCCCGGTGGCTTGTGGTAAAGTGTGTGAGGCAAAAGATGGGCCCTTCGCTGGCGCACGGGCGCGGCCGGAATTTGAGACAGTTGCGCTCTTGGGACCCAACTGTGGCGTGGACGATTTCAGTGCCATTATCGCTGCCAATCAATTGTGCGATGAATTCGGCATAGATGCCATGTCGGCGGGCAATGCGGTCGCGCTGGCGATGGAATTGTACGAACGAGGGCTGATCACCGATGAGGATACCGAAGGCATTGAGGCTCGTTTCGGCAACGCTGAGGCGCTACTGGGCCTGATCCGTCTGATTGGCGAGCGGCGCGGGATTGGCAACCTGCTGGCCGAAGGGATGCGGTACGTGGCACAAGTGCAGCCAGCCTGGCGTCGCTACATCCTGGCAGTCAAGGGGTTGCCCCTGGCGGGATACGACCCTCGCGGTTTCCACGGCAACGGCCTGACATACGGAACCGCCAATCGGGGCGCCTGTCACAACGTCGGCGGCTGGACCATTCGCGCCGAACTGCAAAGTGGTCAGTACGACCGTTTCGCTCTGAAAGGCAAAGGGGTACTGGTCCAAACCCTGCAGGATAACCGGGCCTACGTGGACAGCCTGGGCCTGTGCACAGTCGTCCGGGGCGCGCTGGGCTTCAGCGAGGTGACTACGGGTGACGTACTGGCCGCCGTGACCGGCTACGACTTCACCCCCGAGTTGATGGAGATCGGCGCCCGGATTTACAACCTGGAGCGGTTGATCCTCAATCGGGAGGGTATCCGCAGGAAGGATGACCAGTTGCCGGAACGGATCACCCAGGAGGCCGTTCCGTCCGGCCCGACCCGGGGGCGCATCCTGACCGAAGAGATGTACAACATCATGCTGGACGAATACTATCAGGCGCGAGGTTGGGATCAGGATGGGGTGCCGACGCCGGAAACCATTCGTCGGTTAGGCTTGGATCAACTGCTCTCTTCGAAATGACAGCGGGAATAAAGATACGCATCAAATATCTGACGGCTCTGCGAGACCGGACAGGGCACCGGGAAGAAGAGGTCAGTTTTCCGCCAGGCGCCACCTTGCAGGATGTGGCTGCATGGCTGGAGGAGCGCTACGGCCTTTCCTTGCCTGACCCTCAGGTGATGGCCACGCGGAACGGCAGGGGATGGGAGCAGTTTCCCATGAAATTTGCCACCCCGCTTGAGGATGGGGACGAGATTTTCCTGTTTTCCCCCATTGCGGGTGGCTAAAACCGTTTATGGAAAGGGGAACGAGGGGTTTTAAAAAACCTGCGTCTGGATTCCTTGAAATGCCCCCTGAGGAGGTTACAAATGGCTGCTACAGAACCCTTCGCCTGCGAAGTGGAGTTTCAAACCGGAGCACTGTGCCCGAACCAGCAGGTGCTGCGGCGTGCGTTGCGGGACATCGGGGCTATCTTCGCGGACCAGGAGGCCGTCCAGCAAATCCTCTCCACCGAGGGAGACCGTCTGGTCTACGAGGTCTACGTCGCCGATGTGCCCGAGGAGGATGGTCATCTCCCCTACTGCACCACCGTTATCTACCCCGGACGGGTCGGGGATGAGTACCATATGACCAAGGGCCATTATCACATGAGGCGGGAGCGGGCAGAAGTCTACCTGGGCCTTTCTGGGGAAGGATGCCTGCTTCTGCAAAGCGAAGCCGGAGAAGTGCGCGTGGTGGAAATGAAACCCGGCACTGCGGCCTATGTGCCCCCTGGTTGGGCTCATCGCACAGCCAATACCGGGGATGTCCCCTTTGTCTTCTTCGCCGTTTATCCCGGCGACGCTGGTCACGATTACGGGACCATTGAGACGACCGGCTTTGCCAAAATCCTCGTCGCACAGAATGGTCAACCGGTTCTGAAAGACAATCCCCGTTGGCGCCGGTAAGGAGGCATCTATGGGCAAGACGTACCTGATCGGAGTAGACCTGGGAACAGCCGGGACCAAGGCGGCGATCTTTGACACCGAGGGCAATCTCATCGCCGACGCCTACGAGGAATCCCGGCTGGTCTGCCCCAAGCCCGGCTGGGTGGAACAGGACCCCGAAGACATCTACGGCTCCGCCGTCCGCACCATCCGGGAGTGTCTTGAGCGGAGCGGCATTGATCCGGGAGCCGTAGCTGCCCTGGCTTTTGACGGCCAGATGTCCGGGATCGGAACGGTGGATGAGAACTGGGGGACCCCCACCCACTATGATTCCTGGCTGGATACTCGCTGCCGGGCGTATATTGAACAAATGCAGGAAGAGGCAGACCGGATTACCACCCTCACAGGTGGACCGCCTTCTATCTCTCATGGCGCGAAAATCCTCTGGTGGATGCACGAACACCCGGACGTCTTTCGCCGTATTGCCAAATTTGTCGTGCCGGGGGGCTATGTGGCTGGACGAATGGCGGGCCTTCGCGGCAGCGAGGCGTTTATGGACCGCACGTATCTGCATTTCACCTGCTTCAGCAATACAGCGGCCGGCCAGTGGTCCGATGAACTGCTGGAGCGGTTTGGCGTTCCAAAAGAAAAACTGCCGCGCATCGTGGACCCGTGGGAGATCATCGGGTACGTCACCCAGGAGGCGGCACGAGAGACAGGCCTCAAGCAGGGGACGCCCATCGCCGCCGGATGCGGAGACCAGGCCGCGGGAATGCTGGGGGCCGCGATGGTGCGTCCCGGCATGGTGTTTGATGTGGCCGGCACCGCTTCCGTCTTCGCGGTCTGCCTGGACCGCTTCGTCCCGGATCGGCAATACCGGACGTTGTTCGTGGCTCACCTGGCCGTGCCGGGCCTCTACTACGCCCTCGCCTATATCAACGGGGGCGGGATGAATCTGCGGTGGTTCCGGGATGAACTGGCTCCTCACGAGAAGGCGGAGACCGCCGATTACCCCGGCGGGTTTTACGCCTGGTTTGACCAGAAGGCCGAGACCATTCCTCCTGGTTCGGACCGGCTGCTGTTTCTTCCCCACCTGGGAGGGCGGGTCTGCCCCAGCGAGCCCAGCCTGCGCGGCGTCTTCTTCGGCCTGAACTGGTCCCACACGAAGGCTCACCTCTATCGGGCCATTTTGGAAAGCGTGGCCTATGAGTACGCCTACTATCAGCGAATTGTCAAGAGCCTCTTACCAGACCTTCAGTTTACCGAGACAAGGGTGATCGGCGGTGGCGCGCGCAGCCAGGTCTGGAACCAGATCAAGGCCGATGTCCTGAATACCCCCTATGTCACGCTCAACCGCCAGGAGTTTCCGGTGCTCGGTTCGGCGATCCTGGCCGGGTACGCCGTGGGGGTCTTCAAAGACATGGCAGAGGTGGCCGAATCCCTCGTCTCGGCGACAAGCCGGATTGAGCCACGGCCGGAGATTCACCGGGTCTATCAACCTTTCGTGGAGCAGTACATTCGTTTGCTGGAGCAGACCAAACCCCTGTTTGATACTCTGGCGGCGCTCTGATTGATCCAATCGGTGCTTTGTAGGGGGTGTGATATGACCGGACGACTGAATGGAAAAATTGCGATCGTCACAGGAGGGGGCCGGGGCATCGGCCGGGCCATTGCCACAGCGATGGCCCGCGAAGGGGCCTTCGTAGTGGTCATAGACCGGAACCAGGAATTGGGGGCTCAGACGGCGACCGATCTGGTCGCCGCCGGAGGACAGGCGGAGTTCATCCGGGCCGATGTCTCTCGCAAGGAGGAAGTTGAACAGGCCGTCGCCCAGGTACTGGAGCGGCATGGCCGCGTGGACATCCTGGTCAACAACGCGGGGGTACACGATGCCCGTCCCTTCTGGGAAGAGCCAGAGGAACTCTGGGACCGGATGTACCGAGTGAACGTGCTGGGCACCGTCTTTCCCTCCCAGGCGGTAGTGCGACATATGATCACCCGCCAGCAAGGGGTGATCGTGAATATCGCTTCTAAGGCAGGGGTGGTAGGCGAGCCCGGCCATGCCGCCTACAGCGCGTCCAAAGGCGCTGTGATCTCCCTGACCCGCGAAATGGCCATAGAACTGGCCCCCTATGGAATCCGGGTGAACGCTGTCTGTCCGGGGCCTGTGGAGACGGATATGCTGTACACGGCGGTCCCCGATGAGGAAGCGCGCCGGGAACTGGCAGCCAGTGTCCCGCTGGGCCGCCTGGGACACCCGGAAGACATCGCCGCCACGGTGGTCTTTCTGGCTTCAGATGAAAGCGCCTGGTGCACCGGGCAGGCAATCAGTGTTGACGGAGGCATGTCCATCCTGAAGTAGAGGTACTCAATGCCCGATAAAATTCTCGTTACCGCTCGTTCCTTTCGCAATGTAGAGGGGGAACATCAAGAGATTCTTAGACGGGCCGGGTATGAACTTTTGTTCAGTCCGTATGACCGCCCCCTGCAACCCCACGAACTGGTTGAACTGATCGGAGACGCAGTGGCTGTGATTGCGGGGGTGGATTCCTTCCCGAAAGAGGTCTTTGAGCGGGCCCCCCGGCTCAGGGTAATTTCCCGCTTCGGCGTGGGAGTGGACAATGTGGACCTGGCTGCGGCCACGGAGCACAAAGTAGTGGTGACGATCACGCCGGGAGCCAACGCCGTGGCCGTGGCGGAGTTGACCATTCTCCTGATGCTGGCTCTCGCCCGTCATCTCCCTGCCCACGACCGATGGACAAGATCCGGAGAATGGAAACGGGTAACCGGCATGGAATTAGCGGGTGCCACCCTGGGCATTGTCGGATTGGGACGTATTGGGCGAGAGGTGGCATCCCGGGCGCGGGCATTCGGAATGCGCATCGTGTTCACAGACCCGGTTCCCCCTCCCGAGGCCCTGGTTGATGAACTGGAGGCTACCCCCCTTTCATTGGATGATCTGTTACCTACCAGCGATGTGGTCAGTCTGCATCTCCCTCTGACCAATGAGACTTATCATCTGATCGGCGCCCGGGAACTGGCGCGTATGAAATCCACCGCCTTTCTCATTAACACCGCGAGAGGGGGACTTGTAGATGAGCAGGCACTCTATGAGGCGCTAAAGGAGAAACGGCTGGCCGGAGCCGCGTTTGACGTCTTTGAACAGGAGCCCCCGGGCGCCAGTCCGCTGCTGCAACTGGACAACTTTATTGCTATGCCCCACACTGGCTCCGCGACAGTACAGACCGCGCGCCGGATGGGATGGATGGCGGCCCAGAATGCGCTGGCGGTACTGGAGGGCAGACGTCCCGAGGGAGTCGTCAATCCGGAGGTCTACGCTCTTCTCGGAGAGCCTTCGTAGGGTCCGCAGCGCGGGCGGGCCGGAGCGGGCCTTTCGGCCCACTCCGGCCCGCCGAATCCTCCCCATGCAAGAGGCGCGGCGCCCTACAGCAGTTTGTCCAGCAGATCCGCCAGTTCTTCATCCCCACCGGCTGGCGGGGTCCAGTCCACCTGGACGACCTCCACGCTCTGCCTCTCCAGACTCTCGGCGAACATCTTCAATCCCAGGTTGATGGCGACGATGGGGCTATCCAGCAGTTCCGCAAGCGACTGAGCCATCGGGGTCCTCCTACTTCGTCCTCAGCAACTCGCTACAGAAGAGCACCGCCCGGGCACTGCTGGAGAAGACGATGGCTCCAGCGTCCCGCAGCATCCTGGCCTGCAATCCCAGGTCCTGGGGATCGCCATCCGTCCCACAGATGGAAGCGACCACCGTCAGCCAGCCGCCGCGCCGCTGAACCTCCTGCCGGGCCTCTACAATGGCGTCAAACAGTTCCCCCACAGGATCGTTGGAAGCACCGTAGCCCAGGATGAAATCCAGCAGCAGGATAGCGATCTCCGAATCCCGGCTTTCGGCCAGGATGCGCTGTCTACGCAGAGTGCCGTCAATCATCGGGTGCGGCTTGCCGGTGGTGTAGTATTCGTCCCCCATATCCACGACGGTGTGTTCGCGGCTCTGGTCGGGATGGGCCAGACGGCGCGTTGGGACAAGGGGGGCGTTGGAATAGACCGGGATGCCCGCATCCTGAAGGATCTGCTGGGCCTGATAGCAGAGCGTCCCACCAGCAAACAGGCCGCGCAAATATTTCTGCCTGGCACTCCAAAGGGCTCTCTCCCGGGCGATGACCTCCCGCTCCTCCGCCGACAGGGAGAGGGGCGAGGCCTGAGGCTTTCCAGTGACCGCGCTTATAGCCAGTTGGACTGCCTCGTCAATCGTGCGGACAGCCCGGAGGTGGGCGTGAGAGGCAGTCCCCTGGGGGGGTAACCCGAGGAAGCAACCGATGACCGGTTTTCGACAGGTCTCCAGCCGTACCAGGAGTTTTTCCAGCGTCCGCATCCCCGGCGGCTTGGAGATGATGACGATGACCTCTGTCCGGGGGTCATTCTCCAGGGCATCCAGCGCGGTCAGAGCCGTGAGCCCGCCGATTTCGTCGGAAAGATCGCGGCCGCCGGTGCCGATGGCGTGGGAGATGCCATATCCGGCATTGTGCACTTGACTGGTGAACTCCTGGATGCCGGTACCGGCGGCGCCGATCACCCCGATGGGGCCCCGGCGTACCTTGTTGGCGAATCCCAGGCCCACCCCGTTGATCAAACCGGTCCCGCAATCCGGCCCCATCACGATCAGGTTCCGCCGCGCGGCGAGTTCCTTCAGTTGTCGCTCATCCTCAATAGGGACGTTGCTGCTGAACAGGAAGACGTTCAGACCGGCCTCCAGGGCTTTGCGGGCTTCCCGGGCGGCGTACTCCCCCGGGACTGAAATCACCACCAGATTGGCGTTGGGTTTCCTCGCCAGTCCCTCTTCCAGGCGGTGCAATCGGCTCTCCGGGGTCTTTTCTGCGGGTGACTGCAGCCACTCATCCAACCGTTCCAGGACTTCCTCAACAATCTGAGGGGTCTCTGCTACGACCGCGACGACGAGGTCCGCGGGCTGGGCGGCGTCTATCTGAGGGTCCTGAAAGCCCATTGCTGCAAGGAGTTTCTTGTTGGCCGGACTGGCCATCAGGACAGCGCTCTGCTGGACTCCCTTGACTTCCGCGATGCGCCGGTTGACCCCCATCAGGAAGACGGAATCATAGTACTGGTTCTTGCGAATCAGAAAACCGGAAGCCATTGGTGCCCCCTGATCAGCCCACATTGTATTTCCTGCCGAAGGCGATCAGCGCCTTCTTGAAGCACTCCAGCGGCGCGCGCACCAGACCGGCGCCGATGATGGGATGTCCGGGCTCCTTGTGGGCGATGGCGGTATCAATGATGGGAGTGATGCCGGTCTGGACTACCTTGCGGATGTCTATCCCGACCGGGATACCGGCGAAGTTGAGGATGGGCATCCGGTAGACGGGGTGGGTGGTCACCGTGATTTTTCGCATCTCCCGCGAGTAGGCCAGCGCTTCTTCGGGGGTGCCCCCCACCAGGCTCAGGATGCCCGGTGCCCCGCCGATGGTGAACGCGCCCCAACCGACCGTCTCGGTGATGGCCGAATCGCCCATATCCAGGCCGGCGTTCTCTGCGCTGTATCCTGGCAGGTAGAGGCCGTCCACGACCGGGGCGGGCGCGGTAAACCACTCCTCGCCCAGCCCGCTGACGCGGATGCCGAACTCCACCCCATTGCGGCACATCGCGGTCACCACAGTGCTGTACGGGATGTTCATCGCCGGGTCCGCGATGGCCTTGGCGGCTGCCATCGCCAGGCCCAGGAAGAGGAGATTGTGATTGGTGATGTATTTGAGAGTGGGGAGCATCTCCGATAGGGGGATGTCGGCCTCCACCATAGCCACGGCCATTGCATTGGCAAAGAGGCTGGACGCGGCGCTGTGGCGGTTATGGAGTTCGTCCCCCATCTGAAGCGCCTGGGTGATGATGGGCTTCAGGTTCAGGCCCCCGATGTGGAGCAACGCTTTGCGCAGGGTCGGTGCCCAGAGGTCCCGCCACATCCGGAGTCCCTGCAGGGCCTGGTCGCTGTAGTCGCCGAACTGCTGATTGCCCTCCACCTGGCGGCAGAACGCGCGGTTGCCGAAGGCCCGATTCTCCACCACCCAGACCGGTGCGGAGGGGGAAATCGTCCCCGCCATCGGGCCGACGGTCTGATGGTGATGGTTCGGTTCCAGCCGGATGACCCCCTTCTCCAGAAGGGCAACCGCTTCGTCCGCCGTCTGGGCCCAGCCCTCATAGAGGACCTGCCCGATGATGGCGCCCTTCATCGCGCCGCACATTTCCCGCCACGGGATGGGAGGACCTGCGTGGGTGATGATTTTGCCCTCCATACCGGGGATCACTTCCCCAGCCGGAGCGATATCCACCAGCACGGGTTCCCCCTGAATCATGCGATGGACCGCTTCTTCGTTCGCTTTTTCAATCTCATGTTTGATGTCCATAGCAACGCTCCTTCAGGAAAACGTCCATAGTAAGCCGGTAAGCGCGCCGCTCAGCAGGTCCCATCCTGTGGAGTGTCCGATCCGGACCAGCCGCGCGGCATGTTGGATCTGCTCGGCCGGACGGCCGGTCAGGATGCAACTCAACCACTGATGGAGGGGTTCAACACCCCGGCCGTTCGCCAGATCCTTCAGCACGGCCGCGCTGATCGGGTTCGTTTTGCCAGAAAACCGGCGGATGACATTGGCCCGATCAAAAGCGGGGAAATCCCCGTAGAGATGGGAGAGCCAGTAGAAGCAAAAAAGCAGGCCTCCTACAAAATCGTCGCCGGAAGGAGTCAGGCCTTCTCCCAGGCCGACCAGTGCTTCAGCCAAAGATAAGACCTCTTCCCCACGATGCGCCAGGGAAGCGGCCGCGATGTTCTGGATGATCGGCAGGGCAAGCACAGCAGAAGGGGCCAGGTTCTCTATTCGGAAAGAGAGATGGCCCTTCGTGGCGATCCCCGCAATCTCCGGCAGAAGTCTCCCCAGCCCGGTGGGGGACGGCAACAAATTCAGGACGGAAAAGGCGACCTGGACCCGTCCAGATACAGCGGTGAACGGGAGAACATCCCGGGTGGAGAGGCCCGGCGGACTCCACATAGCGGCTGCACGGCCATCCAGAACGGTGTCCGGGCCGATGAAAAGGCCCTGTTCGTTCCCCGTAAAAGGGGTGTTTACGGCCAGAGGGGGCAGAGGAGCGGAAACTCGGATGCCGCGGGGGTGCCGCGGGACGTCTGCCGTCGTCAGCCAGAGCAGTTCATCCGAATCACTGATCAGGTAGATGGCCCCGGAGACGACCGCCAGGATGACGCCTTGCTGCTCCGAGGCCAGCAGACGGTAAGATGTCTCGCCGATGTCCAGAACTTGCAGTCGCATCTGCCATCGGAATCGGAGGCATTGGCAGGGATAGCCTGCCAATGCCCCCCCTCCCACTGAGCGCCGCTCTTATTTCGGGCTTCCGATCACGCCCTTGACGAACCAGTCCACAGCGCTCATCTTGTCGTCGGTGAGCACCTCACCCTCGGGAACCCGGATGTTGCCGTCCTGGTCCACAATGGGGCCCTTGAAGACGACAATCTTTCCGGCCTCCAGGTCGGCCCGCACCTGGTTCACGCGGTCCTGGACTTCCTTAGGTACCTTGGGGCCGAACGGAGCGATGGCCATGCAGCCGTCGGCCAGGCCGCACCGCAGGAAGATCGGTTCCCATGTGCCGTCAATCACCCTGGAGGCCAGCCAGGTCAGTTTCCCGCCGAGGGTGTAGCCAACGCCGGTAATCCAGTACTCGGGCGCGAACTGCTGAGCCGCCAGCGACTGGAAGCCGATAGAGTAGACGCCGCGCGACTCCGCCGTTCCGATCACCGTCGCCGGGGAGTCCACATGCATGGTGATGACGTCGCATCCCTGGTTGATGAGCGAGTTGGTCGCGTCCGCCTCCTTGGCGCTATCTCCCCACGAGAAAGTGAAGGCCACGATGGTCTGCACGTCGGGGTTGACGGACTGCGCCCCCAGCGTGAAGGCATTGATGAAGGTCAGCGTCCAGCCCAGCGGGAAGGCCGCAACGAAGCCCAACTTGTTCGTCTTGGTCATCAGGCCGGCCGCAACCCCCATCAGGTACCAGGTGTCCGGCGGCTTGCCGAAGAAGTTGGCAAAGTTGGGCCCCATCATCCAGCCACCGGCGTGCTCAAAGACGACGTCCGGGTATTTCTTGGAAAGTTCGTAGGCCGGATTCTGGTGGTTGAACGCGGTGGCGATGATCATCCTGGCGCCCTGGGCGATCATGTTTTCCATCGTCGTGGTGGCGCCAGCCTCGTCGGGGACGTTCTCGGCCTCAATGATCTGGACGCACGGGATGTTCTTTTTGATCTCCATCACACTGTCGTGCATCGCCTGGTTGTATCCGGCGTCGGTGATGGGACCGCCGTAGAGCGCCCCGATGATGAGACATGGTTTCTCCGGCGTGGGGGCCTCCGTTGGCGGCACCGGCGTCGCGGTCGGCGGGACCGGTGTCGCAGTTGGCGGGACCGGCGTGGGAGTGACCTTCGGGCCACACGCCGTCAACAGTACTGCTGCGGTGACCATAACGGTCGCAAGAGCAAACAGTTTCCGGTTCATCTTTCTCCTCCCTCTATCGGATTCAGTGAATGGCAAAACAGGTTGGGTTTGAACGGCCAATGACGAACTGCAAACTCCCATCTCTGTTCCGGCATCACCTCCTTTTACTTGCCCACTTGCATACTCGCAAACTTGCCCCCTTGCAAACTTACTTACTCCGTCCCGTGATACACCCGTCCCAGGCTGGCGGGGGCCGTGTATCGGCGGGTGCCGCCCCAGATCATCAGGACCAGCAGCGTCAGGAAGTAGGGGATGGTGTCCAGGAGGAACGGGGAGACCTTGAAACCGCCGGCCTGCAGGAGCAGTTGAAAGGCGACCGCGCCGCTGAACAACAGAGCCCCGACAATTGCCCGCAGGGGGTGCCACTTGGAGAAGATAACCAGGGCGACCGCGATGAAGCCGCGCCCGCCTGTCATATACTCGGTCCAATTCATGGCGTAGGCGATGGAGAGATGGGCGGCTCCCAACCCGGCCAGCAGGCCACCGACGAAGAGTGCCTGGTAACGGAGCCGCCACGGATTGCGTCCTGAGGCAAATGCCGTATCGGCGCTTTCGCCCACCGCGCGCAGCCCCAGCCCCCAGCGGGTGCGATACAGCAGCCACCAGACCAGGAAGGCCGTCGGGATGGCCAGGTAGATCAGGATGTCAAACTGGAACAGCGAAGTATACAGGCGGGGCAGGTGTTCCAGGCCCGGCAGCAGGATGCGGGGTAGACCCTGGATTTTGGCCCCCACGTACGGCTTGCCAATCAGCGCGCTGAGGCCGAATCCGAAGAACATCAGCGCCAGCCCGCTGGCCAACTGGTTGCCCCCGCGTGTGACCACCAGATACCCCAGGATCATGTTCATCAGCCCGCCGACCAGCATCGCGGTCAGCACTCCCAGATAGGGATTTCCGGTGAGATAGGTGACGGCAAAGCCCGAGGAGGCGCTGACCAGCATCACCCCTTCCAGGCCCAGGTTGACGATGCCGGAGCGCTCCGTGATCACCTCGCCCAGCGTGGTGTAGAGAAGCGAGGTACCGGAGAAGATGGCGCTGGAAATCACCCCGAGGATGGCTAACAGACTCATGCAGTTTTCCTCCTGACAAATCCCGAAAACTGTGGGCGGGCCAGGACGACGAAGAGCGTCAAGGCCAGGAGAAGGTTGATGGCCGCGAAGGGCAGCCCCTGGGTCAACTGCAGCAGGTTGCCGCCGGTGAAGATGACCGCGACCACGAAGGACATAATCAGGATGCCCAGGGGGTCCCCGAACGAGAGCCAGGAGATGAGGAACCCCATATAGCCGATGCCCCTGGAGAAGTTGGCCAGCAGAAGGCCGTAGTACCCGGAGACCTGAGCCATTCCGGCCAGGCCGGCGATCGCGCCGCCGACACACATCCCGATCACCAGATAAGCACTGACGGGGATGCCGTTGCGCCGGGCCGCCTGGGGGTTCCCACCGATGGCCCGCATCTCCAGCCCCCAGCGGGTGTACTTGACGAACCACCAGAACACCACCAGCAACGCCAGCCCGATGAACAGGCTGAGGTCTATACGGGTGCCAAAGACAGTGGGCAGACGGGCCGCGGGGACGAAGTTGGCCGTCTTGTCGGTGTCCATGGGCGAGTGCCAGAAGCCGAAGATGAAGAAGGAGACAATCTTGGGTGCAACGGAGTTCAGCAACAGGGTGGTGATCGTTTCGTTGACGATTCCCCGGGCCTTCAGGTAGCCGGGGATAAATGCCCACAGCGCGCCGCCCAGCATGCCCACGAACGCCATAAGGGGGAGCAGGAGATGGGCGGGCAGGTGGGGGAAAGTCAGCGCGGCCCAGGTGGCAAAGCAGGCCCCCATATAGAGTTGCCCTTCCACCCCCACGTTGATCAAGATGAGACGGGATGGGAGAGCGACTGCCAGGGCGGTGAGCAGCATCGGGGTCATCGCGACCAGCACTTCGGAGAAGCCGTAGGTGCTTCCCAGGGTGTGGACCAGCATATCCCGGTATGAGTGCAGCGGGTCGCGACCGGAGACAAGCAGGATGACTCCGAAGAGCACCAGGGCCAGCATGATCATCAGCGTGTAGCGGACCACGCCGTCCAGGAATTTTCGCCAGAACCCGGCGAGGCGAGAGGGAATGATCTTAGTTTCAGGCATGTGGAACCTCGGACCCCGTCATCAGATGACCAACGGTGTAGATGTCCGTCTCTTCCGGTCGGAACGTTCCGACAATCCTCCCGTCGTAGAGCACAATCAGCCGGTCGCTGAGCGCAAACAACTCTTCCAGGTCCTCCGAGATCAGCAGGACCCCCGCGCCCTCGTCCCGCGCCCGAAGGAGGGCCTGGCGGGCCGCGATGGTGCTCCGGACGTCCAGGCCGCGCGTGAGGTAAGAGGCAACGATCAGGCGCGAGCCGTACGCCAGTTCCCGGACGATGATCATGCGCTGGAGATTCCCGCCGGAGAGAGTTCGGGCTGGCACATACAGTGAGAAGGAGAACCCGAACCGGTTCATCGCGTCCTGAGCGTCGCTGTGGACGGCCCGCCAGTCCATTTTCAAACCACCCGCGCGGGCGTAGTGCCCGGTTCGGGTCAGCACCAGGTTCTCCAGCACAGTCATGAAGGGCACCACTGCCATGCTCAGGGGGTCTTCCGGCACAAAGCCGACCCCGCGCCGGCGAACCACCCCGACGGGCGCGCGGGTTATGTCTTCTCCGAACAGGATTTTCTCTCCCCGGACACAGGGAATCATGCCCAGGACCACATCGCCCAACTCCCTTTGCCCGTTGCCGGAGACGCCCGCCACTCCGACAATCTCACCGGGATAGACCTGAAGGTCAATCCCCTTGAGGCGCATCTCCGTGCCCGTGGGCCGCGTCTCCACCCCCCGCAGTTCCAGCAAGGGCAATGCCCCCTTGTCCGGCACCTTCCGTCGGTCCGCCTTGGGGCTGGTCAACTCCTGCCCGAACATCAGGGTCACCAGTCTCCCTTCCGTGGCCTCGGAGCGCAAAAGGGAGCCTGCAACCCGCCCGCCGCGCAGGACGGTGATGCGATCAGCACAGGCCAGGACTTCTTTCGTAACTACCTACCCATTTGCAGGAATTGTGCTAAACTACAGCCGTGGTCAAGCTACGGCTGGGAACCGATTTGCTGTTGAAGCGAGTGGCTTATCTGGAAGCTCGGGTGGCCTGCCTCCAGGCAGAGAACGCACGCCTGGAAGCAGAGAAGGCGCGCCTGGAAGAAGAGAACGCTCGTCTGG
>Ga0207433_10003477_pt1 | contig 30334 bp, 28 predicted proteins | sample YelNatPaOPGAMG01_FD_187559 | JGI IMG/M metagenome (GOLD analysis project Ga0207433, IMG submission 187559) | Hot spring thermophilic microbial communities from Obsidian Pool, Yellowstone National Park, USA - OP-RAMG-01 (SPAdes) (version 3) | ecosystem: Environmental > Aquatic > Thermal springs... | reverse complement strand
CCGGAGGGAGAAGGCTTGGCAGCGCCACCGTCACCGGAAGCATAGCCACCAGGTGAAGAGGTACCTCTTGAGGGAGCAGCTCCGGAGGCAGTAGCTCCGGAGGGAGAAGGCTTGGCAGCTCCGGAGGCAGCAGCGCCGGAGCCGGAGGACTTACCGCTTCCGTTGGAGTTGTGGGAACCGCCAGGCTTGGCAGCTCCGGAGGGAGCAGCGCCGGAGCCGGAGGACTTACCGCTTCCGTTGGAGTTGTGGGAACCGCCAGGCTTGGCAGCTCCGGAGGGAGCAGCGCCGGAGGAAGCAGCGCCGGAGCCGGAGGACTTACCGGTTCCGTTGGAACTTTGTTTAGAATTATGAGTTGTCGCCATAGCAGTAGCAGCAGCGCCACCAGTGGCAGCGGCGCTCAACCCGCCCAATGCGGCATCTTTTCGAAAATTATCTTTCATTACAGGAGAAGCCGCGCCTTTTGGGGATCCACTGATTAAACTAGCGGCCTTTGTAACGTGTCGTTTGGCAGATGCACCGACGTGTTTAATGGATTCATGAGCACCAGTCAACGATGCGGCGTGGGTTAGAGGAAGCATTCTAAAGATGATAAAAGGAGAGAAAGCACTAACGAAAAGTAGAGCGATTCCGATGAGGATTTGTCCTAATGCGGCAATTCCGTTATAGAGTGATCCCGTCATTAGAGACGTCGCTATTGCTAGAGAGCAAGTAATAAAAAAAGGCGCAAATAGGATAAAAATTGTTACTTCTAGCATTTTACGACCCGCTTTAGGACTCACACTCCAAGCTAGAGGGGTAAAAAAAAGTGTTATGTAACCGACGGCAGCGGCCATCAATAACATCACGTAGCAGATTCCCGCAGCGATAATAATTAGGAACCCGAAAACTATGACAAGCTCTGGATTGTTACCTATAGGTTGGCCTGTAGCCAGAGGGGTGATAAACCCGAGGTGGAACATTCCATTATTTGATGTGAATGAGTTTTTTAGAGTTGATGTCATAACTGCATCTGAAAATACATTGACAATGTAATTAATGAGAGGCACAATAACTATTAAGATCGAACCCATCAAAATTGCGAGCATACTGTTTATCACCGCAGAACCTAAGATTTTCAGATTGTTAGTGATGGCCGCATGTCCTGCTTGGAAAAGCAGGACAATAAGGGCAGATATAGATGTCAACACAACATCGGTGTGAATTAATTCCGTGTAGTGCGGTGAAAAGTTTATATTCGTAGACTTTTGCAATAAATTACCTACCGTGTCTACGAAACTTGTTACGGCGTCTCTAAACCCATCTGATAAATCATTCAATGGGTTAAGAGACGAAAAACCCCCCATTAAAACCCGCTTCCAACATTAAAGCCGAAGTTAATAATTGCGGCAGCTCCGCCGATAATAATGGTTGCGACTATAGCTGACAAAAGCCCTTTACGGCCTTTGTCAGCGGTTTGGCCATTTCCTGAATGATGGCCAATCGCCATAAGAGCAGCAGAGAACAAAATACCGACAACCGATGCAAGTAAAGCTATATCTGCGACTCCGCCGACTAGACTCCATAATTTCGAAACCCCGACAATAGTAGTTTGAGATGGGCTAATCGGGTTTACTACAGATGATAAAAATGACATATTATTTCCCTTTCTATTATTATTTTTTTCAGGTTGCAGTTGTCTCTACAACGAGATTTTTTTCACGAGACGATGCTTCCATAGCCTCATTTGTGTTGATTAATCCGAGCTCAAATGGCGAAATCTCAACGTCAATTATTGATGTTGTCTGCCGATCCTTAATAACTACCATCGCTTGGCCACGCTGTAGTGTTGGGAGTAGGTTTTTTTGTTTTGAATTTAGATTTAGGAGCTTACCGGTAAGCTCAACTTTGTCAGATGGTTGAGCAAATGTAACGACCATGCCGATGTCAGCTAAAAGATTCTCTGCCTTGATCGCTGAATTGTTAGCCTCAACGTCAAAATCACCGAGATGTTGGGTTATAAGAATTACTTGGACTCCCAGGGCACGAGCGAGTTTAATCGTGGAACGCAGGAACTCCAGCGACTTATTATCAGTCGTTACTCTCCATGCCTCATCGAGGGCTAGAATCGTAGGACGTTTTTTTGAGAAAATAATTTTTTGGAAAAGCGAGGTAACCACAACCATTAAGGGAGATAGTAATTCAGGGTTGCTATAGACAAGAGAAAGATCGATTATAGCTCCAGTTTTTTCATTAATCGCCACGGTTGTTTGCCCGTTGAAAAGTTCGCCTAGCTCACCAATTACAAGTGTTTTAATAGCGTCGGACACTGCCTCAATAGAAGACTTGAATTTTTCCTTTGTGCCGTCAAAATGCCTAATTAATTCTTCTGATGGGTTTGTGGCGGTTGCAACAAAATCTTTAAGTAAAGCATTACGATTAAGAAAAGAAACAGTGGAGGTTATAGCTATTGTTTCATTTGGCATAATGTCACGCTTTAATGTGATGGAGGCTAAAGCAGAAATGATCATTACGCGATGCCTTAATAAAGCATCATCATCTAAACCTAGTGCTTCTAATGGATTAATTTTATACCCACTCGTTGGTGAGAGGTTGATGCGAGGAATGTTAAAAATTGTTGCTAATTTGTCGTACTCACCCTTTGGATCTAAAACTAAAACCCGACGTTGACAAACTGAAAACTCTCGTCCAAGAAATAGTTTTGTTAAGCTGGACTTACCTTTACCGATCACGCCCATAATTAGCATTGATGGATTAGTGATCAGTTGAGCTTTATAATATGCGAAAGCATCAAATGCAAAAACTGAATTATCTAAGGAGTTTTTTCCCCACACAACACCAAGGCTTGGGAGGGATTCCCCAAATTGACCAAGGAAAAGCGCTTGAGCTTGGTAGGTTGTAAGCGCATGATAATTAATTTTTTTCCTACTCTGCATAGGTAAAACAATATTCAGCAAATCTTTTTGTTGTGAGAATGCCGGAGCAATTCTAATGCCAACTCTGGCAGCGGCCGTTGTTATCGCGCTAGAGACATTTTTAATGTCGTAAGCGCTTGATACAAGCACTCCGCCTTGAATATTAAACATCGCAGCCCCGAGGGCGATTTCTTTTTCTCTTCTCAAGGCTCCTTGCAGCTCTTGCTCGTCCTTAGCTCTAAAGTCAAACCCTTGCCTTGCTTTGCGCCTTACCTCGCTTTCAGTTGTTGTTGTTTCTCTTTCCGCTTGACGTAAGGCTCTCCATTGAGAAATTGGCTTAAAATCGAACGTTACAACTCTAGGAAAATCAAACTTTTGTGCGAGAAATGACCACATGAAAGACCCGTCAACCTCATTAGATGGCAGATCTAAGACTTTAAAGAGTTTAAAGTCAACCTCATTAATCTTGAGGCTGTTTAATTTTTCTTCCCATGAAAAGATTCTTTTAAATCCAGTTGACCTAACATAATCGAGATCATCTAAAAAGAGAGACTGAGGATCGACAATACTATTAATTATTGTTTCAACCTCTGTAGCGTTAAGTACTTTCCCGCTAAGCCCTGATTGTGTTAGATCATTTAAAATTGCATTGACTTCGTTTTGGAGTGTGGCCTTTGCATTTTGAACAGCAAAGTCAATTTGGAAGAGAAATTTATGAATAGAAGTAGCGGCAGCGGAATTGTTTAGAACTTCTTCATAAAATGGTGTTTTACGGCCGTAATCTCGATACCACTTAATATGTGAGGCTTCTGTGTTTGGAGCGTGAACCTCAATAAGTTTAAAGCTAGAAACTGTTTTCCTTGTTGCTAGTGTGTTTAAAAATGAACCGAAGCCAGCTAGAATATTTTCAATTTCCATCTCTTCCTGTAATGCAAAATTACCACCTAATGGGTTAATCTGAAAAACAACAGTGTGGAAGCCTTTGCTTTGGATTGCGGGGTAAACACCGTCTTCTATTTCTGGAATCAGATTTAGGAATTTTAACTCCTGGTTTTCTTCCTTTTCAGCAGTTGAGAAGAAAATATTTCTAACTTGGTTTTTGTGTGTCTTAAATGCAAACATTAAGAGGCTAAGGGAAATTTCCCACAATGAGCGCTTCGAGACTTTTATAAATGACAGCGCAAAACTTACAGCGATAATTAATAACGCTATAGGTAGTTTTCCTGTTTGGAGAAACAGGAGCCCAAACATTCCCCCAAGGCTTATAGGGATCCAGTCTTTGCCGACGATCCCCATAAACCCGCTATGGGTTTTACCGCTAAATGAATACATAGGTCTATTTTAGCGCGTGAATATTACATGTGCTGTTTTTTCATTACTATTTTCATAAGAAATCTTTTTTTTAGAATCAACAGCCCTAGCGTAAGAAGTCATGACCTCTATTAAGATGTCCGTTTCACCAGTATTTATAAACCACTCATTGATGTCATTAAACTGAGGTGGAATGTTTATTTTTTGCACAGCTTTAGCTCCGACAAAATGCAGGTTTTTTATTAGCTCGTTAGCGGCTTTCTCGCCAGGTTCGTCATTATCCATAGCGATCAAAACGACCCTACCGGCTAGTTTTTCAAAAAGCTCTACATTTCCGGCGTGCAGGGTTCCAGGAATAGAGACAACTTCCATAGCGAGAGGCTTGATTTGAATCATCGTTAGAGCATCAGTGATTCCCTCTGTGATAATCACAGGATTATCATTATTATTTAAAACTTGAGCGTTAAATAAGCTTTCAATTTTTTTCCCAGCAGGATTTAAGTATCTAATATTTTTTGGGCGACAAATACGAATTATCTCGTTTTGTCGTGGAACACCAAACATAGGGACAGCAACGCCGACTCCGCCATAATCTCTACCAACATAGACGGCTCGAATATGGGCTTTTTCCTCTAAGATATCCCAGTTTAAGCCTCGTTTTTGTATCCATTGGTGGGCTATACCACAACCCTTCTCGTCAGCGTCTGGTTTTTCAATTTTCCAATCTGTCAATGTTCTACCTCCTTGATAATTTGAATTGCTTTTTTGACATTTTCAATCGAACATCTAATCCGATTTTGCCTAGTCCGACGTAGAAGGTCTAATTCATCATCAGATAGATCTCTACTATTTTTTGATTTTTTAAGAGCTTTCCTAGCAATCGAGATTGACGCGGCAGGGAGGTTGTATTGTTTAGCTAATTTTTGGGTGTAAGCGTTGTATCCCTCTTGCCTAGCGATGAATGGGACTCGATTTTCTAATGATGATTTTTCTGGATCCCAATTCGTAAAAACTCTCGCCTTAATCACCTCAGTAAGTCGATTTTTTTCCTCATCACTTAAGAGCTCAAGAAGTCGCTTATTTTGTGACAAAGTATCATCGATAATATTATCGATGTTAATATTTTGATCAGACATTAGTTATAGGATAAAGGATTTTAAGATAAGCGGCTAATTTTTTTGAAAAAAGTTTACTCTCAGCTAAAAAACAGTTATACTAAACATTAGAACGTAGGGTAATTAATTGGGAATTGTCGTTTCTATAATATCCTTTCGTTCGCCTGGCTATCAGGTAAAGAGCCTCAGATTACTGAGGCTCTTTTCTTTTTGATTAACAGTTAGGAATAAAAAAGAAAGCGGGGATCTCTCCCCGCTTTTACCTTTTAAAGCCCAGCGTGTGATACCCCTACCAGATAAAATAACCATAAAAATATTTTATATTTTTTTATAAAATTACTTGCAATATATTTATATTAGTGCTATAATTATATTATTAATAAACAGCCTGATGATCAGGCAGACGAAGGGAGAACTAAAATGTTTTATGTCGTTGAAGCAATCTATATCGGAGGCAATCAGGAAGACATAGATTGTGATTATATAGCCATTTTCCAAAACCCACTTTATATAGGTGGGGTCGAATACATCGATTCAGATAGTAACCCCCCATCATGTGCTGATTACTCCTACCACCCTCAGGGAGAGTTTGATACTCTTGCAGAGGCTAAAAAATATATTGACGATAATTATGAATATCGTGAATATAGCGATGATGAAGATAAATTAGATGATGATTGTGTCTTTTATGCCAGGCTGGGTAAGCATACCCCTATGCCGGTACAGGATGCAACTAATGAAATGTTGAATGGTTTTGATTTTGCTGGTCAAAAAATCATAGAAATGACCGGTGATGAAATCAAAAAAGAAGTGTACGCCTATCACAAGGCGTTAGAAGATGAAAAAGATATTACCGATATAGAAGGATACGCTTATACTTTTGATTCTGAGGCAGTTATTGAGGGTTTATTAAAAATACAGCAAGAACAAAAAGCACGTGAAAATGAGGAAAATGAAATATTTGATATGTATTTCAACCCTAAAGATATAGGGTTCTCCTTATAACTCTTAGGCGCAATTAGGAATAAAAAGAAAGCGGGGGATTCCCCCGCTTTTACCTTTTAAAGCCCAGCGTGTGATACACCTACCGGATAAAATAATCATAAAAATATTTTATATTTTTATAAACTTACTTGACAATATATTTATATTAGTGCTATAATAATATTGTTAAATAAGCAGCCTGATAGCCAGGCGAACGGAAGGAGTAAAAAATGCCAATGCAAGCAAACCGAGGGTACAACGGCTGGTCTATGAGCCTACGAGCAATAGAGGCCTATAAAGATGGTTTAATGCCAGCTAGTAAAATACCAGGCGGCATTCCGTCCGCATTAATTAAGCGCTTTTGTGATGCAGTAGAATGGCACCACAGCAGCAAATATTTTAATGAGGTTTATTTTTACGACTCTCACAAAGTGAGGGTTAGTTTTGGGCTCGAAGAACCGACCAGTAATGAAGATATCGTCCCAAATCCAGACGCTATTAAAGCCTTAATGGACTGGAAACAGTCTAAAAACCAAAAACCACCGAGTATTTCCCATGCGCTGTGGAGTGGTTGGAATGGTCGGGGTCGCGCAACCACCCGCGATCCACTAAAAAATCGGCTATCAATTGCCGCGTGGCTATCAAAGGTCAAATGGCCACAATCACGCTTCCCACAGGTGAGAGTTTTAAAAAAAAGCTGAACACTACGGGTTTTGAGTGGAAACAGCAGGAGATAACTCCTATGGAAGAAAAAAACGAAATATCTATTGACATCAAATAATTAGGTGAGCTAGAATTAGATCACCTAATATATCCAGGAATTGTCGTTCATGGATGGCCTTCTCTACGGTGTAGAGGCCGGTTTTCCGGCACCACAAGGCAGGTGCTCGAGCTTCCCCGCGTAGGCGGGGGTGTTTCTAAGAAACTTCGCTCGAGCTAACTTCCCCACGTTAGTGGGGGTGACCCAGTGTATTATAAAAGATACAAGTTTTCCCTGCGCAGGCGGGGGTTCCTCACGTTAGTGGGGGTTTATGGGTATAAGAAGGCTTTAGAGAAATCTAAAGCCTTCTTTTTTTAACCCATTTTTTTCCTAACTGCTTTCTTTAAGGCAGTGTCACGCGTTAGCGTGACTCATCTTTAACCACAAACAGCAGCGCTGACTCATTTTTTATTGATTTGCAGAAGTTCCTTTTATAGTTTTAATTAATCAATCCTTTAATTATTAAGTGTCCGAAAGTTTTAAAAGTCCTTTTCAAAGACTATTTTTTTAATAACAAGCGTCAATTAATGCAATGTTTAACATCTCTCTGTGTTAAAAAATGCAAGGTTGAATGTTTTCAAGAGAGAATCAGCGCTATTTCTGGTAGGGAAATAAAAAAATGGCCTCCAGAGGCCATTTAGAGAGCGCTAAAGCGCGTTTTTAGGTGTTTTTGAGCGCGATAAGTTGGCAACGTTGCCAACTCTGCTTGTTTTGCTTGTTTTTTCTGATTATGGCGGCGGAGAAAGCCCTAGGGAGTCTCCCCATGCGCAGACAGCGGCAGCCCAAAACAGGCTTCCAGGGCGCATTAGAGGCGGGATATCAGGGGTTAGGCCTTTTTCCCTACCTAGTTCGATCAAGGCTAGCGCTTTCTCAATTTTGGCGGAAATGTCCTCATTAGTGAGCGCGACAGCTCCGGCGATTTTTTGGAGAGGCTTATAATAAGCAGGTTTTTTGCTTTGCTTCTCGCTCTCGACGATTTTTTGAGCGCGGATAAGGAGGACGGCGGCCGGCGATTTTGCAGTTGACAGATCACCGGCTAAGACTCGTAAAAAGGCCTCAAAGGAGCGGAAAATCTCGGGATTTTTCTTAAAAATCCTGATCAGCGGGTAGAAATTGTCCAAATCGTTTAATTCCCCGCCATTATCGAGGACAAATTGCTCAATTAGTCGGTTGTAGTGGCCTTTTTGCTTAATTTTGGCTAGCCATAAGGTATTTGGTAGGGTAATTTTAGGGGTTTTCCATCTTGGCGCAGAGACTAGACCGGCAGCAGCCAAACCGGAGACGTTTTTTTGAACGGTTCGATAATTGGCCGTCTCTAAGGTACTCATCTTAAAATCTGGATCCAAAATCTGCACCAAGAAAAGGGCTTTTTCTCGTAGGGAGATCGACCGATTGAATAGCTCAATCAGAAAATCGCGCTTAATTGGAACACCTCCGGAGGTCTCTCGGCGCTGCGGTGAGAGGCGGACTTCGAGGCCTTCACCTGGACAAGTGGGGAGAAAAAGACCATTTTGGTTTTGAATCAGGAAGCCAAACTCGATTAATTGCCTAAATCGCTCTCTAGCGACGAATTTACTCAAAGCAAACTTTTTTGCGATGTCTTGCCATGAAAAAGACCTGTTCAAACGATAATTTTGATGGTTGATCTTCTCTGTGGCGATCCAAGTAGAGATTGTGATTAGATCTAGCCAGATAACCCAAGCTGTATTTTTTGGCTTAAAATGGTGAATTTTTCTTGTTAAGAACAGAAATTGTATACTGTATCTGTGATTATGGTCTAAACTATTAATCATTAGTAGCCCGTTTGGTTGGTTTTTTTGTTTTTCTCATAAATATCAAAATACATCAACCAAACGGCTCTTTTCTTTAAATCATCAAATTCTTTTTTTCCTAGTTAGCAATTAGGAATAAAAACAAAGCGGGGGATTCCCCCGCTTTTACCTTTTAAAGCCTTAATAGAGGCACATCCACCTAGCAAAATATTTTATATTTTTATATAAAACTATTAACAATATAATTATATTAGTGCTATAATTATATTATTAAATAAACAGCCTGATAGCCAGGCAGATGAAGGGAGTAGCAACAAATGGAACCACTCGAAATTACAGACGAAGACTATATTAAATGGCCGAACGGCGGGGGATGGGTACATAAAACAGCTACCGTCCATAAGAGAGCATTTATTTCTAAATACTCTACCGTAGAAGAAAAGGCTATTGTTGGCCGAAAAGTTTTTATCAATTCATACTCTACGATCTACCCTAATTATATTGTGGCAGACAACACTATTATTGGTTCATTTACTGAAATCGGACAAGGGACTATCCTAGGCCGAAATAACAATATTGGATCCTATGTGGATATAGGGGCTTCTTCCCGTACGGAGTTTGGTGTCCAAATCGGGGAATCTTCCCATATAGGGAGTGGTGCATACTTATATAAAGGCACTATCCTTGGGTGTAGGGTGGAGGTTAAAGACCATGTTAAACTTTGGAGTTATATTACTGTGGGTGATGGTTGTTATATAGGGAGTAAAACAGAAATCGGTAGTAGCACAACAGTTGGAGAAGGGGTATATATCGCTGATAGTTGTGACTGTGGCTATGTACTCATTCATAGTTATACTCGGATCGGCAAAGAGACTCAACTAGGCTTAAAAACATGTCCAGTTAAGACTTCTAATGAGTTAAAACAAGACACCGAGACAACACCTGCAAAAGACAAACATAATCCGACTAAACATACCAAACTTGTAATAGGTGCCCATAACTGGATTGGGGATTATTGCATCATTAAAGAGCTATCCCTTTTTAGCGCTTCGGTTTGGGTTGGTGATAGAACTGAAATAGGCAGCGGCGCCAAGATCCAACATGGTTGTAGGATTAGTGATCGGGTTTGGATAGACGAACAATGCTTTTTAGGGAAGTTCACCAACATCGGCGAGCATAGTGAGCTCTGGGGATATAACGAAATCGGGGATTATACCACCCTAGAAGGGCATGTCGTTTTTAATGTTTTAGCAGGTGCTGCTTCCTATGTGAAAATTAATGCTGGAGCGAAACTAGAGAAAGAAGTCTACGTGGGGTCTTATGCTGAAATCAAGGATAACTCTTATTTACCAGCTGGGATGATAATCCCTCAACATTATACAGTTAAGGCAGTTGCTGGGGAACTAATAAAACCTACGGATGACGAGCGATGAAAATAATAAGAGAGGATCAGGGAGATTTTCTTTATGTGGTTCTTCGTGAAAGCGACCTAGCAGCCTACAAGGGTGATGATTGGCTTTCAGAGGAGAACATCGATGATTGGTTTGATATAGAGGAAAATACCTCATTTTTGTTTTACGCTGGTAATAACACCTGGCGTCTAATTATAAGCGAACTGTGGCAACATATCCCAACTGGACAATATGTTACCCCTTGTTGGGGAAAAATATGGGAAGCTTCCCAAGTCCCAGATAGTGATATTTATAACCCTAAAAATCAGAGACATAAGTCGTTTATTCCTGAGGATTATATCTACCATTCCATCCAAAGAAATCAACACCCAATACCAAAGTGTTAATTTTAGGTAATTTTTTTTCCTAGTTAGCAATTAGGAATAAAAAGAAAGCGGGGGAATCCCCCGCTTTTACCTTTTAAAGCCCAGCGTGTGATACACCGGCCGGATAAAATAACCATAAAATATTTTATATTTTTTTATAAAATCACTTGACAATATAATTATATTAATGCTATAATAATATTGTTAAATAAACAGCCTAGTATCCAGGAGGAAAGAAATGCGCTACCTAGTAGTTGTAAAATGGAGATGGTCGTCAGATCAGGTCGGGGATGCTTACACAGCTTTTACAGAGTCTTACGATTCTGACACGATAATTAACGCATCACAAATAAGAACTGATTTAGAATCTAGATGTTTAGACTTAGCAGAAAAGGTTTTGATATCTATTACTGGAGAGATGTTACAGTATCCAATAGTAAGGCATTCCCGAGGGTTTTTAGATGAGGGGTTTGATCGTGTTGTAGAATCTCCCGAAGAACTCCCTAAAGTCCTCGATGATCTTGTTTTTGATTTCTCTAATAAAAAGAGTTTTCTCCAAGCTATCGCTACGATGTAGCCAAAAGCCGAAACGGGATTTTTATCCCGTTCTGCCAGATAGTACCTAGTGGCCGACATGTAGGCAATTAGGAATAAAAAGAAAGCGGGGATCTCTCCCCGCTTTTACCTTTTAAAGCCCAGTTAGAGAGACCTCCACCTAACAAAATATTTTATATTTTTTTATAAAAGCACTTGACAATATAATTATATAAATGATATAATTATATTAGTATAAGAGTTAATGAGGTTCTAATATGGGAAGAAATTTTAATGGAGATTCATCAGCAATTTTCAAACCGCCTATGTTGATGATTCTATGTAGTGACCACACGAAAATTGCTACAGAAAAACTACATATTAAATATCCATATGAATTTAATCAATGGTTAAATGGTGGTTGGCCTGGTAATTTTCCATTTAATGGGTTGTCATTTAATTTTATAACCGCACAAGACGGAGATGTTTGTTGCGAATGCCTAAAAGAGGGAATTAAAAATATTGTTGTTGATGGGCATTGGACAGCAACAATTAATGAGTGCGGCCTTTAATGACTAAGGTACGAGAAATACTTAAAGCCCAGTTAGAGAGACATCCACCTAACAAAATATTTTATATTTTTTTATAAAACTATTTTACAATATAATTATATTAGTGCTATAATAATATTGTTAAATAAACAGCCTGATAGCCAGGCGAACGAAAGGAAAAGACAAATGGAAAAAATAATTATTCTTCACAAGAGCCGCACAATCATCAACATGGATGATTGGACAACAGAAGCTTTCGTGTTTGACGAAATCTTCTTGCAATTCGGACAAAGGGTGCTAGACCCAGGGCTTATCCAGCAAGCCGGAGAACAAGGTGGCACCGAATATTATGAACTGGCCATCTTGAAACATAAAAAGAGCAATAAATGGCTTGTGTATGGCCATCATTTCACCCCAGACGGCATTTCACAATATCCCAAATATTGTGGTGCTAAAGCCACACAAGACGGCCTCGAAGAAAAAGTTCGGGAAGTCGCTAAATGTTTAAACCTCTCTGACAACATAGTCTGTAAATGTCTGCAAGACCTATACGAGGAGGTGTAAAGTCTCTATAAGATATTGAATAGTAAAAGCGGGGAGCAATCCCCGCTTTTACTATCTACAAAAATATTTTATATTTTTTTATAAAATCACTTGACGATATATTTATATTTGTGATATAATCATATCATGATAATATCGATTATAAATCTAAAGGGTGGTGTGGCTAAGACCACAACATCAATATATCTTGCTCAGGCGGCAGGGGAAGAGGGTTTTACACCTATTATCCTCGATGCCGACCCGCAAGCAAGCGCCTATCAATGGCGCGAAAAAATAAAAGAGCCGGTATCCTTTATGGTAGCTATGGCTCCATCGCCGTTTATGCTTGAAAATACTATTAGGAAAGAAGGTCGGAAAAATAAGTTAATCATCATCGACACTCCACCAAGTGATTCTCCTGTAGGCATTATAGCGTCCGCTATCAAAGCAGCCGACTTTATTGTCATACCTACTAAAGCCGGCTCCCTAGAGCCGGAGCGTGTGGTTGAGACAATTTATCTCTGTGGAGAGAAACCTAAAGGCATCTTAATCACAGATGCATTTCTTGGCACCAATTGTCTACGAGAAACCATAGATGGCTGGAAAAGCTCTAGCTATGAACTGCTTGATGTGATTACTCATCGGGCAGCAATAGCTACTGACGCTAGCACAGAAGGTATAAATACAAAAGCAGTAGCGCAGCATAAACTAATCATAAATAAAATTATCAATAGAGAAAGGGTAAGTAAATGACAACAAGAAACAACAAAGGCGGGATTGCGCAATTAATCGCCGACAAGGTCGCCAACGCTCCTGAATTAAAAAAGAAAAAGTCAGAGCAGCATGGTTTCTTTGTCTTATTAAAAGATGATCAAATCACGCGATTCAATAGTTTAAAAAATAGTGTCGTCGATGATAAGGGAAGAGCACCAACGTATCGAGTATTGTTTTTGGCGATGCTGGCGCTCTTTGAAGATAACCCTAATTTAGTAGAAAAACTCAAAGAGCACCTCTACCAAACAACAAATAGTTAGCGGAGTATCTCTACCAAAAAATTGCGGGGCTACAGGGCGGGAATCCCGCCCTGTAGTATTTCTATAAAACACATAAAAGGCGGGATCTCTCCCGCCTTTTTAAGTCTAGCGATTGTAGCCCAATTCGTAATTTGGAGGGTTAATTTCTTGAACCATTTCTGGCCTCACTAGCTCATTGTAGGTTTGATAAATCTTTTCTGCCGCATTACTAACAGCGTTAGACAAAGCATAAATTACTTCTTTTAAATCCTCATCTTTAATATCCTTACTCCAGCCACTGAGGTATGCGATGCTATATTCGGCCGTGTCAATCCCAAGCCTCTGACAAAAAACATACGCAGTTGATTCAGCGGCTAACTCATGGAGTTCTCGATTGTCCTCATATGAACTTTTCCCATGAGTGAGATAATGCGCTAATTCATGCGACAGAGTTTTAACTTTCATACCGCTCGACATTGAACTTAAGAGATAAATTGCATTTTCTTCTGGCACAAACATGCCCTTTGCACCAGGTGGTAACTCTTCAATAGTTTCTTTTAAATTGAGGCCAAAATGAGCGACAACCTTTTGCATGTTTACAAAGGTATCCTCTGCCTCAAATGTCAGCTCTCGACACTGGTTTATCTCGTCATACCAATCTCGTCCTGTTTCAGTTTGTGAGACGTCAAAAACTGGTACATAATGAAACCCAACAGCTTTTTTTTCGCCATCAACACTCTCGATGCCATCAGAATCAAGTTTTTTAATAATAGGAGCGACGATATAAATCGCCTTTTCTCCTTTTTTGACAGGATTTTTCTCTTTTTTCCAGAAACCATAACCCCCAACGTGCAGAGCGTCAGGCTTTTGCATATAAATCAACATTAGGTTATTAAAGCTATAAGAGGCAAAATGCGACTTAACGTCTAAATATTTTTGCCATTCCTCAGTGGAGCGGAGCGCTAGAATCTTCTCCGCTAAATCTTCTTTGAGCTGAGCGCTTTGATCCTTCTTAGCTTCCCGCCAGGCGTCTACATTAAAATCTTTTTTAGCCATAATATTCACCTACCGCCACGTTCTCAGTTGTTACCTCAGACAAAAAATTAACACTACTAATATTTTCAATATTTACAGTTTCTGAATTATCTAAATCTTCGTCATCAGTTTTTGCTCTAAGAAGAGTTTCAACTAGTGTCTGTTCAATTTTAAAATGATCAGAGATTGATCTAGTAGGAATACCTTTTTCGTGAAAATCCTTTAGCCTCCTAGCAAGGGAAATCCTTGCTTGGCTAGCTTCCTGTAAGGCTTTCTCTTTTTTCAATCTGAGCTTTTCAAGTTCATTATTAACACTCCTTACCGCTTTTTGTGTCGCGAAAAAATCTTGAATCTCGCTGTCACAATTAGTAGCGGCCATATCTTGGAGTGCTGCCGCTAATTCTTGAGCAAATCTAATCTGCTCTTCAATTGAGAACTCAGGCTTCATAATAGCCTGCCTGCCTTTTCGTTTTGATGGTTGTTTGTCAGTCATAACAACCATCATAACGAAAACTAAAAGGAAGATCAATAATAAAACACACAAAACACAGAAGAGAAATAAGAACACATAAAACAGATAAATAGATAAGCATATAAATAGATAAACAACAAAACACACAAAACACAGAAGAGAAGAGAAGAGAAATAAGAACACATAAAACAGGAAAAAACACACAAAAAAAAGAAAACGAAACCAACAAGAAATACGAAAAATAGATAAAAATGAGAGACACAGTATGCACCTGTGCGAAATGCTGGTTATGATGGTCTTTAATGATCTCTGCGCACAAGGTCACAGACCTACGGTATTTTATCGATTATGCGGCCGAATGGCTGCATTATCGCGCAGACCTATCCCCTACGGAACAGGCCAGAGTTGCGCACTGGGTAGGCTCCGGCGCTGCCGCTCTTGATAAGACCGGAGCTGCCACAGAGGTCGATCTTTTTACATTTGAGGAAATCGCATTACAAGGTAAAATCGGGTCAAGACATCTTAGGCATGTTCCAAAAAATCACTCGCCAGGTCTTGGAATTACCTTTTCACCACCTAAATCTGTGTCTCTTTTGTGGGGTTTAAACGACGACCAGGAAATTAGAAATATCGTTATTGATGCTCATTTAGCGGCCGTCGATAAAGCTTTTTCTTTCCTAGAAAGCAAGGCTCTAGTCGGGCGACGCGGTCCTCAAGGTAGGGATGGATTGATTAAAGCAAAGGCCGTTGCTATGAATTTTCTCCATCTATCAAGCCGTAATGAAGATCCTCAAATTCACTCTCACCTAATCTTGGCTAACTGCGCTTTAGGAGAAGACGGGAAATGGTCAGCGATCCACAACAGAGGTCTTTTCCTGCATAAATCACACGCTGATGCCATCTACCAGTCAGAGTTACAAAAAACATTAACTGAAAAATTAGGGGTGGCTTGGACAGTTAAAAATGAGCATCATAATGCCGAGGTTCTAGGTTTTTCAGATGAGGTCATCAATGAATTTTCTACCCGTCGAGCTGAAATCGAAGCGGTTCTTGCCGAGCTTGGGATTGAACAAACAGCCGATCGGAACACAGTAATTGCAGAGCTAACTAGGAAAAAAAAGGATGCCGTCAGTGAATTAAAGGATAATTATCCTGAATGGATTAGGCGAGCTAGGGAGTGTGGTTTTAATGGTTTTGAGGAAATCTTAGGTGTTTCTGATCTTGATCAAACACAGGAGATCAACCTAGAAAAAGTCCTCGATGAGCTTAAAAAAAAGACCGTCTTTACGAGTCTTGATGTCGTGCGAGAAGTTGGACGAAGTGGGTTTTGTCTCTCTCTCGAAGAGATCGAGGCGGAGGTTGAAAGGATCCTCGGATTAGACGAGCTGGTTCAAATTGCCGATCAAGCACAAATAGAAGATGTACTCCTAACAGCTAAACATCAAAACGAACTCTTTACGACACGCTTTATGTTGGAAACAGAAAACTCGATTATCGATTATGCGGTTTCAGGCCAAGGTGTAAGGAATGACCAATTTGTAAATGAGGAACTGGAGCGAATAGCTGTATCGCTTGGCCTAAATGATGAGCAAATGGAAGCTTTGAAAAATGTGCTTTTGAGTGAGAACGCTATCGACATCATAGAGGGCGCGCCAGGTGCTGGCAAAACAATGATGCTTAAAGCGGTTGTCGATGAATGGCGAAAGCATAAAGGTCAGGTAATCGGAATGGCGGTATCTGCGAGGGCTGCCGCTGAACTTGGCTTTGGAGCACAAACAGACTCAGACACCATAGCAAAGCATCTTTTTGAGGGTAAAGCGATCGATAAAAACACACTCATTATTATCGATGAGGCATCGATGGTGGAAACATTGGATCTTGTAGAGGTGGTTAATCAAGCCTCTAAAGCTGGAGCGAAAATTATCTTGGTTGGCGACTACCGTCAGCTTGGAAGCGTGGGAGCCGGTGGGGTTTATCGCTATCTTTGTCGAAAATTAAAGACCTCAAAACTTCTTGAAAACAATCGTCAAACAGCTGAATGGGCACAAAAAATCGTCAAGGATATTAGAGAAGGACGGATTGAATCTGCTTTAAACACAGCGGTGAATCATGGCATTGTAAATATTCACGACGATTATTTTGACTCAATCCAATCACTCATCAACGCCTGGAATACAAACTTCCAAACCTCTCCAAAAAACTCTGTTTTACTGGCGAGCAAAAGATCAGAGGTAGCAATTTTGAATCATTACGCTCAAGAGAAACGGCTTGAGCGCGGAGAAGTTGGCAACGTTGCCAACGTTGTTAATGGTGTAGAAATTCGCACAGGAGACTTTGTTGTGATAACCAAAAACGATCGTCACTTAGGTATTAAAAACGGCGAGAGGTATATTGTCGCCGGAGAAACAGAAAAAAATATAACCATAGTCGCCATCGATGACCCGACAATGAAAATTAAATCAATCCCGAAGGCCTGGCAAAATCTACAACTCGGTTATGCGCTTACGATTCACAAATCACAGGGAGCGACATACGGAACTTCTCGTAAAGCGCGGGAATTAATGCTTGAAAATCAAATAAATCACGGGTGGGTAGGTATTCTCGGCGCAGAATCGCTCAAAAATGAGGCATTTCTTGTCGCCTGTAGTAGAAGTGCTGATCAGACGCATATTTCTCTCTGTAAAAACGACTATTTCCATGAATTGGACGACGATTCATTTATTGACGCCACTACAGCGCCAGTTGAAAAGTCCGACAGTGATCTTCTGTCTCAAGCTATTCAAAATTGGACGCAGATCAACAATGAAATTTCTGCGACCGAGACGATTCAGATCGAAGATCAAATTGACACTCTCGTCACAAACCACAATTGCGACGAGCTCTTTATTAAGCTCCTTAATGCCCAGGGCGAGCTAGCGCTGCTAGAAAAAATTGAGACGGATCAAGACCTAACGACCAAGAGAGAAGAGGTTGCGATTTTCAAAAAGGCTTTCCAGCGCCGGAGCCTAACGGAAGCGAGAGAGGTTGTCGAGAATAGAAACTTTGACCCATTCTGGGGTAGAGTTTTACCCCAGGCTGTTAGTGAGGACGACATTGTAAAACAGACGGCCGCTGCTGTTAGTATCCAAAACTGCATGCGTATCGTCTCTTACAACCGACAACGCTCTCAAGAGATGGTGGCCTCTAATGAGAAAACTATTCAAAACGAAGTGTTGCAAATCATTACAACACCACTTCTCCAAAGTCACACTTTAAATAATCTAGTTGATGAAGACGTGCTGAATCAGATCCGTGAAATTGCTAAAAACCATCACGTTAATTATTCATCGATCAACCGCATTGGCCTTGTTTTTGCCGCTGAAAAACAAATTGATGCTTTCGAACAAATTATTATCGATGCCAAAAATACAGGCGCTGATATAGGGTTGGTTTCATTAAAACTACGCGATGCTGCTAAAACACTCCTAGAGGAATCTCCTAAGAGGAATGAGTTAATTTTACAACTGGCGCTGCTGCCAGGGTGGAATATTGAGGCAATTGTAAACATGCGCGAAACGGTTGCAAATCTTAGCGGAAGTCCTCAAACAGTAGACGGCTTAAATACAAACAACCACTACATGAATTTCGAGATGTAAATAGGCCGTCAAAGCCATAGTACAAGTACTTATGTCTGCGACACAGGCCAATACTAAGCTCGACTAGCCGAGATAGGCTCCAACTTCGTTTGCTTCTGCCACCGGCTCCGGTTCTCTCGTGGTGTCAGCTACGACCTGGCCAGCGATAATAGTCTGCGGTAGGCTTTTGAAACGCTGTACTGAATCATTAAAAGTTTGATGGATCTCATCGTATGAGATCTTTTGGAAAGCCGCTTTTTCTTTTAGCCTTTCCTCAAGGAGTTCTTCTGGATCAACACCAGGACACCTACCTCGATAAGCATGGCCAAGACAATGATCCGCTGCCGCTATAATTTTGTCTTTTTTTGTTGCCTCAAGCTCGAGGAGGGTTAGTAATTGGCCGATAGACGAGGCTTGTAAGTATTGTTCTGGCTTTAAGCCAAAGCCTGGATCGCCTGGCCGGTGGTGATCAATATGGATTGCGGGAGTAACATCATTAATTGAGCATTCAATTGTGACAATTGAACCTGTGGTAAATTCACGATCAACGCCATTTGCCGTATATGCCGTAGATGGGAAAACTCGCCTTCCATCTACTGTCGCATAAGAAAATGGTTTATTATTGCCTTTCAAAATCTCTTCTATGCGCGCCATCTCTGGATCTGATGCGCCTAAAACATAATGGTAATTCATAATGCAATTATATCAAATATCTTAGAGTTTAGATAATTTAGGATACAAAAAAAAGTGCCGCCGGATAAACCAGCGACACTTTGACTAACGAACGCCGGACAAGCCGGCGGAAATAATACTTGAAGCTTATCTAGCTCTCCTACCATTCCCTAAACGAACGCCGGACAAGCCGGCGGAAAAATGTTTTGCAGTTTTAGTAGTTCTCCCACCATTCCCTAAACGAACGCAGGAGATAAACTCCTGCGGAAAATACTACTTTTAGGTTTTACCCTAAACGAACGCCGGACAAGCCGACGGAAATAGTAAAAACTACTTTTATAAGTGTATCATTCGCTGTGTTGTTCTGCAAGTAATTCTTCAATATCTTGATCAGTTAATCCCATAATTTCTCGTGCTTCCTCAATCGTGTAGACCCGACCAGGCAATAACTCAGGATCATCTTCATCCATAAATAGTCCATCTAAATCCTCATCATTTTTCTTTACCCCCCTGGAGATTAACGAACAGTCATAGCCTGTCGCTATGTTTGGCGTGTATTTAGTCTCCATGTGGGAGCCGGCCATACAACCAGGAGTTAACTTGTCTTTAAAAATTAATGGTAATTCAAATAAGCGCTGCATAAAGACTATAAGTCCATTACCGTCTGACATAATTTCGAGTGTTGTGCGCCAAAAATACAAGGCTGATAAATATTGAATCGCATTCTCGTGTTGATTCCAACATTTAGGAATGTTTAGTTCAAATCTTTCTTTTAGAGTGTCAACAAAATCATCTAGCTCTTCTTTTACAATTGTCTGCATATTTAAATCCTCTCTTTTAAAAAATGTATCTGTTGTTCGTTTTCTAATTTCCATTTTACCCCAACAAGCACCGTTTTTGTGTCTTCTTTATTTTTTTTCCTAAGTAGTACACCGTCTAATTCCCATTCCTCTTGAACCTCTAAAACAAGATCAGGGAGAAGATCATTTATAAGTTTGCAGTTAAGAAAAAAATTAAAGGCGCTGGTTTGTCGCCAGTGACCTAATAGGAACTTTTTATAATTAAACATAGTTTGATCCGCCCAGAGGTTGATCTTTTGTAGGTGTTGTAGTGGAGCGATAAACAATTCTTCGTTTTGTAAAGCTCGATCTAATTTTGTCGCATGATCAACAAGCCCCCAAATCTTATTTGCATGAGCAGCTGTATGGCAATCATCACAGAGTGGAACGATCGAGATAAGAGTTTGAGGTTGTAGTTTGCCTGTGTCGATGTTGTTATGAATTTGTGGGAACTCCCAAACCTCATGAGCATCGAGCGTGATATTTGTTACACCACAGCCAACACAAACATTTTTTGTTGCGGCTAAAAATTGTTTACGAACCTCTCCCCATGAGTCTATAGTTAGCATTTTTGCTAGCGAGATGTTATGTGATGGTTTTGGAATGAGCCAGCCATGTAAAGTCTCTGTTTTAGACAGGCAAATGGGCAGATCAGGCTCATTAAATGTTATAGGATCACCTTTTTTAATTTCTCTTCCTGATAGTGCAAAAAAGGTCTCACTTGGAATAAGAACTTGATCCCAACTATCTAATCTTCCTTTTTCGCAAAAGTCAGCCAAGCTATGACGAAGCAAGCCTTTTTTAATGACCATGTAATCAAGCAACGACATCAATATAACCGCTTGGTTGCTCACTCAAACCATAATATGAAAGCGGACGAAGCGTGTCGTAAGGGGTGACTTCGTCGATTAGGTACGCCACACCACGTCTAACGCCATAAAAATAGGCATTGAAATCCTCAAAGCTAATACCACCGCAATCACTGAATCTCTCCCATAAAAACTCTGGTTCTGCTACCATAAAACTCCTGGCTGTAAACTCACCTACGGCTTTTTCGACCGGTGATGTTACAAACATGACAAAATTAGACGAGGGAGTGAATTTTTTACGAAATTCGACTTTTTTTGTGCCGGCAAGGATCTTGTTCGCATAAACTGGGTATATCGGTAATAATGTTTTCATCTTTCTCCTTTCAAAAAGAACTAGCCCCCCTCAGAAATGAGAGGGGCTAGTTTTTTCTTTTAGTTAGGCGTTTTTGTTCACGACTGCAAATGTCAGTTTCTCCGGATACCAGTGGACTTTTTTAACCAAAAGTCCATCTTTTGTTTTGACCCAGAAAATCTTTCTTGCTTTTCCAATAAACTCACCAGAGATTGTCAGAGCGTGGAGCTTGACATGGACGACTCTGAATGTCCTAAAAAGAAAGGCTTGCTGACGATCAAAAATTGTAATTTGACCAGCATAAGAAGTTTTTTTCCTAAGTGCATTTTTGCCGTCTAGCATCAAATGCTCAGTCTCAATCGCTGTCAAGACGCTAATTTTGATCGATCCACAGTCACGGGTTGAGTTTTTAAACGGGCAGTACCCGAACTTTCCGGCAAAACTAAGCGGTTTAGCGGACAAAAATAGTCGTGCCGGATTGATTGTCGTGTAGATGGTTCCGTGCAAATGACCAATCAATGTCGCTTTGAATGGATCAAATGGCATCTGTTTTTTACTAGTGCCAGCAACAACTACAGTTTTGTAGTTGTTGGTAGTGCTGCCGCCGCCATTATTATTAATCGTGGTTCCGCTTGACTTGTTGGTTGTCGTAGAGGTGCTACCGGTAGGTGCAGGGGAGCTGGTTGGATTTAATTTACGAGCTAGCTTAACAGTGATCTCTATCGATAAACTGCCTTGGCCAACGCTGTTTTGAGCGGTAATAGTCGCATCATATATACCAGAGGAAACAGTAGGCGATCCGGTGATAGCTCCATTTACAAGCTCCAGGCCGGCCGGTAGGCCAGAGGAGGTTAGCGTGGGAGCCGGCGAACCGCTAACAATCAGTGGAATTGTAACGCCGCTATTTTGCGTTACCGTAGGCGACGGGTTGGCTATTTGGACACTCGGTACCTGGTCAACAGTTATAACGATTGACTGTGTGGTTTGGCCAGCCGGATTAGATGCGGTGACGGTTGCGTTGTAGACGCCTGGTGAAGCGGTAGGCGATCCGGTGATCGCTCCGTTTGTAATCTCCAGGCCGGCCGGTAGGCCAGACGAAGTTAGAGTTGGAGCCGGAAAACCGCTTGCTGAAATGTTAATATTTTGTGTTTGGCCATCAACTACTGTTGCTGATGGGGTGATGCTTAAAGATGGAGCGACATCTAAAACGTAGCTAAGCTCGACATATGCCGAACCTGATTCAGGGGATAGACCGGTGTATGAGGCTCCCTGAACATAGCTAGAACCGCCGCCGCCAGCTCCGCCAGGTGCGCCACCGCCATTTGTGCCAGAAACGATATTGTTACTAACACTACCACCGCCGCCGCCACCGCCGGAAGCGTAGCCGCCACCGCCGCCACCACCGCCAGCGCCGGCTCCATAACCACCGGTTTCTGTGCCAGCTGCTAATTGTGTGGTTCCAGCTCCACCTTGGCCACCTGACGAGCCGTCAAAATAAGCCCCTTGGCCACCTGGTGAGCCGTTGATACCACTGCTGTCTGCTGATACTCCACCAGCTCCGCCTGCTCCGCCCAGGCCGTTTATATGTGGTGTGTCACTTGTGCCACCGGCTCCGCCGGTTCCACAGGTTGTGCCATAAACTGGACAATGAGTCGAAGTTCCACCGGTAGAGCCGCTATTAAAGCCGGCTGCTCCGCCGTTTGCGCCTTGGTTGTAGCTAGTGGAGGGGTAATTATTTCCAGGCACAGTTTGGAGGCCAGCGCCGCCTGCTCCGCCACCGCCACCTGCTATAATTAGTAGGTTAGGAGACGACCCCTCTATAGCGGAAGCTCCACCACCGCCACCGCCAGGCGCTGCTCCACCTGGGGCTGCTCCACCAGCTCCGCCATTTAGGGAAGCTGATATATTATTAGCTACTACACCGCCAGCGCCACCGGCTCCGCCACCACCGGTTGGTTGGCCTCCTGGCGCGCCAACCACTATGGTTAGCGGTGTGGTGGTTCCGGATGAGACCTGGAAAAACCCAGAGATGTTTTCTCCGGATCCACCGGCCTCACCGTTTAGCCCATCTCCGCCAGGTGCGCCTTGAACGACGAAATTCACCTTACCCTCATAAATATGTGGGGGAAGGTTGATTGTCCTGCTTCCCGTCGTAAACGAGAGGGTGACGGGATTTGGAATTGATGTTGTCGCTGCCTGTGCAGCTATAGGGGCAAAGGCTGTAGCTAAAACTACAGATGTGACCCCTAGTCCGACTTTTCGAAATTTATGTTTCATTATGTCTCCTTATACTAATGTGCTAATTGAATTTGTCTTAATTTCATTATTGATGTTGAAAGAGTCGAGGCCTGTCACCTCCTTCACTAGTGGAACGTAAGGGAAACCATGATTGATAGCAACCCGCTTTCCGTTATCAAGACACCATTTTTCATAACTTACTGCCCATTTATACTGGAATTGGCGCTGTTTGGCTATGAGGTCTGTTGTTGTCCAGGTGGTAATTTCAGGAAACTTTTCCTGCATTTTCTCCAGGACACCTACTGTCATTTTGACATCACCAAGAGCATCGTGAGCCTTTTCTTGTTGAACGCCATAATGTTCAACAAGAGCGGTCAGTTTCCGGCTTCCTTTTCTATATTTGTCAAGGCCTCGATCTAGGATCAGCACGTCATAGATAGCTCTATTATTGAGATTGAGAGGTTCGATTCCGTATCGTCTACACTCACAATCAAGGATTGTGAGATCAAATTGGAGATTACAGCCAACGATCGGCCTTGTTTCGTCACTTAGTTGATCTCTAATCTTTTTGATTCCCTCTAACGGAGAGAAACCGTTTAACTCTACAAATTCATTTGAGATGCCATGAATCGCTACAGCTTCCTGTGGGATTGGAATGCCTGGATTAATGTAGGTGACCTCTTCACCTACACCTACCACAGCCGCTTGAATAATACGAGATTCTTCTAAGTCAAGGCCTGTTGTCTCGGTGTCAAACCCGATGTAATTTTGCATATTTCACCTTTTCTTTCTTTTTTGCCACGAATAAAACAAGCCTTACAGGTTTAAAAAATGTCTTATGTCCTACAAGAGAGACTTTTTCAGTTAGGAAAAAATGCTTGTCCTTAGTCAGGACAACCAAAAGATTTTTACTAAGTGAAGCGTTCAGAGTAACTGTGTGATTTTTTAATGTCTGAAATTTGAAAATTACGACATTTATAATTTTTGCCCTACGTATCTTTTTACCATGCCGTAATACAAAGCGGCCGTGACGTTTTAGAAAGTAAAAGTGTCTATAGAAGACCTGATCTTGTCCGACGCAGGTTGTTTGTGTGCATAGATACGAGATGACAGCTTTATTTTTTTTCACAGTGACCGTTTTAGCAATAACGATATTTCCGCTTATCTGTGGTAAAACAGTTCCTGTTTTAGTTGAGCCGGCGTTGATGGTGCCGGTGGTAGTTGTTGTTAGGTTAGATGTTTTTGTAGCTATTGTCGTGGTAGTAATAGGTGTTGTTGTCACCACAACAGGTGTTGTAGTAGTTGTTGTTGAGGGTGGTGACGATAACTCAATAAGCTGTGTGGTTGAGCCGGCTGGGTTGGCCGCTGTTATTTGCGCAAAAGTAATACTAATTGGCGTAGTGACTTCGCCTGTAATTACGTCATTATTGATACTAAGGCCGGCCGGTAGGCCAGACGAGGTTAGGGTGGGAGCCGGAAAGCCGGTTATAGAAACTGGAATATTTACAGCTTCGCCAGGTGAAAGCACTAAAGATGAAACGGTGCTGATAGTTGGCGGAGTATCGACATTGATAACAGTGGTAGTTTCTGGCAAAAAACCGGCATCATTATATCCAGATATTTGAATGCTATAAACACCACTACTAGTAGGGGTTCCAGAGATAACCCCGTTACCTTGACTTTGTGTAAAACTAAGTCCGCTTGGTAGTTTACCAAGCTGGATATAGGTGGGGTCTCCCCATGCGCTAAATGTGATATTTACCGGTTTGCCGACCGTAATAGTAGCTGTCTTGGGTGGGGCTTCGGTGTAATAGGGAGCTAAAGACTCAAAATTCACAGGAGCGGCAGATCCCATAGGGTTAGAGACTGTAACCGGTACGGTTCCGGTGATACCTTGTGGAATGGTGACAACAACAGAGTTTGTCGTTGTTTGATCGATAGTAGCTGGTGTATTACCAAACATCACACTGTTTACATATTTCATATCTCGACCATTGATGGCTATCTCAGATCCAGGAATACCGGAATTATTCTCTAGGCTAACCTCATTTGGACAAAGCAGGTTATAAGCGACCGGTACACCTAAACCGGTGGCTAGATTGTAACCATCTGATGCTTGATATGTTGTGTCATTATTGATATTGGCCAGGTCATTATTACCGCTCAAAACAGGTTGGATCTCTCCGTCATAGCCGAAATCATGAAAGAAGCCGAACAAGTTTGGGCTAAAATTAGTAATCTCACTATTACATGACTGTTGAATATCTGCAGCCATTGCAGCCATTAATGGCGTTCCTTCTGAGGTGCCACCGGTAATCTGCCAACCAACCTGGCCGGAAGTGTTTAGAGGTGAGTTGATGACTGTTTGAGGATTGCCGACTACGGATATATCAGGGGTTCCAAGACAGTTGCCGGAGCTTCCACAACCACCACCAAGAGCACCAACTGCTTCTAATTGCCAGCTTGGCTCAGCTTGTAGGCCAAGTCCGCCACCGCCAGCTCCGCCGCCATTTTGCGCACAAGCGGTTCCTGTTGTTCCTTCACAACTATTCCAGACCACATCACCAAGGCCAGAAGACGAGGAAATGTTCGTAATAGTGGTGCCACCAACAGAAGTGGCATAAGGATTATCAGCATTTTCTGAGGTTGCCAATTTATAAGGAGTGGGTGAGTTTTTAAGGTCTAAGCATTCTGTGCTGCCTTGATCGCCGGTCGCTTGGAATTGCGGCACGCCTAGATTTTCATACAAGGTCGATAACCCTGTTGTTGGAGTGCAGGCTTCACCAAAACCGAGAGAAGAAGAGACAATATCGCCAAATGGTAGTGTGGCCGGTGAGCCGTTTTCTATGATGATTTTTGCCGCCGGCGCAGCTATTTGAATCATCTCTACATCTAACGAGGTCTCGCTTTCCATGTCTAAAGTCCCAGATGAGACTGCCCCTGAGTTCCAGTGTACATAATTAGTCACATCGATGTTATTGATATTTAATCCATAACAACTATCAAAGTTTTTGACGCTTTGATAGTTAAAATTAGTATCGATTAGCCAGACAGTTAGACCGGAACCGGTAAAGCCTTGCTGTAGGACTTGATTGAGGCCATAATGCGCAGCCACTTGAGAAGGGGTGTAGATGCCGCTTGTCGTGAGGGCAGTTCCAGAGGAACAGCCGGACGGCAGGGAGAGCGGTTGTGCTGGATTTCCAAAAACAGGCGTAGTTGTGGCAGAAGTTGCCGGAGCAGCACTAATTATTACGGCAGATACCGTGATTAAAATTATCACTAAAAACGATACAATTTTCTTCATATTCACCTACCAGCTACTGTTTACGATCTCCGATTGATTACCACTACTCACTGTGGCTAGTATACCACTTGGGTTATGACAAACAACTGTTGTATTAAATTCGCCGTCGATTCCTGTCTCACCGGTGATTTGCGAGGGCGAGCAAGAGCTGCTACTTATCGTAATTTTTTGATACGGTACAACGCCTTGATTGTTGACAGTTGAAACTTGGAAACTGACAACATGTGATGACTTACCAGATGAAACGTTAGTTACACCGACACTTAAATGAATAGGTGAGGATTGTACAGGCTTTGGCTTTATAGTTGTTGTGGGAGCCGGTGTAGTTCTTGTAATCTGCCTAACTGGAACTACAGCCGCAGGTGTGGTTGTTGTTGTGATAGTGGTTGTTGTAGTTATTATCGTGGTAGTTGGAATAATCTTTTTAGGCTTACTAACAGCTACCACAACAGGTTTTTTTGTCCTTACAACATGAATATCATTAGATTTATGATTTAGCGTAATTATCGGTTTTGCAATATTTTTTTTCTCAACTGCATTTTTTTGACTTGAGTGATGATTTAAAAACGCAAAAACAGCTAGGAAAAAAATAAGAGCGGCAGCTACACCCCCCAAATAATAAATAGTGTTGTTTTGCTTGTTTTTTGGTGATGTTTCTTTTATTTCTTCTGTTTCTTCCTGGACTGGCTCATGCGCTTCTTCTGTTGGCTCATTCGCAGTAGTACCATCACTGGTAGAATCTTGTAGAGTTAATTGCTGTGTAGTTTGTGGTTCTTGTGGGATCTCAACTTTTAAGTTCCCGACTTTTAAAAACTTTTTCCTCATTATTTTATCTCCCTTAGTTTAATTTTCATAGGCTCTAGTCGTCGATGGATCAGAAGAGCTTGGCCTTGTGGGATCCCTCTTATTTTGGCTTCGCTCCATTTTGGATCTCTCTTATCCTTATCTTCCTTAATCCCACCTAGTAGAGAAATATCACGCAAATCATTTGCATTTGAGAGACCACCTAAGATCAATTTGACTGTGCTTGCTTCCCACATAGTTCCGGCTTCCTCAACTCCCCAGCGGTTACGCGCTTGATTGTTTGATTGCAGGACTAGAGCGGTAAAAATACCGGAGCCACCACCTGTAGACAACAATGATGAGATGGATCCTAATTTTGCAATATTGGCCACCTCATCTAAAATAAGTGAAAGTGGTGGGTCGCATCTTTTACCAGTTTCAGCGACCATATCCCTTGTGGTAGCGATAATTTCTTCAACAAGGAGTGCGATTATTGGAGCGATGGCCTCTTGGTTGCTTTCTGTGCCAGTTAAATAAATTGTGTTTTTCCCATTAATGAAATTAGTAAAATTGATAGCTTGATTGGAAAATTGCGGTGAAAGCCTGTTTCTAATAACTGTGTTTGATAGAACGTTGAGAGTTGTTAAAACTCCAGCCCAGTTATTAGCAGCTAATTTTGATTCTGATGCTTTATTTTTCAAATTATCCGCTAAAACGCTTTTGCCATGATCATCGAGAATCTTAGATGGAATGGGCGAACTATAGTTATTTGCCCACTGATATACCTCATTAATTTTGTACCCAGCGAGCGCAGCCGCATGAAAATAGCTAGTGATAATATCGGCAGCCGTTATTGCCCAAAACTTATTTTCAGTTGAGTTTGCCAAACCTGATCCAGCGTTTACCAGTGAGTTAGCTCGACGCTTAGCAATTGTGAGATCTTCGCAGCCAGCAATCGGATCCCAGAATAAAGGCTTTAAGTGTTTGTTGTTGCTAAAAAATTCATCGCTGTGTTGGGAAAAAACATAAACGTCGCCTAGTTCTGAGCGCATTTTTGATGTTGAGGTAATTAAATCATCTCTAATGCTTGTTACTACAGCAGCACCTGGAATGCTTTTAATGAGCGGGATAACAACGCCGCGTGTTTTACCGGATCGAGGTGGTCCGAGGATATATAGGCTTTCTTCCCATGTGATCCAGGTCTTCCTACTAGAATCAGTTTTACCAAGCAAAAAACCTACTTCGTTAGGGTTGAATTTAAGATTAGGCCTAATATGTGGTGCTTTTGAGCGAAGATTTTTTAAGCCTAATTCTTTTTTATGCTCAGACAGCTTAACCCCGTTTTTCTTTTCCTTGAGAATTATTTCATAAATAGCGTAAGATAAAGTTGCTATGGTTACCAAAGAAATAAGTATCCCAGTTAGGAATAAAAAAGGATTGTCGGTAATTTTACCTCTAATTGATTTGTTACACGTAAGAGCTGGGTGAGAGATGTTTTTAAAAAAGAATAAACAGGAGAATGTTTTTTGAAAACTCACTAATGAGAATGAACCTATAATTGAACCAATCTCAATTCCAACTCCAAAGGTCGCTAAGGCAAGAATAATACCGAGCGCCACGTATTCAAATGTTGTAGAAGTTCCTTTTTGATCAGCCATTATTCCAACTCTTATAGGTACTTTCAATTTGATTTAAGAGCTCCTGCCCTTGTTGTGACCAAGGACGGGCTTCCATTATTTTGATGAATTTTTTCTCATTTTTTAGAGAGTGAGAAGACAAGACAATTGGCTTGTAATTTACCGGCTTTAACTCAATGAGTGGTATTTCGGCAACTTCAATTTTAACTTTTGGATTTTTAATTGTTGGAATATTGCGTAAAACAGAACAATCTACCCTAGCCAAAGCATAGCTAGAGTCCACCACATCATAGATGTCGCCATTGGTTTGGCCTCCAGGGGGGATAGGCTTAACAAATTCACTGTAGATATTTTGTGGGATTGCGGCAATTCCATATCCAAAGTTTAGATAATTGACAATGTTAGGATTATAGCCAGAAGCAGCCTTTTCCTCAGCTCCCAGCATTTCCCAGTTGAGCTCTGGACACGTTTTTGCCGCTTTAACCCAAATTGTTTTTAGTGTTTTTGGGATACCAAACTTAACACTGAAATTAACACCATTAAAAACCGATGAAATAGCTACTAAAACCACTAACAACAGCGCTAACACACCGACAAAAAAAGCTGTGATTATAATGATGATTTTTTTCGTAAAGGTGATTTTTTTCATGAAAACATTATCCTTATTCCTTGTTGGAGGCCAACATTAGTAATTTGTATTTGATCTTCTTTTTTTCGATAAAACCCAACACAAAGCGCTTTGTCTTGTAGAAAAACAACATATAGTTCCTCTATAGGTGAGTTTTCTAACAAATATTTAGCGACATCTATTAGAGATTGCTTAACATTAATGATTCTAGGGAATTGCACAATATTGGCCGTATTTAATCTAACTTTTTTGTTTTTTTCAACAACGACATCAAAACCATCTAAGGCTAATTTCTCATAAGGGTCAACGATTTTAATTTTTTCCTTGTTGATAATAACTACCCCGATTTGAAAACCGGAAGAGAATTCATACACCCTCCTCCAGGCCTCGTCGTCAATTTCTCTAACCAACAGCCTATTTTTCTTAAACATCTTTGAATTTTTCCCTATTAATATGCTTAGGAGCCTGATCTTCCCTCTTACTCTCTCCGCTAGATGAGCCGCCAGGCTTGGCAGCTCCGGAGGGAGCAGCTCCGGAGGCAGCAGCGCCGGTAGGGTTATGAGAACCACCAGGTGAAGAGGTAGCTCCGGAGGGAGAAGGCTTGGCAGCGCCACCGTCACCGGAAGCATAGCCACCAGGTGAAGAGGTACCTCTTGAGGGAGCAGCTCCGGAGGCAGTA